>Ga0209341_10001141_pt1 | contig 26603 bp, 22 predicted proteins | sample RifCSP13_2_FD_184020 | JGI IMG/M metagenome (GOLD analysis project Ga0209341, IMG submission 184020) | Soil microbial communities from Rifle, Colorado - Rifle CSP2_sed 13_2 (SPAdes) (version 2) | ecosystem: Environmental > Terrestrial > Deep subsurface > Rock core/Sediment | place: Rifle... | reverse complement strand
GCGGGAGAGCCGACCTACGAAGATCCCGATACCGCCGAGAGCAACGCAGTCCCCGGCACAGTCAACACCTTCCGCACGGTGATGATCGACGTATCCCCCCGCCCGGACGGCAAGGCCGACGTCAAGTTCTTCGACAACGCCCACAAGCAACCGGTGGATGAATACCCCACCGTGATCAAGACCGCCACCCCGGAACAGCTGGCTAAGACGTTCGCCTCGCTGGGCGAGTGGTTGCCTGATCACTTCAAGGCCGCCGCCCGCTACAACATCGTGGTCGAGGTCGACTGGGTTGAGTCGAACAAGAAAAACACCAAGGGCCGGCCGTATAAGGACATCACCGCCCTGCGCCTGCCGCAATGATAGTAGCGTAACCCGCGCCCCGCTCGCTTGACCGAGAACCGTAGCCCCACACACAGCGGAGAACAACGGCAGGCGGGCGGGGTCGGAAGGAGGAACGATGACTCAGAAATATAGGCATCCTTACCTATGTCCGAACTGCAACGAATCCAAGTTATATTTCCCTGACATCAAGGGTAAATGGGGATGGCTGGATATTACCAAGATGTTTTGTCTTGCTTGCTCTATGGTATTTCCGATTGAGCAGGTAAAGCAATATAACATTCTTGAGGAGCTAAGCGCGCCGGGAAGGGAAGGAGGATAGAGATGATACCGAATGACAAGCACTCAGACGCGCTGAAAGCTACTCATGCCGATATGGTTAAGCACGCCAGGGAACACTACGAATTTGTATCTCAGTTGGCGCGTGGATATTCGACATCCATTCCGCACGCCATCGACGCATGGGAACGCGAACCCGATCTTCTCGCCGCCCTCGAAGCAGCAGAAGCGCGCGCCGCGGCTGCCGAAGCCAGGGCGGGGAGGCTGGTTTCAATCGTTGACCAGGCGATCAAATGGTTTGGCATGGTTTCGTCCTCAGACGGTAGTGGTCATGGTGATTTGGCCCTACGGCTAACAGAGCAGAAAACCCGCGCCTTGAAAGGAACCGACTAGAGATGGCTATAAAATTGGCTTACAACGCACTTCCAATCGAAATCGAACCGGGCGATATATTCCCCTATATGGTGGTCGCCGTGGTTGGGCTGGCTGGAAATGACTGGTCTGCCTATCGGGGAACGTTTGACCAGTCTCCTACAGAGGTCGCCGAACATGGCGATAAGATTCCCGCAGATGCGGCGAAGGCTTTATTCCCAACCATCGCATACGGGCGGAGGTATAGAGAATAAGATATAAAAAAGGGTGCTGGAGATACAGCACCCTTTCCGGTTTACTTGGCTTTGACTTTTGCCGCTCGGTTGGGGCTGAACCTGACGATCTTATGGATGGTCTGCCCGCCCGTCAGCAGGGCGATCAGGATGCCCAGCATGGTCAAGATCCCGGACTGATCGCAGGCCAGAGTCAGCTCGGCCAGCAACAGCGAGAGCAGGCCGGCGCAGGCGATCCCGTAGACCACCGCCGCGGCGACGAGGTTGAACCCGAAGGTGATCAACCGCTTGATTACTTCGGGTTGCGTCCCCAGCCAGGGGATCCACCAGTCCAACAATTCCTGCACCAGCGAAAGCAACGCGCCGGCGATCAGTAGTACCAATGCTTCAAGCGTCATTAGATTACTCCTTGGTTTTGGTCTTGCGTGGTTATTTGATCGGGCGCGTCTTTTCGGTGCGCCGATCTACGATTTTGGCCATACCGGCCGATGAGGTGTCCTTTTTGATCTCAGCGATGCGATCATCAGTCGCGGTTTGCGCCCTGCGCCGCTTGCGGTTGTCGCGGTAGGCGAGCAATACCCCCACCCCCAGCGCGCCAAAGAACAAGATTGAAGTCAGAAACGACAGGGTGATGGGCACTTCACCGCGCACCACGACCGGGACTGCGTAAATCACATCGTTCAACGAGAACCGCACCCACTCCTCAAATGCGATAAAGATCATCGTCCCAACGACGACCTTCAGCAACGTGCGCCCATCGTAAAGAAAGAAACCGAAGATCAGGGCGGTGGCGGTCATCAGGCCCAACTGCAGGGCCACCCCCGGAGCAAGGATGATCTCCTTCAGGGCGATTAACATTTCATTCCTCCGTGGTTGCGACTTGAGCCATGTGCGCTTCCTTTAGTTTCTGCTCGTATTTCTCAACTAGTCCCATTTCGTGCAGGATGAGATACAAACCGATCTTGACTTCCCCTTGCGCCTTTGTGAACCGCTCAAGCTGCCGACCTTGAAACACCAATAAATACAACGCAATCGCGACTGGGAATCCCAGGTCAATCACTGCTTGCACCCATTCCATAATGGCATCCTCCCGCAAACATTATACTTTATTTGCACTTTTGATTACTCTGCTCGGTACACCAGAATCCCCTGCACCTGTTTAGTGCCGCTGTTCGTCCACGATCCGCCCGCGGTGCCGTACCCCACCCGACAGGCGACAGTATTGGCCCCAACCGCCATCGCCGCGTTGCCAGCCTGGGCTGCGCCATTGTCGGTGACGACCATGAGAATCCTGGCGATTACATCCGCGTTGTTATCTGGCAAGGTAAACGATGTAGAGGTAGAGTTGCTCGTCCCGGCAATATCGAACACCACATGCACTAGCCGGCCAATTTTCTTATAATAAATCTTCTTCGTCGTGAATGTCGTCCATCCAGTTATGGTCGAAGTCGCCGAGTAATCCGTCCAGACTTCGGTGTACAAGTCTCTGGCCGCCCACTGCCACCGGATAAATCCCGGCGTCGTACCACCGCTCACCACCATGTCCAGCGTAGACAGCACTGCTCCTGGCCCGCGCGCCAGAACGTTACGGGAGGCTGCCGCACCGACCGCCTCAATCAAATCGGTCAGGTTGGCCGTCCGCCCCGAAACCCCGTCGATCTCTACGTAGTTGGCGTTACCCAACCGGATAAAGTAGTCTATATTCGGCGCGCCGGTTCCCGTGATGAAATGGGAATCGCGGAACTTGATAAACTCGCTTTGCTGGTTGTCATCGCTCCCGGCGATGTATCCAATGCGCACGAAGGCGTTTACGCCGTCATAACTGTCGCTACCGTGCTCAAACCAGTTGCCATAAAAATAAATCCCTTCGCAGCCGCGCGACGTAAAGCTCGAACCGATATCGAGCGGCCAGTCCAAATTGCTCCCATCATGAATCCACTGGCAGGCGAAGAAGCGCGCCCCTTCGATCCGGTCGCAGACCAGCGCGGTGTCGTTGTAGAGCGTCGAGATATGGATGCCGGTAAACTGATCGGTGCGCGGACCCAGATACATTCCGCGGTGGCAGTAGCGCGGCCAGAAGTCTTGGAAATAGTTAAAGTCTGATTGGATGCCCCAAAAACCGTACTCAAATCGTTCCATCCACACCCGCACCAGCCTAACCGAACCGCCGCGCCAATCGCGGATTCCATAAGTCCCGGTGCCATAACCGCCAGGCCGCCCGTTACGCAGGGCAGTGGAACTGCCACCGGTGTACTCAAGCGCCATGTCAAACATTTCAAACCCGTGAAACCCGTCATACTCTGCGTTGTCATACGGGTTGCCGGAATCGGTTCCGATCTCAATTAGTTCGCCAGTCCCGGTAAAGTTGAGTTTTGAGGCTCCGGTTTCGTTTGAGACGCTGACAGGTCGACGGTCGTGCTGGCCGACAAACCTGACCCCGTACCCGCCAATCGCAATTGTGCTGCCGACCAGATATTCCCCCCCTGGAAAATAGATCACCCGATTGTTGTTGCTGGCTTTGATTGCCTGGGCAACTGCCCTTGAGATGGCGGTTGCATCGTCCGTAGCCCCATCGCCTTTTGCGCCGAACCATTTCACGTTCAACGTCGGCTCGACCAGTAATATCACCGTATCCCCGATCCCGTGCGCGTATGCCAAAGTATCGGTAAAACCAACCGTATGGTATGCGTTTGAAACCGAATTGATAAACCTTAGTTCGGCATCATTGGTAAATGCATCGATGACCACCCAGAATCCGTTGGCCAGCCCGCGCTCGAAGGGAGCGGATATACTAACGCTGGTCGCCCCGATTGCCGATTCTGCGCGCAGTGCTGACCTGACGAAGTTGGCATCGTTGCGCCGGATGAAGTCGGCCCCCAGGATGTCGACCAGTTGTGGATTTCTGACTTGCGCCGTAGTCCCTGGCATCACAGCCCTCCCAGGCCGAGGCGGTTGATCAGCTGCGCCACCGTGCCGACCTTGTTGCCGGTGATGTCCAGCCCGTGCGGGGCGGTGAACTTGACCGTCTCAATAAACACGTTGCGCGGATCCTGGCGCAGGGTGACGGACGGGGTGCTGGACGCCAGGAAGTCGGGGATCACCACCCATTTCCCCGGCCGCACTTTCCAGGGATCGACCGAGTTGGCCCCGGCGTTAAGGGTCAACTCCTCAAATCCCAGTCCGCTGACGTAGCCGATTTCGGCGGTCGGCACCGCGAAGTAATAAGCCTTGCGGCCTTCGTATAACCCAAACACCCAGCGCCCGCCGTTGATGTCTCCGATGTCGACCACCGACTTGATGATGGTCAGGGCGGTGCGGTTCTGATCTTCCAGCTCTTGCAAGATCGACAGGTTCTCATCAATAAAGGCATAATCGGTGCTGAAGACCCCATTCGGATCGGCCGCCAGGATGTTTTGGATTTTCGTATCCAGGGTCACGAACAGCGTGGAGTAATTATTATAAACATACGCATTCAGCAGCTCACCATACCCCGCGCATTCCAGCGTGATCGAGATGTCAGATAGATTTGAGAAGCTCAGGCGGTGGGTGGTTTCAGGGAAGGCGTACTCGGCCAGATAGGAATCCCGGATCAGGTTGGCTTCATCTAGGGTGGCCTGCCCAATCGAGACGATCTTCTCGATGATCCCATAGCGCGCTTGGCTGTCGAGATCCTCGGCGGCGACCGTCTCAAACGTGCCGCCTCCCAACGGCGGTTCACCCTGCTCATTAACCCGCGAGTACATCACGACCACCCGGTTGGCGATGTCCAGGAGCGGCCCGCGCGTGACGGTCAGGCCGCCGAACGTCATTGACACCGAGTTTATGAACCCTTCCCAGACCACGGTCAGGTCTGAACCGACTACCACGATGTGCCGGCCGAGCCCCTCCAGCAACCATTGTTCGGCAGCTTGGCGGCCGAGGCGCAATTTTATCTGCGCCGATTTGAACCCGACGGCCACATCGATTTCATGCGTGTAAGTGTCCAACTCCTCGGTGAATGAAGCGAAATACCCGCGGTTAGCGACCCACAGCGGGCTTTCCACGTTGACGGAAATCCCGGTCGTTTCATACAGGCTGCCGACAAAATCCTGATCGGTCAATTCTGCCCCCGCATTGAGTGATACCGCTGTATCTTCTCGGCCCACACCGCGACCGCCTGTTCTGGATTGCTGTGCCAGGGCGTAGGAAAAATCGTCCAGTTATCAGATTTTACAAGTAGCACCCACAGCTTTTGATCGATACTGCTTTGCGCGATGGCTTCTCCAATGGTTCGTTTTGCCCAGCTGGCGTCGAATTCGCCAGTTGATAATTTGAATTTGCGCGCCCTGATGCGGCTGCTCGGTTGTCCAAGGCTGTCGATGATCAATTCGTCATCTAAATTGGTCTTCAAACCTTCGGCCGTACTTGAGGCCAGATCGGCCATAAAGAAATCCCCAGCCCATTCGTCTACTGGAATCAGAATTAAATCATTGAAAAACAAATCAGATGGTGAAGCGTCAGATAGCGCGTTAAGGCGCAACTGGATTGAAAAGTTAGAAATCTCCCCATCGGATAGCTCAGAAAAACCGGCGGGGATCGAGAAATGTCCAACGTCGATCAGGTTCCAAACGGTAGCCGTGGACGTGTCTGGCAGACTCAACAGTCCGCTGTCAAAATAAGCCACGGTGCCATTCAGTGCCCGAATATTAAAAGTGAACTTGTCGAAGTCACCGACCGTACTGCATTTTACTCGCAGAAACGCGTGATAATTTCCGTAAAAAGATTCTGATAGCTGTATCGTCGCACCGAGAATGTCGGCATACGCTGTTGCCGCAGCTGGATTAAATCTGATTACCCGGCCAGTTGACGATTTCGGGTCGTCCTCAAAAGTGACAGTGGCGTCTCCGACCGCTACGCTGGTTACGTCAGGAACGTTCTGCTCGTCAGAAAAATTTATATACGCCGAGAATCCAGGTCCGCGCGTCAGAGTCCGCAATCCCATAATGGCGCGATAAATATAAAAAGTCGTATCACTGTTCCCGCCAATCGATCCCAGGTGTAACCTGAGCAAAGCCGGTTCATCGCCGCCAACATCGGCTCCAGATATGCTGACTGCGGCGGTCAGCAGCGTGTACGGGTCACGGTTTTGCTGCGTCGGGACCGTGCCGCCGCCCGATGTCACCCTAAATCTGATCCAATGCGCCAATACCCCATTTACGGTGTCCTGTACCCACAATGGGTTGGATGACCAATGTAAAGAGTGAATGCCAGCCAAAGAGAATGGTCTGGCAGCTGCTGCGGCAGAATTATCATCAACCGTCTCTGACGCCCATGCCGCACCGCCTTGCGAGTACTCCCAGACTCCTAAATAAGTCGTGCCAGGAGTGCCAATATCGACCACGCTGCTGTTGAACGGCCCGGCAGTAGAACCGAAATACAAGATGTCTCCGACCGAGATCGGGCTGGGCAACAACTCGTACGGGAGGGCAGTCCCGATCAATTGAGTGTATGATGGAACAGACGCATCAAACCTGAATATGTCGGTGATTTGAGCCGCGTTCTGCTTATTGGCGACAAAAATTTCAAAAGGAACGCACGACGAATCTAGCTCTGAATTTCCCGTCACGTACTGAATTTCCAGGTAAGCTGGGTCTAGCGTTGCGTGGTCGAAAGTGGCCAATGAAATCGCAAAGATGTCCTCTGTGCCAGATTCTTGGATAAAGAACTGCATTGCGTTGCCCGAAGCGAAGCCGACCCGATTGACGATCTCCTGGACTACCTGGGTTACGTTACCGAGCAGCTGCAAACTTCCGATGGATGCTGTCCCGACCAGCTCATTGGTGGCAAACGCCGTAGTGCGCGCCCGGTTGAAGAAGTCTGCGTATGACGACACCGCGGCTGGATTGTCAGCGTCCTCGCCGTACACAGCCCAATGATACCTGACCGGCGTTGGATTATTCCCAGAGTGATACGCGTAGAGCTGAGCACCGACGATCTGCGCGCCCTGCGGGATGGTTACGTTGGCCAACCGGATAAACGCGTGTTGTTGCCAACCACCTGATCGACCGATGAACATGTTCGCCCCGCCGTTGTCGAAAGTTGAGGCGAATGTACTGACGTAACCGTCGCTTCCGCTGGCGGGTACTTCAACGGACAGCTCTGACAAAGACGCAATCGAAATACTCAACGGCAGACACTCGCTATCTCCAGGCTTGAAGTCCTGCCACAGCCCGTGTTCGATCACCATTGTAATCTCGTCAATCAATGCGGTTGGCCCGAAGAACGGCATCGCGTACGGGTTATCGTCGTTGTCCATGCGGTAATCTTTGATCACAGCGTAGCGAGTGTTAGTCTCGCGCGGCCCGCGCGCCTCAATCCACACCGGCTGTTTCTGCCAGGAAGTCGTCCAATAGCGGGTTGCCTTGACCAGCAGGTTGCGCAGGGCGCGCATGTCGCGGATGGCGGTGTCCTGCACCGGAGAACTCAGTTTCAAACCGAATGAGTCGATGATGTTGTCCAGCTTGCGGTCGACCAGTCGCCGCCCATCCAGGAACGGAGAACTCACAAACACCCCGCCGCCCTTGGGCGAGGGTGCGCTGGGCGTCCAGTCTTCCAGGGTGATGCCGAACCCGCGCGCCAGAAGGTCGATGACTATCGTGCCATCGGTGACGTTTAGAATAGGGATTCCAGGTGGACAGGCGGTCATCGGATGGCCCTCTTTACGGCGCGTTCCAAGTGGTACACGAACAGCGCCTCATCGATCGGTTGGTTGATTGTGTTTGCCATGTTCATGGTGACCGAATTGCCGCCCGTTGACAGCGCCGGGGCGGACATGCGCGCCCCGATCAGGGGGGCCTGCACCATGTTCAGGCGCGCCGCCAGCACGGGTAGGGCACTGGACAACTGCTTGACCTGCGCCACGATCTCATCCAGACCCAACGCCAGCGGGGCCGGCGACTTGTGGAGAAACGGGAGCAGTTTGGTCAGATCGATGCTGGCGATCTTGGCGATCAGGTTGCCCAACCACGTCCAGGCGTTGACGATGGCGTTCTTTACGTTGTTGAACCCGGTCTCCAGCGGGCCGAGTACGTTTGTCCTGAAGTTATTCAGGGCTGTGGTCAGGGTGTCGGTGATGATGTTCTTTAGATCCGTCAATGGCCCATCAACGAATTCGGAAATAGTCTTTCCAATGGTCTGGGTGAAGAAATCGCTGACCGGTCGCAGGACATTGTCTTTGAAGTTGTTCCAGGCGTCGGTCAGGTCGACGGTCACGAAGTCATGCAGGCCGCCCAGCACGTTGTCCTTGAATGTATCGATGGTAGTGGTCAGGTCGTTGGCGAAGAATGCCCTGACCTTCTCGAGGGTGGTGTCCACGAAGTCGGTGATCGGGCCGACGATTTCACTCTGCAGAAAGCTGACCATCCCGTTCCAGATGTCCTCAAAGAACTTCCTGATCGCCTCAAGCTTGTCAGATATAATAGACTCCATCTTATCCATCATCTCAGGGATGATGGAGTTTCCGACCAACCGATCTTTCAGGTTTTGCACGAACTTGATCACCCCATCCCGGAATCCAAGAAAGAATCCAGCTATCCCCAGCAGGGTAGCCTGGATAATATTCCCCTTGTTTTCAAGCGTTGTGGAGAACGCCTCAATTGCCAGAGTAATCCCACCGATGATCCCGGCCAGGATCAGAAGCGGAGTGTTGATTAGCCCCGATATGACCCCGCCAAACTGCGCGATGGTGGTATTAGTCAACCCCAAAGAGAAACCGAACGTATTGATCGTGTCAAAAAACGCTCCAAACCCTTCCCGGACTGTTTTGATCGTCCCGTTCAGGGCACCGAATATCCCCTGGAGCGTCACCGCCCCATCGGTCACCCCAGCGATCTCGGCGTCGAACCGGCCTTCCCCGATGCCTTCGCCCGACAACTGGCGGAGCAGGCCGTCCATGGCGGTCGCCAGTTTGCCGAGCTCGCCCAGCAATTCGCTGACGTCCAACTCGGCCAGGATGCCCTCAAGGCTCTGAACCCATTCCTCGGCTTTCTTCTGCGCTTCGGCGAGCACCTTATCGATGTCGAATTCGGGTACCCCGACGGAAGGCAGAGTTCCGAACACGTCCTCAAACGTGGGTGGTTCTGGAGCTTCAAATGGGGGCTCGCCAGCCCCACCGCCCGCGGGCTGTTCGGGCTGTTCGGGCTGCACGATCTGGGCTTCGGTCAGCTTGATCAGCTGGTCGACCAACTGCTTCTGCAGGCTGACCTGTTCCTTCCAGATCGCCAACTGCTCCTGGGCCACTTCCAGGGCGGTCTCGGCTTCCAGGCGTTCGTCCTGCGCCGCCTGGGCGGCGGACTCGGTGGCGTTGATCTGCTGGAGTTTGGCGTTCAGGATCGCCTTATCAGCCCCGGCGCGCAGGGCGTCGTTGTAAGCCCGCACCTGAGACCGCACCGATGCAAACGCCGCCTCTTCGGCCTTGCGGGCGGCGGCGAGACGGGCTTCGGCGGCCTGCACGATCTCGGTCGCCTGAGCCAGCGACAACTGCAGGTCGGCCAGCTTGGCGATCTCGGCCCCGATCACCTTCAACGGGCCGAGTGATTTCTCAATCTGGGCAAACAATTGGGACTTTGGCAGTTTTCCAGCCAAAACCTTGGCGATGGATTCGGAAATACTGACCAGGATCTTGCCGAAGTCCTCCTCGGCGATCTTGCCCGTGTCGACCAGGATCCTGAGAGCCTGCTCGATCGGGGACTGCAGGCCGGTCAGCACGTCGAAATCGGCCTCGCTGAATCCCTTCAGGAATTCGGTGAAGGCCGCCGCCCCCCATTCGGGCAGTTTGGGCAGGATCTTGGGCGGCGAATGGGAGCTGAGCAGGGAGGCGATGATCCTGGCGACCGCCGTCAGTGCCTGCACGACCACCGTGGCGGCGGCGATGATGCCGCGCGCCAGAAACAGCATGATGTTAACGCCCCAGGTAAAAGCGTTCTTTGCCAGGCTGGTGAACGTTTTGGATGAATTGGTGGCGAAGTTATTGAACACATCCGCCAATTTTCCAATCAGCTTTCCGATGAAAAAGAACGAAGCCGCCAGGAACACGGCTACCTGATGGGCGCTGGGGGCGACGATCCCAAGGGAGGCGGCCAAATTCTTAATCGCTGGGATAAATTGGTTCTGGATCTTCGCCAGGACGAAGTCGGTCGCCCGCCCCAGCGACTGCCCAAGAACAGTAGCTGAGCTCAACACAGCTGGGGTTAATATCTCATTCAAAGATTTGGCGGCGGCTTTTGTTATCCGATCCATGATCGGCTTTAGGATTTCCAATCCGACCACCGTCTTGAAGAAGTTTCCGATCCTGGTCTGGACGCCCTGGAGCGTTTCGCTGAACCTCTGGAGGGCATCGGGCATATCGTGTTCAACAACGTTGATAAAAGCTTCAAAGAACGTGTCTATTCCAATGCGCCCTTCTGCGGCAGCCTTTTTGAATTCAATCATTCCCTGTGCTGCGACCCCCTCCAGGCGAGCAGCCTCTTCCAGGACAGAATTGATCGGAACGAAAGATCCACGGGCGAGGTCTCGCAGTTCCGTCCCGGTCACCTTCCCCGCGGCTTTCATCTGTCCGAAGTTGAATACGATCCTTTCCATCACGTCTGTGGTTAGTCCCATGCCAGCCGTAAACTTCAAAATAGAATCCGTCAGGTCGATGGTCTGACGTTCGGTGAATCCCATGGCGAGGTTCAGCGATACAGTGTTGGCGATCACTTCGGTTGGGATGGGCGCGATCAGGGATAAATTTTTAATGTGCTGCACCAGCCCAGACGCCCGGACGCTGGCCTGTGCCATGGCGTCATCAAAGGACTTGGTTGGGTCGACCAGCCTGATTAATCGGTTTTCAAAGTTCTCCAGCCGGAGAGTCAGGTTCTGAAACAGAGCGATGGCCGACAGGCCAGCCGTCACCAGATCGCGGAGCTCTCGGATGATGCCCCGGATGGTATCCCGGATCAGTACCCCGACTGCGATCTGCGCCGCCACCGCGAAGAACCTTTGCAGGGCCTGGACGGCCCCCGTGACCGGCGCGAACAGGGCGCGGAACGCCCCGCCGACTATCCCGACCCCCTGGCTCAGGACTCCCAGCACGGGCTGGGCCACCGATCCGACGCTCTGAATGATCTTGCCGACCTGCCCGGCAAAGTTCTGGAAGTTTTGAAATCCAGCGGTCAGGTTGGCGATGAACCCACCCCCGGCCCCGCCCCCAGCCGCGCCTGCCGCTGCCACCACGGCGTTAAACTTCTTCTGTTGGACTTCGGCGTTGCCCAGCGCGGCGGCGTACTGGCGGGTCGCGGTGGCAACTTTTAGCAGGATGGATTCCTGGTTGACGCCTTCTTTGGAGGCTTGTTTGGTGAGGTTGAGGACTTTCTCGCCGGCCGACTGCACCCGGAACTGGGCTTTGGCGAGGTTCAGAGCAGCACTGGCGATTTTGGTATTGCTGGTTGTAAATGCAGTCTCAAGGGATTGTACGCCCTTGGTGACGTTACTCATTGACTTATTCAGGACGCCTTGCTCAGACACGATCTTGCCACCAGCCGTGACGAATCGCTGTGACGCAGCGTCCCAGGTTGCCCCGGTCAGCTTGGCAACGTTATCCATCAGGGCCGCGGTGCGCATGGTCTTCAGCATGGAATCATTCAATTGACCCATGCCGGTGATGGCATTGGAAACATTCATAACAGCTTCCCAGCCGAATTTCTCAAGACCCGGATCAGCCATTTATCGGCGGCCTCTCCCGTGCCGCTGTTTGTTGTGCATCGCCCGCGCCAGAGCGTCTTGTGAATGCAGATCGACCAGATGCTTTAGTCCGATGAACGCCATCACCCGCACCCTGAAATCTTTCGGGTAAATTCCGGTTTCCCAGGCCCATAAGTCCAGCCCAGCCTCCACGCAAGCGTCCCACTCGGAGTAGCTCATAGAAAACGAGATATTCGGATGTACGGCGTCCTTGACGCCGACCGTGCGGATCGGATAGTTATTCCGTAAGACCTGGAAAGGACTCCTCGGCGCGGTCGATGTCCTCCTGGGTGATGCCAGATGCCTTGGTGATGCGGCTCAGGACGGTTGCATCGACGGCGACGAACCGCTTCCAGACGAACTCGCGATCCATCTCGTCATCCAGATCGTACTCGGAGATGTCGATGGTGCCCTTCTTCGCCATATATTTCAGCTTGCGAACCCAGGGGAGCTCTTTGCCGTTGCCATCGTACAGGTCAATCGGGTCGATCAACTCCAGGCCGAACATCGCCATGGCATCCAGCGCGGCCAGACCCTGCAGGCGATTGCGATCTTTCAGCGCCTTGACGTAATCTGGGTGGTTGGGGTTTGGCTCTTCCCTCTCTTTGGATTCGTTGAACCACATTGGGACTTCGGGTTCGGGGATCTTGCTGGACACCGCGTCGATCAGGGATGCTGGCACCGGGCACAGCCGCGCCCGAACGCCGCCGACCAGGGTGATCTCGTTGGACTCACCCTGGTCGTGTTCTTTTGCCAGGTCCGCGGCGGGACTGCGTTTGCTGTTGTTACTCATGTCATGCCCTCCTCGTTACGAAAGGCTGCTGATCCGCTCCAGTTACGGGGCGGTTAACTCGGCGTCTATTTATGCCGAACCGATCACAAGGTATCCGTCTGCCGCGTCGTCGGCCAAACCGCCGCCGATGACAAGGTTGGGATTCCATGAGCAGGCCGCCAGGGCGTTGACCCGGTCGGCCAGCGGCATCGTGCCGGTTTCCTCGGGGAGCACCTGCCAGGAGTACCCGCCGTCGATCGAGCGCAGAATGCGCGCCCGCGGCACCGTGGTGCTGTGCGACAGATACCCGACCGACTGGGAAGCGAAGGCGATGGAGTAGGCTACGCCCGATCCACTGCCTGGGAAAGCCTTCTCAGTCCAGGTCGCGCCCTTGTTGAGGGTGTAGTACATGCGCCCGTTGGAAGTGACCACGATCCACTCGAACTCGCCTTTGACCGCCACGCTGTTCAGATGCACCCCGGCTGCGACTGGCTTGACCGCCACCGCCGACCAAGTGGATCCATCTTCGGTGTAGATCACCGCGCCGTTCTGTCCAACCGCCACGGCGAAGGACTCTGACAGCCCGTGGACTGCCAGGAGCTTCTCGACCGTCGCGTTGCCGGCGTCCAGCACAGTCACGCCATCCGCGGGGTCGGTGATGCGGTAAACGTACCCGGCATCGCCTACCACGAACGCGCCGTTGCCGAACGACCACAGGTTGTTGGGGCTGCCCGCGGCCACGATCCCGGTCGTTACTTCGGTGAAGGCCGGGTCGGTCACGCCGTCGAGTTCGGATTTCAGGGCGATGTGCAGGCTGTCGGTGGCGTTGGCGACCACTACGACGTACAGTCCGACGCAGTCCAGAGCGCTGGGCTCTTCGGCTGCGCCGAGCGTGTCGACGTCGTGGAAGTACCAGACCGCCCCGCCGTCCAGGGTATAACCCAGGTCAGCCGGGGTGGAAGGCGATCCGCCCGCGGCTTTGGTCAGGGACAGGAATTTCTTGCACCCGTCCGATTCGTTCTCGCACTCGCCGCAGGACTGCGAGTCGCACTGCGCCACGTCGACCACTTCGTTGGTCAGCTGGCTGGCGGCGACCGAGGCCATGTTAAGCGGGACTACTTCATACAGGTCTTTCGCCGACAAGTCGCCCGTCTCGTTGACCGCGGCGTTATCTTCCGACCCCAGAGCACCGAGCTCGTCGGTGTCGTAGGTCGTGAAGGCGGCGGTCGAAAAGACGATGGATTTCTTGTAGGTGTTGAAGATGGAAGGGTCGGTGCATTGTCCCATGTGAAGCTGGACATCGAAGTTGCACCCCTTCTTTGCCAGGGCGAGCAGGGTGCTGAGGGCGTCCATCAGGTAGCGCCCCTCGACGGTGGTCGAAGGCCGCTCGGTCGCGCCTTTGATCTGTCCCTTTTCTATGAATTTGCCATAGTTCTGCGGATCTGGGCATTCAATCGCTTCGATGTCACCGAAGCCCTGGCTGACACCCTGCATGCGCAGACAGGATTCGTAGACGGGGGCATGGTCGATGCGCGCCCCGCCCTCGATGATCCAGACGCGCGTCATGGCACTGGTTAGAACGGTAGCACTAGGATTGGCCATTAGGTCTACTCCTTACTGGTAATCTCTACCTGGCGATACAACTGGATCAGGGCGCGTTTAACGACTGCCAACGCGGCCTGCATCCCGACCGGGATGCGACCGATGTCGGCGTATTCGTATATACCCAGGTCAGCCAGGACGTTATTCATGTCTTTGATTAGGGTGTCCCAATCGATCTGTCGCAGATCGGGAGGGCCGGCCGGAATGCCGTATCGTGCGTCGGAGTCGGAATCTTCATCCCGAATGATCACCCTCTGTTTATACCCGCGATCATCGACGTAGACCACATACTTCATTCTGGATACCTTCCAGAACTCATGATATCACCGCGACGTTCATTCGGCGTTTCGGAGCCAGTTTTGACAACCTGCGCCAAGCCATCACTTCGCCTCTCCGCGTCCCGAAGGGGCTGTTGAGGGCGGCGTCGGTCAGGAAGATCCGCTCGTTGCCCTGTGCAAAAGCGAGATCCTTCCCCAGCCAATCGACCAGTTCCTTGACGTTCCCGCAGGCGCAAACCGGCCGATCCAGCCTGGCTGTGGCAATCCAGGCGATGATCTGAGCCCAGAAATGCGCCAGCGGACGCGTCGAACGTCCTTGTAAGTATTCTTGCGACTGGTCGCCGGACACGTAGTACAGGTTTACAAAATCCGGTTCGACACAGTTCAGCCAGCTCGTCGGAGCCCACGCGCCGCTATCGGCGTTGTAGGTGGCTGGTACTGCAACCAGTTCCCCGTTGTGGAGGTTCCTGGCAGTCACGCAACCATCCTGGGTATCGTATGAACAGGCTGTGCATCCGATTGTACCACAGGAAGGACACGGCAAAAACAGATTGATGGGGGCGTCCGTACCCCAGAAGAACACCGCCGACGCAACTGTCTGGTCGGCATACTCCCGGTAAACGTCTACTGATGACAGGAACGGGGCGGCGGTCGAGGCGTCGATGGCCTCCTCCCCATCGCTGGTCGGCGGCAGTTCATACAGCTCTGGATCAATTAAAAGCCAGGAGTCCAGCGCAATCACCACAAACCCGCCGCTGATAACCTTGGTGCGGGTCGGGCGCACTTCCCAATCAAGCGAGCCGTCCATCCCCGGTACGTACACCTTGATCTGGGCGGCGTTGGTCAGGGTGGTGGGAAGCGTGACGGTCGCCGTCTCAAGGAAACCGTCCCCATCGTCGTCGCTGTAAACCAAGCTGCCCCCGGCGGTCGTGGCAGTGCCGACCAGGGTGACGGCGCGCCGGCCGCCCATGATGAACTTGCCTTTTTCGGACAGCATGGTCTTCGGGCGGTCGCGCACGTCCAGACCGTTGCCGTAGCCTTCGCGCAGGTACGGGCGCGGGTACTGGACGTGTTCTTCAATCACCCAATAAGGGGCGGGATAATATCCAATGAAGTTGGAGATTTCATGTTCGGCATCGTGGATCAGCTGGGCGATCTGGTACAGGCTGACCTTGTCGTGGTCCTGCCAATCGTACTTTTTCCAGACGTCCGAGCAGTTGTTGGCTGGATATATTTGTGGGGTTAGCCCTGGCGTCAGCGCGCCAGCGAAGTGGAGCGGGTTCAGCCCCAGGATCCTGGCATAGTCCGCCAGAGGGAGCAACGTGTAGGGGTAAGGCTGGGCGGTGGTCGCCCCCGGCCCCGCGCCGCCGCTGATCGGTGTTCCAGTGCCGCCGCCAGAAGAAGGACTCATGAGACCACCTCCGTGTCGGGATCCGTGAATGTATATCCAACCTTTTGCCGCCAAAAATAGTACGTCCCGGCGTCGAGGCGAGGCAAATTCCCCAACACGTCCATCGCGATCCCGAAGGCGTCGGTGTCGCCCTTCCAGACGATGTTGGTTGCCGCCAGATCGGTTGAGATCCAGACTTCTACGCCTTCGATCGGATTGCCGGTCACGATGTCTGTAACCGTATAGGTGAATTCAATTGCTCCCGCCGGGAAGTTCGTCGCGCCGATGGCTGCGGCGACTGCGCTGGCAATGTCGGACACGTCAGAGGCGGTCAAAGCGACGCTCACGTTGCCAACTGCGCTCTTGAGATCGGAATGGGCATCGCTGATGGCGTTCGACAAGTACGCAAACTGGCTGTCAAGTGCCGATTGAAGGTCCGAAATCACTGAAGCGTCCAGCAATACCTGGCTGTCGACGTCGTTCAACAGGCTGTAAATATCGCTGTCTTGATCGAAGTTGACCGTCAGCTGGCTGTCCACATCGCTGACCATGGATTGAATCACCAGGATCCGTGAGTCAACCCGCGCCCCCTCAGGTGTAGCCCACACCCGCGAGGCGATGTCGCTCATGTCGCTGGCGCTGACCGTGACGACTATCGCCCCAATCTTGCTGCCGAGGTCAGACTGAATGTCTGACAAAGCGTTGCTCTCGTATGCAAATTGACTATCAAGTGCCGATTGAATATCGCTGATCACGCTGGCGTTAAGTAACAGCTGGCTACCCACGTCAGATACAAGCGACTGGATGACTAAGATGCGCGAGTCTACTCTTGTACCTTCCGCGGTCGCCCACACTCGTGAAGCAATGTCGGACATGTCACTGGCAGTGACCGTGGCGACGATTGCCCCGATTTTGCTGCCTAGATCAGATTGCATATCTGACAAAGCGTTGCTCTCATAGACGAATTGGCTGTCCAGTGCCGACAGAATGTCACTGATCATACTGGCGTTCAGCAGCAGTTGGCTGTCTACGTCTGAAGTAAGCGATTGAATGACCAAGATTCTAGAGTCAACCCGTGTTCCTTCGGCAGTGGCCCAGACTCTTGAGGCGATATCTGACATGTCCGAGGCAGTGACGACCACCGTCAGTCCACCAATCTGCGAACGAAGGTCGGAATGGGCATCAGAAAGCAGCGAATAGATATCGCTGCCTTGCTCAAAATTCACGGTCAGTTGGCTGTCCACATCGGAAAGTTGCCCGCTCAGGCCGAGCAAAATCGAACGCAGGTCAGAGCCAGTGTCGGAAAGTAAGCTATAAATATCGCTGATGCTGGAACCGATTGCGGCCGCCACCGCGCTGGCAATGTCAGATATATCAGAAGGAGTCAGAGTGACAGAAACGTTGCCGATGGCACTCTTGAGGTCTGAATGCGCATCAGACAGCGCGCTTTGAATGTCCGAAATCAGAGAGGCGTTCAGCAAGAGCTGACTATCTACATCGGATACGAGCGACTGGATTACTAATATGCGCGAGTCGACGCGGGTTCCCTCCGCCGTCGCCCAGACTCTTGAAGCGATATCGGACATGTCTGAGGCAGTCACTACCACCGTCAGTCCACCGATCTTAGAAGATAAATCAGAATGAACTGCGCTGAGATAATTTGAAGTGGCAAGCAAATCAACCTGACTCTCGACATCGGACAAACTTCCTGAAAGACCGACCAGATACGAACGCAAATCGGATGCAAGGTCGGATAACTGCGACCGTGCCGCAGGCTCTTTAGGAACACGGCTATCGAAATTGCTCACGTAGTCCGACAGCACCGATTGAATGTCACTGATCACACTGGCATTGATCAACAGTTGGCTGTCTACGTCGGAAACGAGCGATTGAATAACCAAGATCCGCGAATCTACCCGTATGCCCTCCGCGGTCGCCCAAACCCGACTGGCAATATCCGACATATCCGAGGCAGTGACTACGACGGTAAGCCCGGCGATCTTAGAAGATAAGTCAGACTGCATATCAGACAGGACGTTGCTCTCGTAAACGAATTGGCTGTCAAGTGCTGATTGAATGTCGCTGATCATGGATGCGTTGAGCAAGAGCTGGCTACCTACGTCAGAAACCAGTGATTGAATGACCAGGATGCGCGAGTCAACCCTCGTCCCTTCAGCAGTCGCCCACACCCGTGAAGCGATGTCAGACATATCGGATGCGGTGACTACGACGGTAAGCCCACCGATCTTAGAAGATAAGTCAGAGTGAACCGCGCTGAGGTAGTTAGAAGTCGCCAGCAAATCAACTTGGCTTTCCACATCTGACAAACTTCCCGAAATGCCAACCAGATACGAGCGCAGGTCAGATACCAGATCGGACAATTGAGAACGTGCCGCGGGTTCCTCAGGTACCCGGCTGTCGAAGTTGCTCACAAAGTCTGATAATACCGACTGAACGTCGCTGATCATGCTGGCATTCAATAGCAACTGGCTGTCTACGTCGCTCACCAGGGACTGGATCACCAGGATTCTTGAGTCCACTCTGGTACCTTCCGCGGTAGCCCACACGCGCGAAGCAATGTCGCTCATATCGGAAGCGGTTACGGTAGCCGTGATGGCCCCGATTTTAGAACTGAGATCGGAATGAACCGCGCTCAAATAGTTTGAAGTTGCGACCAGATCGACCTGGCTTTCTACATCGGACAATGCGCCTGAAATCCCGACCAGATACGAACGGAGATCGGAGATCAAGTCTGACAGTTGTGAACGCGCGGCCGGTTCTTCTGGGATGCGGCTTTCAAAGTTGCTGATCAGGTCAGATAATGCAGATTGCACGTCGCTGATCATCGAGGCGTTCAGCAAAATCTGGCTATCCGCGTCGCTGACCATGGATTGAATGACGAGGATCCGTGAGTCTACTCTAGTCCCTTCGGCGGTGGCCCATACTCTTGAAGCGATATCCGACATGTCGGAAGCTGTAACTGTCGCGGCAATGCCGCCAATCTTAGAACCGAGATCAGAGTGCATATCGCTGACTGCATCCGACAGCGCGATGAGCGCGCTGTAGGCGTTGGACAGAATGTCGCTCATGATCAGCACGTCCGAGTGCAGGTCAGAAACGTCAGACCTGACATCAGACAGCACCCCGCTCATCACCGCCAGGAATGAACGCAGATCGCTGTGCAAGTCAGACAATTGGCTGTTGGTAGCCACCGCCTTCGGGACACGCGACTGAAAATCAGAGAAGAAATCAGACAGCAGTGAATAAGCGTCAGATGGATCAATCTCTGCGGTCTGGAAGATCAATATCTGGTCGGCGCAAGACGGGTGCGTGAACCTGACTACCAGATAATCATAGTTGGTTTCGCTGGCTTTGAGCGTCTGCTGAAATATTCCCGAATGCACCAGGGTCGCCGCCTTTGAAATCGTGGCACTGGTGAAGGCGTCTGATACCCCATGATTTACCCCAAATATCTTCTTGGTGGCGGCAGAGTTGAAGTCCGAGGCGGTGATGGCTGACTCAATTGATGCGAAATCCGTTTTGTCCACCATCGGGAAGATGACTTGATTAATCTGGTTCTTTTTGAAGTTAGGCATCGCGCGCCTCCATGCAGAAGATCAGACCCTCGGCAACCCTCGGCTTTCCGTTGTACCAGTGCCATTCTGTCAAGCTGTAACCGTGCCGCTCGATCAGGTTTTTGAGCGTGTACCACGAATACCAGCAAACATGTTCGCGATTGACGTTCTCAACCCCATTTTCCATATACATGCGCCCGACCGCGCCGTACGCGTTGGGCGTGGTGATGATGACCGGGACATCATATTGCTTGAGCAGTTCTAGAAAGTGACCGGCGTTCGACAGGTGCTCGATGGTCTCACCTGCGATGATCAGTTCTACGTCAGATAGTTCAGGTAATCTCTGTGCGCGGTCGAGATCAACCTGAAAGTAATCTTCTGGAAACACATCTGCCAGCACATCGATCCCGTAATGCCGATTGGCGACTTTTCGCATGGCTTCGCCCAGCGGGCCGGTGCAACCGATGTCTAGCACTATTTTTCCTTTTGCGGCTCGCAACAGAAAATCTTCGCGCTTGACGACTGTTGTGTCTGGAACGCCATGCAACATTTTTGCAGCGTACTCGGTATCTACCCCGCAGTAAGCGGGATCGATCAGGTCATAGATGCAGTCGTTACACGTAGCGTTCATAAACCTCGATGCTTTGCCGGACAGTCTCAGCTACGTCGTGGTGATTCTCGGCCCACTTTCGATAGTCGATTGTACCGTAATTCTCCCAACAATTGATAATGGCGTTCGCCATACTTTCAGGAGATAGCTCGCAAGTGAACGGGTATCCCAGCTCTCGATAACCAGGCCCGATAAATGCTTTGTCCGCTCCGAACGCCTCGATGCCACGCGCGTAAAGCGGGTACAGGCAACTGACTACGATGTCGGCCCGATTGTAGATCAAATTGATGTCCTTCTCCGGCCCTGATAGAGTGCGGATAAACGTCCACCACTTGTTGTTCTGGATGAGGGCTTTGAATGTCTCAGACATGCGTTTGTCGGTGCAATTGAACAGGTGCAGACGAGCTTTCGGGTACTTCTTCCAGACCTCTTGCATCGCTACGCACAGATAGAGCGGGTTGCGCTGCCCGCGCCAGTTCTCGACGTACAACACCGCGGGCTCACCAGACAGCCTCTCTGTGACCCCTTTGAGTGGGTGAAACATTTCCAGGTCGATGCCCTTCGGAACGAGATAGGTGCGCTTGATTGAATTCCAGACGATGTGTTCCTCTTTGCGCATACAGATGAATGCGTCCATCAGCGGAGCGAGATCGACAATCGCTTTCATACTAACTTTATTTCCAACCGAAGACAGCGGCTCGCCGTGCATCCACATGAAGCGCGGTTTCCCGTTGTGATAGCTGGTGATCGGGAGCTGTGAATGGACTAACTCAACATCAGGGACATGGCCGTTCATGTTCTTAGAAATCCAGATCGGCGCGTCTCCGCTCGGTTCGCGCAAGATCACTCCATGTCCAGCTTTTTCCTCGTAGTTTGCAAGTTCCAGCGTAGAGCGAAATAGGCCGGAATTTTCTTTCTTGACGTGATGCAGCAGGTTCATAACCCTCCGATTTTGATGGTGCGGCTGATTCCGGGAGCGATCCCCAGGCCATACGGATCGGTGTTCTTGGTAGTTCGACCTGCCGGCGGTACTCCAGATGGAAGCGGGATCTGCCAGACCGTCGAGAATCCCCAAGGAACCGGCGGCCCGGCTTCGTCGGTGAGCGTACCGCCTTCTGTCCAATCCCGCCCGCTGGCTCCGTAATCTCGCACCCGCTCGCCTGAACCAGGAAAGATCGGCCACCAACCATATAGATCGGCAATCCGCCGTGGACGCATGGAGCGATCTTCGGTTTTCAGCTCAGCGACCGATAACGCCGCCGACCAGATTTTTACATTTGCCATGCGCGCGTCAATTTCCTCACCAATCCAGCTTCCCGAATAGTATGTATTACCGAGACCCATTGCGGCAGACGCGCCGCGCCCACTTACATCCAGGGTGATCGGAGAGGTTCCGGTACCATTGAGATAGAACACAATTGACGTAGCGCTCGCCCGGACAATCCAAATCCGATACCATGTGTTCATCGTAACGACTGCCCCAGCTGCCCCCGCGTCCGAGGAGCCGTTGTGGATATATAATCCTACTCGGCCTGAACCCAGAAACAATTGACATAGATCCACCCCGGCGCTGCTGATGGAGCTCCCCATAGTAGAGAACGTTGTATCACTTGAGCCAAGAGAGATCGGGTAGCCCCAAAATGCCACCGTGTAAGCGGCGTTGTAGTTTAGCAGGTCAGTGGTGCGGTACAGCCGTTTTCCGACGGTCTCATCGAATCGGACAGCCATCCGTTACACCTCGGTGTATTGAAACTCCAGGTCGGTGAGCAGGAAGTTGATCGTTTGCGTATCGACGCTATCATCCCGATAAAACTTGAGATAGATGGTATCCCCGGCTACGTAGGCCGCCGCAGGGGTGATCGTGATCGTCTCAATGTAAACGTCCTCATCGGCGTAGCCCGTCCAGGTGCTATTGCTGGCGGTGTCTTCGGCTTCGTAAGCCGTATCTACCGCCTCACTATCTGCCCTTGATAGTTGTTGCGCGCCGAAGCCAAGGACGTTGGCGGGTGTCCCATCGATCACGCCGGTGATCACCAGCACCGGATCTCCGCTGTAGTTTTCGGGGATTTTGAACGCCACTTCTATGCCCAGGTCAGCCCCGGTTGGAGCGGGCATCACGATGCAGGCTTGCTTTTTGGTATTAGCCAGGGTCAGCTCGCTATCCAACCGACTGTTGTACACGCCGTCATCAAACATGAGCGACGCGCCGAGAATTGGAATCCTAATTGTCATAACTCACCTCACCAGTCGATTCCGATCCGCCACATGAACCAAATCTTTCCGATGTTTTTGGCGCGCGCCACAGTGATTGTGGTCACGGCATCCAGCCCAGCCTTGAAACTGGTTGGGGGAACACTGTTGAACGCCGTGGCGAACCAGTTCTCAGCCGCCTGAAACAACGCTCTCCAGGTTGGCTTGGAGAGACTCCAGATTTTGGCATCAGCCCAAATGACTGGATTCCCACGAACTAAATCACGGATCTGGGTGTAATCTGCATCGGTTAGAATCATTCTACACCTCCGTATCATCAGATTGCACAATAGCAACGTACTCAATCTGGATTGGTTTTGCGTTCCTCGCCAATTCTACCACCTAACCGGACATCTTTTTGATGACCACGTCGAACGCAATCGCAGCCGCGCTGATGGCGAACGGCAGTGCGACGGCGCGCCCGATGCCGGGGGCGATCATCCAAGCGGTCGCCAGGATACCGACCCAGACTGATAAACACCACACGCAGTCAATCAACTTCGTGATGCCATTGGCTGGCTGGGATTCTTTGTCATATTCGACCCTTAACATACGGCGCAGGCGGGTGAAGATGTCAAACGGCCCGTCTTCGTGGTTAGCGAAGAACGACGTCACCCTCCAGGTAGCCATGGCCAGGATCAGGAAATCAAGCGCGGTCACCGATCTGCGCCTCGACCCAGTCCATGATCGCCTCGGCGCGGGATTCGCCGACGCCGCGGATCTGCTTCAGTCCAGAAAACCCCAAAGTGAAGAGGTCGTTGAGGCTCTTGACGGCCATCTGATCCAGGATCTCCGCGATGCGCGGCGTCACGCCGGGGACGGTCTGCATGTCGATCTCGGCCTGCGGGTCGGTGACCATCAGCAGGGCGGGGACTTCTTCTGGAGCAACGGGTTCGGGCTGGACCGGCCGGGATGGCGCAATTGGTTCTGAAGGTGGTTTGGTCACGGCCTCGGGGATGAACAGGTGCGGCCATAGCTTCTGGTCTGACTTCAACACCAGGAACGTGTCGCCGCCCTTGCGGTAGCCATAGAATTTGTTATTCGCCCCGACCACCTTATGCTCGCCGCGGTTGCCGCTGGCGTAGCGGATCAATACCATTTCCGTGTCGGTCATTTCTGCATCCTTTTGGTTGCCTGATGCGATGATTTTTAGCGAACCGGGGGTAGGCTTCCTGGAACCTGAGCAGTTGCAAGGCATGGGCAGTGCGCTCCTCTTCTTTTCAATCATGTATTCTAGCAGTTTCTTAGGATCGTGTAAACCGGCCTCGCGGCGTTGCCCGGTGTAAAACCGATAGACCACCAAGTCCTGGGGAATGCGGTAGAAGCACCGCCCGTTGCGCGCCAGCCTGATCCAGTAATCCCAATCTTCCCAGGATGGCATGGTCTCATCGAACCCGTTGATCTGGGAATGCCATTCCTTGGGGATCAGCGACGTAATCAAGCACCAGATGTAGGTGTCTTTCCTGATCTCGTCTGGTTGCCGCTGGGCGCGGTCGCAGTCGAAGTCAGCGGCGTAGTGTTTGATGACTGCTTCCTGGGTGCGCTCGGTGTAGTTCAGCAGGCGGTCGCCAAGTTTCTGGGCTTCCTCTGGAGAGATGTACGCCTTGCCAACGTAGTCGGAATAGACAATCTGGCCAGTCTGTTCGTAAGCCGCCAGCATCAACTCAAGTGCCTGGGGGTACAGCCAGTCGTCTGCGTCGAGGAACAGGAGCAGTTTGCTCCGGGCGTAGGTCGCCCCGAAGTTGCGCGCTGCGCCAGCTCCCTTAGTCTCGTTGTTAATGGTCAGGAAACGCGCAAACGGATAGGCCCGCATCGCCCAGATGTAATCGGGGTCTGCAATCACAAATTGATCTGGGTCGTCGCCAGGGATCGCCTCCATCCCGTCCCAGACCAGGATTGCCTCCCAGTTGCGAAAGGTTTGCGCTTCCAGGCTGTCCAGAGCGTTGATGATTTCTTTTCTGTGCATCGTCCCGACCGGGATGATCACGCTGATCATGGGCTGGTCGGCCTGCCGGACAGGATGGGCGAACGTGTTTTTTGGCGCGGCGCGGCTGGCGAACGGGTGTATGTTGTCCTTCGCCCAGGGATGCCATGCCAGCCAGTCGACCTCCCGGTAGTTGGGGTCTCCGCTGACCCGGCCCGACTGCCAGGAATAGATAAACAGGCCGGCGTCGGTGACTTTCTTCGCCCCGTACCCCAGCGCGCCGGCCCGCACCCAGAACTCGGCGTCCTCAGACCCGGCCCCCAGCGGAGCATAGCGTTGGCGGTAGCCGCCCAGGCGCGCCCACATCTCCCGGCGAAACACGGCACAGGTCGGGATTTGGTTCTGCCTGACCAGGAACTTGTCGAAGTTATACGGCGGCGGCCAGGGGCTGACCCCGGTATCGCCGTTGGGCTTGACGTAGGTCAGTCCGGTGTAGGCGACTCCGAGGGATCGGTCGGACTCGAGGTCGGCCACGCAGGCGGCGACGAACTGGGGGTCGAGGGTGTCGTCTGCGTCAAGGCAACAAACGTACTTAGATCGACTATTTCCAATACCTGTGTTCCTGGCAATAGCGACGCCATGATTTTCCTGCCGAATATATTTAACGTTATCGTGCTGGCTTGCGTACGTTTCAACAAGCTCACGAGTAGCTCCGCCGTCGTCAGATCCGTCATCAACGACGACGATCCCGCACTCATAGGTTTGATCCAATGCGCCTCGGATGGCTCGGCCAAGTTTATCCTCCGTTCCGTAATTGAATGATGGGATCACGATAGTCACTGAAGGCGGTTCTGCGATCAGTGCCAACTGGTAGACTTCCGCGACCTTCTGGCAGGCGACCTCCCACGTCCATTGTTTTGCCAACTCGCGCCCGTTGTCCCCCAGGGTGCGGGCGTGTTGCATGCAGTAGGCCAGCCCAGCCGACAGATCCTCGCGGTTGTTGGGCTCGGCCAGATACCCGTTGACCCCGTGTTTGATCAGTTCCAGGATGCCGCCGTGGGCGTACCCCAGCACCGGGACGCCGGCCGCCATGGCTTCCAGGATGCCGATTCCAAACGTTTCTTTGGTGGTGGCGAGGTAGACCCCGCACCGCTGGATCAGTTCCTTCATCTGGGGATGTTTCCTGACTCCGATGGCGGTCACGTTCTTGTAGGTCTGGCCGGGAGGGGCGAACGTGGTAATGAAGGCCGTCCCGGAAAAGCGCGCCGCCAGATTTGCGATGGGGGTCGGGTCGCATACGTCGGCCGAGCGGTTCTTGTTCCACAGGACGTATTGTTCGTGCGGGAACGTGTGCTGCCAGTCGTCCCATTCAATGCCGTGCGGGACGACGTGCGGGACGAAGTGCATGTCCCTGGCGAACGTCTCGGCCACCCAGGCCGAAGGGACGGTCACTTCTTTGGCGTGGCGCACGGCGTCGATCACGCCGGAGTTGGCTTTATGCTCCCACATGGCGGCGGGGTAGTCGGCGGTCCAGTAGAGGCCATGACAGTGAGCCACATCGGATCCAGCCGCGACCCCGGCGTGGGTGGCAGTCAGGTCGTGGTCGCCCTCAAACACCACCTCAAACCCGAACTGCGGCAGGTAGCGGGAGTAGCTTTCGATCACGCGGCGGATGCCCGATTCGCTGTTGCCGAAACTGCGCAGCGATGGCTTCATCAAGACCTTGGTTGTCAACTTTTGACAATCTCCTTAACGCAGTGGCAGATGTACTGCACCTGCAGGTTGGTCAACGCTGGGTGCAGGGGCAGGAGCAGGGTAAACTCGGCCGCCCGTTCAGCCCCCGGAAGCGCGGCGGTCGCCCCGTACAGGGGGACTTTATGCAGGGGATAGTAGCGGAACGTGGTATAGATGCCGCGCGCCTTTAGCTCCAGGGCCAGTCGGTCGCGCTGCGGGGTCTGTACCCAGAAGAAGTAATCCGACGACTCTGTTCCATTCGGGCGGTCAGGCGGCAGATAGACCCCGGCGTAATAACCCAATTCCTTTCTGTAGCGGCGGGTGATCTCCTTGCGCCGCCTGATGAACCCCGGCAGGCGCTTCAACTGCACTAGACCGATGGCCGCCTGCAGGTCGTTCATTTCCGAGCGGCGGGCTGGCTCGGACACGTCGAACTCCCACCAGCGCAGATCCTGGCTGGTGAACCCGCTGGAATGATCCAGCCCCA
>Ga0209341_10001140_pt1 | contig 26613 bp, 25 predicted proteins | sample RifCSP13_2_FD_184020 | JGI IMG/M metagenome (GOLD analysis project Ga0209341, IMG submission 184020) | Soil microbial communities from Rifle, Colorado - Rifle CSP2_sed 13_2 (SPAdes) (version 2) | ecosystem: Environmental > Terrestrial > Deep subsurface > Rock core/Sediment | place: Rifle... | reverse complement strand
CTGTTAGGCGATTTACCGTAGGGCGGGCTTTGCCCGCCGCGTCGGGCGTAGCCCGACCTACGAGATGCGGAGACACTGTCTTCAAATATGTAATCCTCAATAAGAGGTGATTTTTCATGCAGAGTTTGATTAACAACAGAGAAGAGATGGTCATGAAATTCAAAAGAACGGATTTATGTGTTTTTGTGGCAGGTGCGATGCTGGCGATGTCAGGAACCGCAGCCGCTTCGGGGTTTGCATTGATCGAGCAAAGCGGCAGTGGCTTGGGTAATGCCTATGCAGGCGGTGCAGCGGGAGCGGAAGACGCCTCGACGATCTTCTTCAATCCGGCAGGCATGTCGCGCTTGAACGGCAAGCAGGTCGTAGTGGCGGGCAACTTTATCAAGCCATCGGCAAAGTTTACGGGCACTGGACTGCCGGGCACTGATATGGGCGGTGATGCCGGGAGCTTGGCTCTGGTTCCTAACGCTTATTTTGCAATAGAAATAAATCCAGCCATGCGGGTTGGTTTGGGTATTAATGCTCCATTTGGTTTGCAGACTGAATATGACCCGTTGTGGGTCGGTCGAGTGCACGCCATTAAGTCCAAGATTGAAACCGTGAATTTGAATCCTTCTGTGGCCTACCAGGTCAATGACGCCCTGAGCATAGGTGCCGGCGTCAACTATCAGCGCATAAACGGCGAATTGACCAGTTTTGCGGGGGTGCCAGGAACTAGCACCGTGAAGGGTAACGATAGTGCTTGGGGATACAATTTCGGAGCGCTTTATAACATTAGCCCACAAACGAGATTGGGGTTTTCATATAGGTCTGCTATCGATTACACCTTGACTGGTGATGTGGCATTCAGTGCAGCCCCTGCGGGGAATGGCCCTGTGACATTGGCGATCAAAATGCCGGATTCATTCTCGTTCAGCGCATTCCATAAGCTTGATGAAAAATGGGATGTGATGGGTGATTTGAGCCGGACTGGTTGGGGTACATTCCAACAATTAAATGTGGTTAGAACGACAGGTGCAACTCTCATGTCAGTGCAGGAGAACTGGAAAGAAACTTGGCGTATCTCGATAGGGGCGAACCATCATTACAGTGAGCAATGGACATCTCGTGTCGGATTGGCTTATGACCAAGCACCCGTGTCCGATGCGTTCCGCACTGCACGTATCCCGGATAATGATCGCATCTGGTTGGCTCTGGGTGGGCAATATAAGCCATCCAAGGAAAGTGCAATTGATTTTGGTTATGCGCATCTGTTCGTTAAAGACGCCAGCATCAATTCGACTGCCGCTGCTCCAGCTTTGGTTGGAACCTACAAGAACAGCGTAGACATCCTGAGTGTGCAATACACTTACAGTTTCTAAACCAGCATGACCTTGACGACGGGAAGGCTCGCCTTCCCGTTTTTGCTTCACGAACCAGTTTTGGAGCGATGTTATGAACGGCAATTTTCAGATACGCAAAGTCGCGGTGCTGGGTGCCGGTGTGATGGGCGCGCAGATCGCCGCGCATCTGGTCAACGCAAATGTCGAGACGCTGCTGTTCGAACTTCCCGCGAAAGAGGGCGATCCGAACGGCAACGTGAACAAGGCGCTGGATGGCTTGAAGAAGCTCGACCCATCACCCATCGCCAGCCCGGCCAGGATCACCTTTATCCAGCCGGCGAACTATGACCAACATCTGGAAAAGCTGCGAGAGTGCGATCTGATCATCGAAGCGATCGCCGAGCGCATGGACTGGAAGTCCGACCTGTACCGCAAGGTCGCGCCGTTCGTGAACGAACATGCGATATTTGCCAGCAACACCTCAGGCCTGTCCATCAATCAATTGGCGCAGGCGTTCCCCGAGAATCTTCGCCATCGCTTCTGCGGCATCCACTTCTTCAATCCACCGCGTTACATGCATCTGGTTGAGCTGATCCCATGCACAAGCACCGAAGCGCCGCTGCTCGACCAACTGGAGACTTTCCTCGTCTCCACGCTGGGCAAGGGCGTGGTGCGCGCCAAGGACACGCCCAACTTTGTCGCCAACCGCATCGGCGTGTTCTCGATGCTCGCCACCAAGCATCACGCGCAAGCGTTCGATCTCGGCTTCGACACCGTGGATGCGCTGACCGGGCGCTATCTCGGCCGCCCCAAGAGCGCCACCTTCCGCACGCTGGACATCGTCGGTCTGGACGTGTTCGCGCATGTGGTCAACACCATGCGCGAGAACCTCACCGACGACCCGTGGCACAAGCACTTCGAGCTGCCGGGCTGGTTCGGCTATCTGGTGGACCAGGGCTCGCTGGGGCAGAAGACCAAGCGCGGCATCTACCAGAAGATCGGCAAGGACATCCATGTGCTGGATTTGCACACCAAACAATATCGCCTGTCCGATGCCCATGTGGACGACGGCGTGAAGGACATCCTGCGCGAACGCGACTGGGCGAAGAAGCTCGCCGGACTTCGCAACAATCCGCATCCGCAGGCACAGTTCCTGTGGGCGGTGTTCCGCGATGTGTTCCACTACTGCGCATTGCAACTGGAGCACATCGCCAACAATGCGCGCGACCTCGACCTCGCCGTGCGCTGGGGTTTTGGCTGGGACAACGGCCCGTTCGAAATATGGCAGGCGGCGGGCTGGCAGCAAGTGGCGGGCTGGATCGCCGCCGACATCGCGGCAGGCAAAGCAATGGCGAATACACCGCTGCCCGCTTGGGTCACCGAACCATCCCGCACCGGCGTGCATACCCAACAAGGCTCCTATTTCCCTCGTCCGCTCGCGGGAGAGAGGGCAGATGTAGGGTGGATAAGCGATAGCGCATCCACCAAAATTCATGATCCTGCGCTTAATGGTGGATGCGCTACGCTTATTCACCCTACGCCGCTTGGCAGTTACCAACCCCGCTCCCAACTCCCGGTCTACCGCCGCCAGCTCTTCCCCGACCACCTGCTCGGCGAAGAACGTCTCTACGGCGAGACCGTGTTCGAGACCAGCGAAGTGCGTCAGTGGCACATGGGCGACGGCATCGCGATCCTCAGCTTCAAGACCAAGATGCACACGATCAGCAACCAAGTTCTGGATGGCATCCTGCGCGCAGTGGATGAAGCCGAAGCGCATTTCACCGCGCTGATCCTGTGGCAGTCCGAACCGCCGTTCTCGGCAGGCGCAAACCTGCTGCAACTGATGCAGGGCGTGCAGGAACCGGCGCAGGATTCAGGCCTGTTCGGCAAACTCAAGCAGGCCGCGAATCGCGTCAAATATACCGTCGCGGGCGGCGGCGGATTGGGCGACGTGCTCAACGCAGCCACCGGCAACGTGCCGCATGTCGAAGCCGTGGTCGCCAAATTCCAGCAGGTCTCGCAACGCCTCAAATACGCGCAAGTGCCCACGATCGCCGCCGTGGACGGACTGGCGCTCGGAGGCGGCTGCGAATTCTCGATCCACTGCACCCGCATCGTCGCCACGCTGGAAAGCTACATCGGCCTGGTCGAAGTCGGCGTCGGCGTATTGCCCGCAGGGGGCGGCTGCAAGGAGATGGCACAACGCGCGGCACAGGAAGCGCAACGCTTCGCCAATGACAACCGCATCGACGTCTTCCCCTTCCTGCGCCGTTATTTCCAGAACATCGCGATGGGCGAAGTCTCCAAGAGCGCCGAGTTGGCGCGCGAGATGGGCTACCTCAGACAGTCCGACCGCATCGTGCTGAACCGCTTCGAGTTGCTGCACATCGCCAGGGAAGAAGCCAAGGCGCTCAGCGCCACTGCCTACCGTCCGCCGCTGCATCAACGCCAGATCGCCGTAGCCGGAAGCACCGGCATCGCCACCCTCAAGGCCGCGATGATCAACATGCTCGAAGGCAGCTTCATCTCGGAACACGACTATCAAATAGGCTGCCGCATCGCCGAAACGATGTGCGGCGGTGACGTGGAAGCGGGCAGCCTGGTGGACGAACAATGGCTGCTCGATCTGGAGCGGCGCAACTTCATGGAATTGTTGGCGACCGAGAAGACGCGGGCGCGCGTGGAATATATGCTGAAGAATGGGAAACCGTTGCGGAATTGATGTGGCGTACGTAGGGGCGGGTTTGAAACCCGCCCGTACGGAACCATACAACCCGCCCTTATGAACGGCAATGCAAAACGAAATATGAGCGATAACCTCGACATGCCGCGGCGTCGCAGCCTTCGCCTGAAGGGCTACGATTATTCGCAGGCCGGGGTGTATTTCGTGACGATATGTGCGCACGGCAAGGTGTGCCTGTTTGGAGACGTAATCGGGAGTGAGATGAAAGTGAACGAGCTCAGACGGAAAGTGCAGGCGGTTTGGAATGGTTTGCCGGTTCATTATCCGCACGTTGCGACGGATGCCTTTGTGGTTATGCCGAACCATGTGCATGGGGTGATTGTGATACGGGCGGGTTTGAAACCCGATCATGCGGAGAGGCGGGCGGGTTTGAAACCCGCCCCTACGGCGCGGCATGGGTTATCCGAGATTATCCGCGGATTTAAAACGTTTTCCGCGCGCATGATCAACGAATTTCGCAAAACATCAGGCACACCTGTGTGGCAGCGCAATTATTATGAACACATCATCCGCAACGACGCGGATTATGATCGCATTGCCGAATATATCGACAATAATCCGCAACGATGGGCGGAAGATTCGTTGCATCCGGCATTCACTCAAAATTGAGAGGTGACCATGACCAAACAAATCCAGGAAGCCTATATCGTCGCCGCGACGCGCACGCCGGTCGGCAAGGCACCGCGCGGGATGTTTCGCAACACCCGTCCCGATGATCTGCTGGTGCATGTGCTGAAGAGCGTGCTGGCGCAAGCGCCGTCGCTCGATCCGGCGAGCATCGGCGATGTGATCGCCGGATGTGCGATGCCGGAGGCGGAGCAGGGGATTAACGTGGCGCGCATCGCGTTGCTGCTGGCGGATCTGCCGAACACGGTGCCGGGTTTGACCATCAATCGCTTCTGTTCTTCCGGCCTGCAGGCGGTGGCGCTGGCAGCGGATCGCATCCGGCTCGGCGAAGCCGACGTGATGATTGCGGCGGGCATGGAGAGCATGAGCATGGTGCCGATGATGGGCAACAAGGTGGCGTTCAATCCCGCCATCTTCGAGGACGAGCATTACGGCATCGCATACGGCATGGGGTTGACGGCAGAGAAGGTCGCGGAGAAATGGCATGTGTCACGCGAGGCGCAGGATGCTTTCGCGTTGCGGAGCCATCAGCGCGCCATCGCGGCGATCAACAATGGCGAATTCAAGGACGAGATCACTCCGTATCGCATCACCGAGCATGTGCCGGACATGGGCAGCCGCGAGGTGAAAGAGAAGGTGCGCGAGGCGGCGCAGGACGAAGGGCCGCGTGCGGATACTTCCCTCGAAGCGCTGGGCAAACTCAAGACGGTGTTCGCACAAAAAGGCTCGGTCACGGCGGGCAACAGTTCGCAGATGTCGGATGGCGCAGCCGCGGTGCTGCTGTGCAGCGAGGCGGCGTTGAAGCGCTACAACCTCACGCCCATAGCCAAGTTCCTCGGCTTCAGCGTCGCGGGCGTGCCGCCGGAGATCATGGGCATCGGCCCGAAGGAAGCCATCCCGCGCGTGCTGAAGCAAGTGGGGTTGAGTCTGAACGATATTGGCTGGATCGAACTCAACGAGGCCTTTGCCGCGCAATCGCTGGCGGTGATCCAGGATGTCGGCCTCGACCCGTCCATCGTGAATCCGCTCGGCGGCGCGATCGCGCTTGGCCATCCGCTCGGCGCGACCGGCGCGATCCGTACCGCGACGTTGCTGCACGGCCTTCGCCGCCGCAAACAGAAATACGGCATGGTGACGATGTGTATCGGCACCGGGATGGGCGCGGCGGGAATTTTCGAGGCTTTGTAGGAAAGTACAAATAATTCTGTGAGCATCGAACTCGTCGCAAAGCTGAACAGCGATTGCCATTCGGCATTGGTGGATCGCAGTGCGCTGGAACAAAAGCAGCGCGAGCAGGGCGAGGCTTTCTTCCTGCGCATCGTTGAACGCTGTCCCCATTTGTTCGCCGAAGCGGCTGTGTTCATTAGCGCTGCGCAGATCCAGCAGATGCGCGAGGTGATCGAAGCGGTGGAGCGGGTGGTCAAGCTGCCCGGATGGCAGGATACCAATCCCGTCATTCCCGCGCAGGCGGGAATCCAGTCAGTCGAAAAATTCTCCGCGCAGCGGAGTCATGCTGGAAATGCATCTTCAATAAGCCCGCTGGATTCCCGCCTGCGCGGGAATGACGAACCTAATAATGTCCAGCATTCCGCCAAAGGTGTCTTCTACGGCTACGACTTCCATCTCAACGAACAGGGCATACACCTTATCGAGATCAACAGCAACGCGGGCGGAGGCTTTCTCAACGCGCTGTTGCTCGAAAGTCAGCGCGAAGCAGTGCTGCCGGGTGTGGCAGTGTGCGGGGACGATCTCGAGCAAACTTTTCTCGCGATGTTCCGCAACGAGTGGCGGCTGGTGCATGGCGATGCGCCGCTCAACACCATCGCCATCGTGGACGAGCAGCCGGAAGGGCAATATCTCTATCCCGAATTCCTGCTGGCGAAAAAGCTGTTCGAGTCTGTGGACGTTGCGGCGCATATCGTTGATCCGTCAGCACTGCAAGCGCGCGAGGACGGCTTGTATTGCATTGGGCAGCGCATCGATCTGATCTATAACCGCCTCACTGATTTTTCGTTGCGACAGCATCCCGCATTGCGGCAGGCGTATCTGGACGGGCGCGTGGTGCTGACGCCCGGCCCCGCGCACTTTGCCCGCTACGCCGACAAGCGCAATCTTGCGCGGCTGAGCGATGCGCAAACCTTGCGCACGCTCGGCGCAAATGAAACCGACATCGCCACTTTGCACGCAGGTATTCCGCATACCATCGTGGTGCGGCCGGACATGGAAGCCACGCTGTGGGCGGAACGCAAGCAATGGTTCTTCAAGCCGAACAGCGGTTATGGCAGCAAGGGTGCGTATCGCGGCGAGAAGCTGACCAGGCGCGTTTATGCCGAGATATTGCAGGGTGATTATGTCGCGCAGAAAATGGCCGCACCGGGAGAACGCAGCGTTTGCATGAATGATGCCGAAGCTGTGTCGCTCAAGTACGACGTGCGCTGCTATGTTTACGACGGACAGATACAACTGGTTGCGGCGCGGTTGTATCAGGGACAGACCACCAACTTCCGCACGCCGGGCGGCGGATTTGCGCTGGTGCGTGTAGTAGAATAAAGGCAAGGCAGAATAAAATACACCGTCATTCCCGCCCTTCGACTGGCTCAGGGTAAACTGTCCTTATGGCAGGCGGGAAAACGAGCTGCTTGTGGCGAGTTTCGAGGAACGGCCATCCAGCGTTCTTATTCAATATGCCTTTGGGTTTTGTCCCCGCGTTGCGGCGGTTTTTCAATGACTGGATTCACGCCTGCGCGGGAATGACGCAATTAGAAAATTTCTTTATGGCCATTTATGCTTTTTTCGCAGTCGGGGTCGGTGCCGCCTTTGGCGCGTGGCTGCGCTGGGGCCTGGGGCTGTGGCTTAATCCGTCGCTGCCGGAGTTGCCGCTCGGCACGCTTGCCTCCAATTTGATCGGCGGTTATCTGGTAGGCCTCGCAGTGGCTTATTTTACGCACTATCCGGGACTTTCACCGGAGTGGCGGCTGTTCATCATCACCGGCTTCCTCGGCGGGCTGACGACCTTCTCGACTTTTTCGGCAGAGACCGTCACGCTGTTGCTGCGCGGCCAGTACGCGTGGGGATCGGCAATCATCGTTACCCATCTCGGCGGTTCGCTGCTGATGACGGTGTTTGGTATTCAGACATTCAAATGGTTTAACTTGTAATTCCCCGCAGTCTTGCTGCGGGGACAGCGCAGGCTAAAATGAAAAAATGGAAGTGATGTAGCCCGGATGTAGCCCTTCGACAGGCTCAGGACAGGCTACGCGAAATCCGGGGTTTGGTGGGCGTGGCCGAAGCCTGTCCTGAGCCTGTCGAAGGGTTCCCCCGGATTCCATTGCATTCCATCCGGGCTACGCCCGTTCAAGTTTTTCCGATACCCGCGCTCTTGGCGCTGGGTAGTTCATTACTTTGGAGCGCAATCATGAACCTGCTTTCGTTTTACGTCAGTGAAAAACAGCATCACGCCGGCATGCCCTTGTACGAATGGCTGCTGGAAGAAGCCAAGGGGCTGGGTGTGCATGGCGGATCGGCGTTTCGCGCCATTGCCGGCTTCGGCCGGCATGGGAAGATGCACGAGGAGACTTTCTTTGAGCTGGCCGGTGAACTGGCGGTCAAGGTCGAGTTCATCCTGGATGATGCGATCGCCGAGCAACTGCTTGGCAAAGTGCGTGCGCAAAGCATGAATGTGTTTTATGTGAGGCAGACAGTGCAATCAGGGGTGGCTTGAACGCCGTTTAATCAGGGTGTCCACGCAGGGCAGGTTGTGGTCGTTGATTCTGCGAATAAAGGAGTGATGATGAAAAGATTCCTGATGGTGATGTCATTGTGCTGCTTCGCGGGTTCCGTGGCGCAGGCAGCGGTACAGGGCAAGGAAGTCAGCTATCAGGCGAATGGCACGACCCTCAAAGGTTATATCGCCTATGACGATGCCTTCAAGGGCAGGCGTCCGGCAGTGCTGGTGGTGCATGAGTGGTGGGGACACAACGAGTATGCGCGTAAGCGGGCGCGTATGCTGGCGGAGTTGGGTTATACCGCGCTGGCCGTGGACATGTATGGCGATGGCAAGCAGGCCCATCATCCCGATGATGCGGGCAAGTTCGCCGCCGAAGTGAGCAAGAACATGCCGCTGGCCAGGGCGCGTTTCGAGGCGGGCATGGAATTATTGCGCAAGCAGAAGACCGTGGATGCCCATGAAATCGCGGCTATCGGCTATTGTTTCGGCGGTGGCGTGGTGCTGAACATGGCGCGCATGGGTGAGGATCTGAAGGGCGTGTTGAGCTTTCACGGATCTCTCGGCACGGACGATCCCGCCCGGCCCGGCAAGATCAAGGCGCGCATCGTTTCCTTCTCCGGCGAAGCCGATCCGATGATAGGAGCTGACAAGGTCGCCGCCTTCAGGCAGGAAATGGACAATGCCGGAGCGGATTACCGGGTGGTCACTTATCCCGGAGCACAGCATGCTTTCACCAATCCGGAAGCGGATCAGCTGGGCAAGAAGTTCAATATGCCGCTGGCCTACAATGCCGAGGCTGACAAGGATTCATGGCAGCAGGCGACGGTGTTTTTGCGTGAAGTATTCGGTAACAAATAACTGGTTTGGGTCCAGACAAAAGCTGTTCTGATTCCCATGTGGAAACGCTCTTCCGTTTGGCGGCGCACCTTATTCCAGTTCACGTTGAACAACAGTAATTATGCAGGGTGCATTTCACGCACCATTATCATTGGTGCGCATAGCGCACCCTACGCAAGAGTTTGAACTTGTAATTCCCCACAGTCTTGCTGCGGGGACAGCGCAGGCTAAAATGAAAAAATAGAAGTGATGTAGCCCGGATGTAGCGCAGCGAAATCCGGGGTTTGGTGGCGTGGCCGAAGTTCCCCCGGATTCCATTGCATTCCATCCGGGCTACGCCCGTTCAAGTTTTTCCGATACCCCGCACTCTTGGCGCTGGGTAGTTCATTTATTTCTTAGGGGCATCCGGTTGGCGGGCTTCTACCACGGGCGCATCCGCAGCACCGCCAGCACCTGGCCGTCACTTTTTCCCACCAGTACCGCCTGTTCCTGATATTTGGCACGCAGCGGCAAATAACCCAGATCAGCTTCGGCTCGTCCGCTGTTGCGTACCCGGTCGTCTATCTCGGCGGTGCGATCCGGGTTCAGTTTCTTTAGCTCTGCCAGAGGTTTGGCCACTCGGCCCGCTGCTGCCATATGCTCGGCGAACGGCATGTAGTATTGCGGAAATTGCGGCAAGTCCTTTCCGGAAAATGCACTCAATGCCACTTCGTTCCTTTCCCTGATATCGGTCGGCATTTCCGAATAAACGTAAACCGGGCCGGTGAGCGGAAGCGAGCGGTAGTCCGGATATCTGGCCTTGGCAATATCTTCGTCGCTCAGCATGTTGGCGGTAACCAGATCGAAAGAATCCTTGCTGAACACCACGAATACCGGGCGTGCATGGAATACCACGCTCATGCCGTAGAGCAATGCAGCAACTTGCAATGTGGCGATCACCGACAGATCGAATGCCAGCGCCCTGCGGCTCTTCTTCGTATTGAAGACGATCATGGTGATGAGGGGACCCAGCGACATGTCTACCCCGAGCAGAATCAGCAAGACTTGCTGCCCTCCAACCGCCGCGAAGAGCGGGTACGGATACCAGAGCAGCAGCATGAGTGCGAGTACCGCTGTCGCGACGACCGCACTGATGGTCAGGTGGATGAGGGAGGCTTTCCAGCGCGACATAAGGGCACCTCAAAAAATCCAGATTTTAGTTCCGGCATAACCTGAAGGTTAGCCTTCACAGCAACTGCGTTGTAACCCAACTGCTGCGTTGCGTAAAAAATTTCTTGCTTACATATAACTCATATGCGGCGCCGCAAAACGAAGTTTCAGAGTAGGCTAATCTTCAGGTTAGCCGGAACTAAAATTTTCTTCGCGCCTTGCATTTGGGCGAACTCTGAATTTTTAGAGGCGCCCATAACGGTTGAAAATTCATTTGTGGTGTGAGGTGGCTTGTCAATCTGCAAAAAAGTCTTTTACCTTGGCCATCCAGGATTTTGCGCGCGGGTTGTGGAGTTCGCTGTCTTTGTCGTTGATGGACTCAAACTCACGCAACAATTCTTTCTGGCGGGCGGTCAGGTTCACCGGAGTTTCCACCGCCACGTGGCAATGCAAATCACCATGACTGGAACTGCGCACGCCCTTGATGCCCTTGCCGCGCAGGCGGAAGATCTTTCCGCTTTGGGTCTCGGCAGGGATCTTGATCGTCGCCACCCCATCCAGCGTGGGGATCTCGATCGAGCCACCGAGCGCGGCGGTACTGAAACTGATCGGCATCTCGCAATGCAGGTCGTTATGGTCGCGCTGGAACACCGCGTGCGGCTTGATGCTGATCACCACGTACAAATCACCGGGAGGGCCGCCATTCATGCCATGTTCACCCTCGCCGGACAGGCGGATGCGGTCATCCGAGTCCACGCCCTCCGGGATTTTCACCGACAGCGTCTTGTGCTGTTTGATGCGCCCGACGCCATTGCAGTCCTTGCACGGCGAGGCGATCATCTTGCCGGTGCCGTGACAGCGCGGGCAGGTTTGCTGGATCGAGAAGAAACCCTGCTGCATGCGCACCTGGCCATGGCCGGAGCAGGTGGTACAGGTGGTCGGACTGGTGCCGGGTTTTGCTCCGCTGCCGTGACAGGTCTCGCATTCTGCCATGGTCGGTATGCGGATCTGTGTCTCGGTGCCGCGTGCGGCCTGCTCCAGCGTGATCTCCATGTTGTAGCGCAGGTCGGCGCCGCGCTGCACGCTGCTGCGCCCGGCGCCTCCGCGTCCGCCGCCAAAGATGTCGCCGAAGATGTCCGAGAAATCAAAACCGGCCGCGCCTGCTCCACCCGCACCGAACGGGCTGCCGCCCATGCCGCCCGCCTCGAAAGCGGCGTGGCCGTGTTGATCGTAAGCAGCACGCTTCTGTGTGTCGCTCAGTGTTTCGTAGGCTTCCTTGGCTTCCTTGAAATGTTCCTCGGACTTGGGGTTGTCCGGATTGCGGTCGGGATGATGCTTCATCGCCAATTTGCGATAAGCTTTTTTGATCACTTCGTCTGATGCGTCGCGATTGACGCCGAGGACTTCGTAGTAGTCTTTTTTGGACATTGATGATGGGAAGGGAAAATGGAGAAGGGGGAAGGGTTAGGGTGTGCGGTGTTTAATTGAAGCCGCTAAGCCCATCAGCAATCCCGAGACTTCATCCACTTTTCCGTTCAACTCCTCTGCGTTATTCAAGTAACTCAACCTCGCGGCAAGCTCGATCAGTGTATCTAATTCGGATAGTGAGCCAGCCGCGATGCTCAAAAAATGCAGCAGTTCCTTGGTTCCGTTACGAGCAAAGCCTTCCGCAATGTTTGCCGGAACAGAAACTGCCGCACGCTGCATTTGGCTGGTTAATCCGAATTTTTCTTGGGCGGGGAAAAGGGCTGTTGCGGAATAGATCGCACTCACCAACTCTATTGCTTGCTGCCAAGCTTTCAGGTTGCGGTGAGCGCGCTTCACACCCTTCTCCCTTCCCCCTTAACTCTTCTCGTTTTTACTTCTTATCCTTTACTTCCGTGAACTCCGCATCCACCACGTCGCCTTCATCCTTGGCAGGTTCGGCGTGTGTGCCGCTCGGTTCACCGCCCGCCTGCGCCTTGGCCTGTTCGGCGGCATACATCTTTTCACCCAGCTTCTGTGCGGCAGTCGCCAGCGCTTCGGCCTTGGCCGTGATGGCATCCTTGTCGTCGGTCTTCACTACTGCTTCGGCTTCCTTCAACGCAGCTTCGATAGCGGACTTTTCATCGGCATTCAGATGTTCGCCGTATTCTTTCAGCGATTTGTGCGTGGAATGGATCAGCGCGTCGAGCTGATTGCGCGCGGTCACCAGTTCAACCGCCTTGCGATCATCTTCGGCGTTGGCTTCCGCATCCTGCACCATGCGCTGGATCTCCGCTTCGCTCAAACCCGAGCTGGCCTGGATCTTGATCTTGTTCTCCTTGCCGGTCGCCTTGTCCTTCGCCGACACGTGCAGGATGCCGTTCGCGTCGATGTCGAAAGTCACTTCGATCTGCGGCATGCCGCGCGGTGAGGGCGGTATGTCGGACAGGTTGAATTGCCCCAGACTCTTGTTGCCGGAAACCACTTCGCGCTCGCCCTGCAGCACATGGATGGTCACCGCGCTCTGGTTGTCGTCGGCGGTGGAGAACACCTGCGATGCCTTGGTCGGGATCGTGGTGTTCTTCTTGATCAGCTTGGTCATCACGCCGCCCATGGTCTCGATGCCCAGCGACAGCGGGGTCACGTCCAGCAGCAGCACGTCCTTCACTTCGCCCTGCAGCACGCCGCCCTGGATCGCGGCACCGACCGCCACGGCTTCGTCCGGGTTCACGTCCTTGCGCGGTTCCTTGCCGAAGAATTCCTTCACTTTCTCCTGCACCATGGGCATACGGGTCTGACCGCCGACCAGGATCACATCGCCGATGTCGGACGCGGAAACACCCGCATCCTTCATCGCGATCTTGCACGGCTCGATGGTTCGCGCGATCAGGTCTTCGACCAGGCTTTCCAGCTTGGCACGGGTGATCTTCACCGCCAGGTGTTTCGGGCCGCTGGCGTCCGCGGTGATATAGGGCAGGTTCACTTCGGTCTGCTGCGCGGAAGACAGTTCGATCTTGGCCTTTTCTGCAGCGTCCTTCAGGCGTTGCAGCGCCAGCACGTCCTTGCGCAGGTCGATGCCGCTTTCCTTTTTGAATTCATCAACCAGATGGTCGATCACGCGCATGTCGAAATCTTCACCGCCCAGGAAGGTGTCACCGTTGGTGGACATCACTTCGAACTGGTGTTCGCCCTCGATCTCGGCGATGTCGATGATGGAGATATCGAAGGTGCCGCCGCCCAGGTCATACACCGCGATCTTGCGGTCGCCTTCCTGCTTGTCGAGGCCGAAAGCCAGTGCGGCAGCGGTCGGCTCGTTGATGATGCGCTTCACTTCCAGACCGGCGATGCGGCCGGCGTCTTTGGTGGCCTGGCGTTGTGCATCGTTGAAGTAGGCCGGCACGGTGATGACCGCTTCGGTGACTGGTTCGCCCAGATAGTCTTCGGCGGTCTTCTTCATCTTCATCAATACTTGCGCGGACACTTCCGGCGCGGAGATCTCCTTGTCGCGCACCTTCACCCACGCATCGCCGTTCTTGGCCTTGACGATACTGAACGGCACCATGGCGATGTCTTTCTGCACCATCTTCTCGTCGAAGCGGCGGCCGATCAGGCGCTTCACGCCATACAGCGTGTTGGTCGGATTGGTGACAGCCTGACGCTTGGCGGGCGCGCCCACCAGAATCTCGCCGTCTTCCATGTAGGCGATGATGGACGGCGTGGTGCGGGTGCCTTCAGCGTTCTCGATCACCTTGGTCTTGCCGTTCTCCATGATGGCCACGCAGGAGTTCGTCGTGCCCAGGTCGATGCCGATGATTTTTCCCATGATGCTTTCCTTTCAGTTGAATGTGTTGAATCCTTACTGCCAAAAATGGGGCGTATATCCGTTATTTCAAGTGGTTGATATAGAGAAGGGAGAAGAGGGAAGGGGGAAGGGTAAAACCGCGCCATTTATTCGGAGAGCAGGTTTTCCCCCCTTCCCCCTTTAACCCTTCCCCCTTTAACCCTTCCCGGAATTTATTCCTTCCCTTTCGCCACCATCACCATCGCCGGGCGCAGCACCCGGTCATTCAGCGCATAGCCCTTCTGCATCACGCTGACCACGGTGTTGGCCGGCTGGTCGCTGTCCACCATGCCGATCGCCTGATGCTTGTGCGGATCCAACTTCTCGCCGACCGGATTGATCTCGCTGATGTTGAATCTCTCGAAAACCCCCGACATCTGCTTGAGCGTCAGCTCCATGCCGCTCTTGAAGCTCTCCACCGTCGCGGTTTCCACCGCCAAGCCCGCTTCCAGGCTGTCTTTCACCGCCAGCATCTCGTTGGAGAAGCGCTCCACGGCGAATTTCTGCGCCTTGCTCACGTCCTCCATGGCGCGGCGGCGGATGTTCTCGCCCTCGGCCTTGGCATACATCCACGCGTCATAGTGTTCCAGCGCCTTGCGCTCGGCTTCCCTAAGCATCTCTTCCATGCTGGGCATCACTTCCGCATTGCTCGCTGCGGCTGGCTGGGGTTCGGGCGGGTTGGTATCGTTTTGCTCCATGCTGCTCTCCAGGTTTCGACTGGTGGGTAATGGGGGCTATGTTTTCCATTTCAAGGGCAGGTGCAAAATTATTTTTGCCGCGTGAGATAATGCGCGCCGTCCAGTACCGAAAGAACATTCAGAGTGCGTCATTCCCGCCCCCGATAACAACATTCGAGGGCAGGCTGCGGCGGGAATCCAGCCAATAAAAACTTCGTCGCAAAGCGGAGATAGAAGCAACAAGCATGTTGGATAAAAACGCTGGATTCCCGCCTGCGCGGGAATGACGAACTTTATGGCAGTCACCAAAGTAAATTATCAAAGCAGACAGTGCCCAATAAAAACTACTACTGGCGCATCGCCGGATTCTATTTCTTCTATTACGCTTTCGTGGGGATGTTCGCGCCCTACTGGAGCCTGTATCTGAAGTCCATCCAGTTCAGCGCCATCGAGATCGCCATCCTGGTGTCGATACAGCCGGTGACGCGCATGATCGCGCCCAACATCTGGGGCTGGCTTGCCGACCACACGGGGAAAAGATTGTTGGTGGTGCAGCTCGCCGCGACCTTGAGCGCGGTATGCTATCTCGGGGTGTTCGTGACCACCAGTTTCTGGGGCATGTTCCTGGTGCTGGCGCTGATGGGCTTTTTCTGGAGCGCCTCGATGCCGCTGGTGGAGGCGACCACGCTCACGTATCTGGGCAAGCACAGCGCACGCTACGGGCGTATCCGTTCGTGGGGTTCGATCGGTTTCATCGTCTCGGTGGTGGGGCTGGGTTATGCCTTCGACTATATCGCCATCGCCTGGCTGCTGTGGGCAGGGGTGGTCTGCGAACTTGGCATACTGATCTTCTCGCGCCAGATTCCGCATGTCGAAGTGCTGGCGCATCACACCGACCATCAGCCGATCAAACAGATCGTGTTGCAGCCGCGCGTGCTGGCGTTGCTCAGTGCGTGTTTCCTGATGTCGGTCGCGCACGGCCCTTACTACACTTTCTATTCCATCTATCTGGTCGAGCATGGCTACGCCAAGAGCGCGGTGGGCGGGCTGTGGGCGCTCGGTGTGATCTGCGAGATCGGCGTGTTCTTCCTGATGCCGTGGCTGGTGCGCCGCTTTGGTTACACCCGCATCCTGCTGTTCAGTTTCAGTGCTGCGATGGTGCGTTTCATGCTGATCGGCTGGGGCGTGGATTTGCTGGTGCTGCTGCTCATCGCGCAGGTGCTGCACGCCGCTTCGTTCGGCGCTTATCATGCCGCCTCGGTGGGGCTGATACATGAGTTCTTCCAGGGACGGCATCAATCCAAAGGCCAGGCGATGTTCGGCAGCCTGACCTATGGTGCAGGCGGTATGCTGGGCGGGCTGGCGAGCGGCCCGATCTGGCAGCACTACGGCGCCACCGTGCTGTATACGTGCAGCGCGGGCGTGGCGTTGCTGGGGTTGTTGCTGATACTGTGGAAGCAGGGGATGGCGGGTGCGCAGCAAGCAACATAGGGAAGTAGCTATTGAGCTTTCCATAATTGAAGACAGCGCTAGAAACGAAAGCAACAGTATGCAAAACCCACCATATCGTCATTCCCGCCCTTCGACAGGCTCAGGATAAACTGTCCTTCGGACAAGCGGGAATCCAGTTTTCAAACAGTCTCCGCGTAGCGGACAACACCGTATTTGTGGTGTTGTCCCACTGCGTGGGCACAGAGCTCCAGAGCTCTGCAGAGCTCTGGGGTCAGGTCTAGATTCGTAGCACGTCACCGCGCGTGGGGATAAGTGCTCAGCGGCTGTATTGCCAGGCTCTAGCTTAGTTTCTTGATTATGGATTTTGCAAGGTTATCGTTGATTTCGTTGTGACGAGGATGTATCCCATGTATTCAAGCGCCTTGACCAAGTCACGCCTTTTCATTTACGCGACCATCAGCTCTTCAACCTTGCGGACATATGGCACATGCCCCGATTCCAGATCATTTAGCAAATCCTTCAGGTTTTCGGCAAGCTCTTCCTTATGCATCCCATGGGTTTGGTAGTCTGGATATTCGTTCAAAAAGCCGATAAAAAACTCGCCGTCCTGCCACGATGTAAATTTGACTGTTCGCATAATCAATCTCCTTATGGCGGCAATATTAAGCGCTTTTTCGTTAAAAGCAAGGGCGGGTTGCACACCCGTTCCACCTCGATGATTTCCATGCCCGGAATTTTTTGCTTGGGCACATTGGCCTTGGGGATGATCGCCTGAGTGAAGCCCAACTTGGCAGCTTCGCGCGGACGTTCCTGACCGCGCTGCACCGGGCGCACTTCACCGGCGTGACCCACTTCGCCGAACACCACCAACTTTTAAGACGGCGGCTTGTTGCGCAAGCTGAACAGTATCAAATCAATAGGGTTAGAGCGTAGCCCGGATGAAATGCAATGTAATCCGGGGCAATCTTGGGCACGCACATCATCACCCCGGATTCCGGCCTTCGGCCTGCATCCGGGCTACGACACTGATGAGGTGGAAGTGCGCAACGTGGCGGAAAGGCCGCCTGTTGTGGCATAATCGCGCGCTCTTAAAAAGCTGAACGAGATGAGCGCGCAAACCCTTTACGACAAACTCTGGAATGCTCACGTGGTGCGGCAGGAAGCCGACGGCACCGCGTTGATCTATATCGACCGTCATCTGGTGCATGAAGTGACCAGCCCGCAGGCATTCGAGGGTCTGAAGCTGGCGCACCGCAAGCTGTGGCGCACGGCTTCGATCCTGGCGGTGGCGGATCATAACGTGCCGACCACCGGACGCGCGCAGGGCATCGCCGACCCGGTCTCGCGCTTGCAGGTGGAGACGCTGGACAACAATTGCGCCGAGTTCGGCGTGAACGAATTCAGGATGTCCGATGTGCGCCAGGGCATCGTGCATGTGATCGGGCCGGAGCAGGGCGCGACCTTGCCGGGCATGACGGTGGTGTGCGGCGATTCGCATACCAGCACGCACGGGGCATTCGCCGCGCTGGCGTTCGGCATCGGCACGTCCGAGGTCGAGCATGTGATGGCGACGCAGTGCCTGTTGATAAAGAAATCCAGGGCCATGCAGGTGTTGGTGGATGGCGCGTTGCACAAGGGGGTGACCGCCAAGGATATCGCGCTGGCGGTGATCGGCAAGATCGGCACCGCGGGCGGTACCGGCTACGCGATCGAGTTCGCCGGCAGCACGATACGCGGCCTTTCGATGGAAGGGCGCATGACGGTGTGCAACATGGCGATCGAAGCGGGCGCTCGCGCGGGCATGATCGCGGCAGACGACACTACCATCAACTATCTCAAGGGCCGCCCGTTCGCGCCGCAAGGCGGGATGTGGGAGCAGGCGGTGGCTTACTGGCGCAATTTGCACAGCGATGAAGATGCGAAGTTCGACGCGGTGGTCAAGCTGGATGCCGCGCAGATCAAGCCGCAAGTGACATGGGGTACGTCGCCGGGAATGGTGGTGGCGGTGGACGGGCGCGTGCCCGATCCCGCAAACATCAGCGATCCGGTCAAACGCCATGATGCCGAACGCGCGCTGAAATATATGGGCTTGACGGCGAACACGCCGATCACGGAGATCAACATCGACAAGGTGTTCATCGGCTCATGCACCAATGCGCGCATCGAAGATCTGCGCGCTGCGGCGGCGATCGCGCGCGGCAAACATGTCGCCGCGAATGTGAAGCTGGCGATGGTGGTGCCCGGTTCCGGTCTGGTGAAGCGGCAGGCCGAGCAGGAAGGTCTGGATAAAATCTTTATCGCGGCGGGTTTTGAGTGGCGCGAGCCGGGCTGCTCGATGTGTCTGGCGATGAACGACGATAAGCTGGAGCCGGGCGAGCGCTGCGCCTCGACTTCGAATCGCAACTTCGAGGGCCGGCAGGGGCAGGGCGGGCGCACCCATCTGGTGAGTCCGGAGATGGCTGCGGCTGCGGCGATCGCCGGGCATTTTGTCGATGTGAGCAAGATTTAAGGAGAAGATGATGAAAGCGGTTGCATTGTTTTTGGTGTCATTGATGTTGGCGGGTTGCAATACCCTTGATGGTCTCGGCAAAGACCTCAAAAAAGGCGGCGAAGAAATCCAGAAGGCGGTTAAAAAGTAATGCAGAAATTCACTTTGCTGGATGGGCTGGTCGCGCCGCTGGACAGGGCTAACGTGGATACTGATGCGATCATCCCCAAGCAGTTCCTGAAATCGATCAAGCGTTCCGGCTTCGGTCCGAATCTGTTTGACGAATGGCGTTACCTCGACCACGGCGAGCTGGGGAGGGACAACACCAGACGCCAGCTGAATCCGGATTTCGTGCTGAACCAGCCGCGCTATCAGGGCGCGCAGATTTTGCTGGCACGAGAAAATTTCGGCTGCGGCTCGTCGCGCGAGCACGCGCCCTGGGCATTGGGCGATTACGGCTTCCGCGCGATCATCGCGCCCAGTTTCGCCGATATATTTTTCAACAACTGTTTCAAGAACGGTTTGCTACCGATCAGGCTGGATGCGGACAAGGTGGATGCGCTGTTCAAGGCGGTGGAGGCTGCGCCGGGCTATCGTTTGAAGATCGACCTGGAGCAGCAGAGCATCACTGCGCCGGACGGCACGGTGTACAGGTTCGAGGTTGAAGTCTTCCGCAAGCATTGTCTGCTGAACGGTCTGGATGACATCGGCCTGACCTTGCAGCATGTAGATGAGATCAAGGTATATGAGGCGAAACATCGCGCTGCGCAGCCGTGGCTTTGATTCAGGTGAAATGTGAAGCGCTAACCCCTCCCAGCCTCCCCAACCCCTCCCGGCCTCCCCTTGTCAGGGGAGGAGTGGGGGAGGAGCCAGTCTTCCCCCTGACAAGGGGGACTGAGGGGGTTTGCATTTCACGATTGTTAAGGAATTTGAAATGAAGATCGCAGTATTACCCGGTGACGGCATCGGGCCGGAGATCATCGCGCAGGCAGCCAAGGTGCTGGAAGCATTGCGCCGCGACGGCTTGCCCATCGAGCTGGAATACGCGCACATCGGCGGCGCCGGGTATGACGCAGCGGGCGATCCCTTGCCGGATGCGACATTGAAGCTGGCGAAGGAATCCGAGGCAGTGCTGCTCGGTGCGGTGGGCGGCTATCAATATGACACGCTGGCGCGTCCGTTGCGTCCGGAGCAGGGTCTGCTGCGCATCCGCAAGGGGCTGGGTCTGTTTGCCAACCTGCGTCCCGCGATGGTGTATCCGGAGCTGGTCAATGCATCCAGCCTGAAGCCGGAATTGGTGTCGGGATTGGACATCATGATCCTGCGCGAACTGACCGGCGATATCTATTTCGGCCAGCCGCGCGGCATACGCCAGCTTTCCAACGGCGAGCGGCAAGGCTTCGACACCATGCTGTATAGCGAGTCGGAGATCCGCCGCGTAGCGCATGCCGGTTTCCGGATCGCGCTGAAGCGCAGCAGAAAACTATGCTCGGTGGACAAGGCCAACGTGCTGGATACCAGCATGTTCTGGCGCGAGATCGTCACCGAGGTGGCCAAGGAGTATCCGGCAGTCGCTTTGTCGCACATGTACGTAGACAACGCCGCGATGCAACTGGTGCGCGCTCCCAAGCAGTTCGACGTGATCCTGACCGGCAACATCTTCGGTGACATTTTGTCGGATGAGGCATCGATGCTGACCGGCTCGATCGGCATGTTGCCGTCCGCCTCGCTGGATGAAAACAACAAGGGTTTGTACGAGCCGTGCCACGGCTCGGCGCCGGACATCGCGGGCAAGGATATCGCCAATCCGCTGGCGACGATTTTGTCGGTGGCGATGATGATGCGCTACACTTTTGCAAGGGTAGACACCGCGCAGCGCATCGAGGCGGCGGTGCGCAAGGTGTTGCAGCAAGGGTTGCGCACCGGAGATATCCACGAGCCGGGCATGCAGAAAGTCGGCACGGCAGCGATGGGTGATGCGGTTGTGAAGAGCTTGTAGGGGCGTAAGGCCTTACGCCCGTACCAGTTAAGGCAGGGCGCATTCCATGCACCAATTTTCGACGCAATGGTGCGCATGGCGCACCCTACAAAACAAGTTGAGTTTTGGAGAGTATTAGATGAGCAAGCAATACGACGTATGTATATTGGGCGCAACCGGCGCAGTGGGCGAGGCGATGCTGTCCATACTGGAACAGCGCAAGTTCCCGGTGCGCAATCTTTATCCGCTGGCATCCAGCCGTTCGGCGGGTTCCACAGTGAGCTTTAAAGGGGAGGACCTTACCGTCATCGATGTGGAAGGCTTCGATTTCTCCAAGGCGCAAATCGGCCTGTTCTCGGCGGGCGGCAGCGTGTCGGAAAAATACGCGCCGATCGCCGCCGCCGCCGGTTGCGTGGTGATCGACAATACCGCGCACTTCCGCTACGACCGCGATATTCCGCTGGTGGTGCCGGAAGTGAATCCGCACGCCATCGCGCAATACAAGAATCGCGGCATCATCGCCAATCCGAACTGCTCGACCATCCAGATGCTGGTGGCACTGAAGCCTATCCAGGACGCGGTGGGCATCGCGCGCATCAATGTGGCGACCTATCAGGCGGTATCCGGTACCGGCAAGGAAGCCATCGACGAGTTGGCTGCGCAAACCCGCGCACTGTTCAATCAGCAGGACGTCGAAGTCGAGGTTTATCCGAAACGCATCGCCTTCAACGTGTTGCCGCAGATCGATGTGTTCATGGATAACGGCTACACCAAGGAAGAGATGAAGATGGTGTGGGAGACCCGGAAGATCATGGAAGACGATTCCATCCAGGTGAATCCGACCGCGGTGCGTGTGCCGGTGTTCTACGGTCACTCCGAGGCGGTGCATATCGAGACCCGCAGGAAGATCACCGCCGGCCAGGCGCGCGCCCTGCTGGAAAAGGCACCGGGCGTGATCGTGATGGACAAGAGAGAGCCGGGCGGCTATCCGACACCGATCGAAGCGGCGGGCAACGATGCCACTTATGTCGGGCGCATACGCGAGGATATTTCGCATCCGATGGGTTTGGATCTGTGGGTGGTGAGCGACAATGTGCGCAAGGGCGCGGCGTTGAATAGCGTGCAGATCGCGGAAATTCTGATCGCGGAATATCTCGATTAGTGGTGTGTGCCCAGCCGTGTTTGTGCGTGGACCGGGCAGGGTTGGGTTTGGTTTAAAGAGATTATTAGCTTGTGCTGATAACTCTATGATGTTATTTTATATTGTCTGCTAAACAAGGTGAGGCTGTTGGCGTGCGAAAATCAATACTAAAACTGCTTTGGACTGTTGCCGCTTTGATGCTGTCCGCATCTGTTTCCGCCGTGGGTATGGGCGGAATTAATGTGACTTCCGGTCTGGGGCAGTTGCTCAAGGCAGATATAGAATTGGTGGCGGTCAGCAAGTCCGAGAAAGTCAGTCTGGTTGCGCGCCTGGCTTCACCCGAAGTCTATAAGGGCGCCGGCCTGGAGTATCCTTACGGCAATAAATTCAAATTTCAGATCGAGAGCCGTGCGGATGGCGAGCCATACCTCAGGGTGACCAGCGCACAACCGATCAACGACCCTTTTGTGGTCATGCTGGTGGAATTGACCTGGTCGTCCGGGAAGTTATTGCGCGAATATACTTTCCTGCTGGATCCACCGGGTTATGTCGCTGAACTCCCTGCACAGGCGGAAGTGCAACCTGTCGCACCGGCAGTTCAACCCGCAGCACCCGCTGCTGCAGCCACGCCGGTTGAGCCGGTCGCTCCGCCGGAAGTGCTCGGGTCTATGGAACAAGGCGGACCGCTGGCCGCATCCGCGCCCGCCGCAGTGCCTGAGCGTGCAGAGCAGGCTGTCCCGGTAGCTGCAGCCGAGCCGGTGCCGGAGAGTATCGCTACGGGAGGCATCACCATGCCGAACGAAGAGTGGCTTGAGGTCCAGCGCGGCGATACCCTGAGCAAGCTCTCGGCGCTATACAAACCGGCCGATGTGAGCCTGGAACGTATGCTGGTCGCGCTGTATCGCGCCAATGCCAGCGAGTTCGACGGAAAAAACATGAACCGTATCAGGGCCGGAAAGATTCTGCGCTTGCCCAATCAGAAGGAAGTCGACGGGGTAGGGCAGTCTGAAGCGGTAAAGGAGATCCGTGCCCAAGTGGCAGATTGGAATGCCTACAGGCAAAAACTGGCCGGGGCCGCATCAATGAGTACCCAACCGCAGGCAGCCGAGCAGGTCGCCACCGGCAAGCTGGCAAGTTCGGTTGCCGACAAGGCCCCGGTTGCCAAAGAGACTGCCAAGGAAGTGCTCAAGCTGTCCAGGGGTGAAGCCCCCGGCGATCAGGCAGCGACAGGTGCCGGTGGCAAGTCCATGACTGCGCAGGACAAGAAGAACGCTGCTCAGGAGGATGCGATCGCAAAAGCCAAGTCTGCCAAGGAAGAGCAGATCCGCACCGCCATGCTGGAAAAGAATCTTCAGGACATGCAACGGCTGGCCCAATTGAAGTCTGCTGCAGCGGCACTGGCGCAGCAACCGCCCAGTGTTGCTCCCCCCCCGGCGGCTGCCAGCGGGGTAACGGCAGCGAGCGAGGTCAAACCGGCTCCAGTCGCCAAGCCCAAGCCCAAACCGGCACCGGTCAAGCCAGAGCCGACACTGGTCGATCAGATTCTGGGCGAACCGCTCTATCTCATCGGCATTGCGGGAGCCCTGGTTGTTCTGGGTGGCCTGGGTTGGGTAGTGAGCCGGCGAAAAAAAAAACCGTCCTTTGAGGTTATAAGCAAATTCTCCGAAGATGTCGGTTCGAGGTCCGGACGCCTTGCTTCTCCGACCATGCCTTCCCGGGAGACTGGCGACTTCACCGGTGCAGTTGCAGCCAGGGGCGAAGCGAGTGATCAATCGCAAGATGCCGATCCGATCAGCGAAGCGGATCTGTTCCTCAATTTCGGACGCGATGCACAGGCTGAAGAAATTCTTAAGGATGCGCTGCAAAGCACCCCGAATAACCATAAGATCCATCTCAAGTTGCTGGAGATCTATGCCAATCGCAGGGATCTGAGTTCCTTCGCGGCCATCGTGCGCCAGTTACAGGATTCCGGTGATGAAGAGGCCAGTCAGCAGGCGCTTGCAATGGGACGCGAACTGGATCCGAATAACCCCATGTATGGCGGTGCAGGAAACAAGGAAGATTCAGGCAGTGCGACCATGCAAGCCCCGGTTTTCAATGCCATGCCGAGGTTGGTCCCGGGTGATACGTCAACAGCAAAAGCAGCGTCTGTCGATTTCGATCTGGGTGCTCCGTCAGCGAAATCGGCTTCATCGCCGGAACAGGACTTTTTGGCTGGCGCGGATCAGACTGTGGTCCTGTTATCCCCCGAAACGGCTAGCAAGCCGGCCGACGTGATGGATTTCGATGTCACTTCTACCCATCCTCCAATACCGGCGGCTGGAGGTCAGGCAGAATCAGCCATGCCTGACTTGGGCGATCTGATTTTCGATGTGACGGGTAGTCGTCCTACGGCGCCAGCGGCTGGCGAAGAGACAGAAGTCTCATTGCCAAAATTGGACGGCATGACTTTTGATATAACAGGCAGCAATCCATCCATGCCAGAAGCACAACCGGAAGCCGGCAAGCCCGCGCAGGCCGACGACGGCATGATGGAATTCACACTGGACTTCCCGGTTGAAAACAAAGCCGGAAAGTCTGCGTCGGCGGCACAACCTGCCGAAGTGGGTTTGGCGGGCATCAGCCTGAATTTCGATGACGCGGCCGCACCAGCCGCTCCAGCACCTGAAACCAAGGACGAGCACTGGCAGGAGGTTGCCACGAAACTCGATCTGGCCAAGGCCTACCAGGAAATGGGCGACGCCAGCGGTGCGCGTGAGATCCTTGAGGAGGTCTTGCGCGAGGGCGATGCCGGGCAACGCGAAGTCGCGCAATCGCTGCTCGCTCAACTCGGCTGACCCAGATTCCCAAACGCAAATTTGTCACGGCGGCTCGGAAATTGGGCTGCCGTTAACCAGCGGCTTATGTCACCGTCTTTTAGTCTCTTATAACTCAACTCTTCGCATTTTTTTGAGTAGAATTTGCCAAGCGACAAAGCCATAACCGTAGGGTGGGCTGTGCCCACCATGCTTGTCCTGAGCGTGCCGAAGTGGTCGGGCCGCTTCGACAGGCTCAGGACAGGCGTAGCCCGACCTACATTTGGTTCCGGCTCGTCCGGCTTAGGTGAATTAGCCGAATGGCTATGCAAAGCCTTTTGGAGCGATCAATGAAATTCCATCCCGCCGCGCAAATTCTGACCTGGTGTTTGCTGGTCGCGATCATGCAGGTGCTGGCGTTCGGGGCGTTGCTGATAGCTGGCGGTTTGATCCTGCTTGCTGCCTTTGTGATTTCCCGTCATAAATTCATCCTGTTGTTGCGCCGCACGCGCTGGATCATGTTGTCGCTATTGCTGATCTACGCTTACAGCACGCCCGGGCAACCGCTGTCAGATGCGCTCGGCATATTCAGCCCGAGCCGCGAAGGCCTGGTTGATGGCGTGCTGCAACTTGCCCGGTTGCTTGCTGCTTTGGCGGGGTTGGCGATATTGCTGGATCGCCTTCATCGTTTGCAGTTGATTGCCGGGCTATATACCCTGTTTGCGCCATTGCAATGGATCGGGCTATCGCGTGAGCGTCTCGCCGTGCGTCTGGCGCTGACATTGCATTATGCCGAGGTCGCGATGTTGCGTGAAGCGCATACCTGGCAAGACATCTTGCGCAGCTTGGCACCAGAAGACAGAGGACAGAAGACAGAGGACAGAAAAATGGAATTGCCATTAGGTCATTTTGCTGTTGCTGATGCGCTGTTGCTGAGCGGCGCGATGTTGATGTTGTGGTTGGCGTTGCGATGAGGATCGCGCTGGGCGTGGAGTACGACGGCCGCCCGTATTGCGGCTGGCAGAGCCAGGCGGATGGGCAGACAGTGCAAGACACGCTGCAACACGCCTTGAGCCAAATTGCCGGTGAGGCTATCCCGGTTATCGCAGCGGGACGCACCGATACCGGCGTGCATGCGCTGGAGCAGGTGGTGCATTTCGATACGCAGGCCGAACGTCCGCTGACAGCCTGGGTGCGGGGCGCGAATGCCTTGCTGCCGGACAGCATTGTGGTGCGCTGGGCGCATCCGGTGCCGGATGAATTCCATGCGCGCTTTTCCGCCCACGGGCGCAGCTACCGCTATTTGCTGATCAATCGCGCCACCCGCCCGGCCATTCATGCCGGCAAGGCCGGCTGGTATCACGCGCCGCTGGATGTGGCCGCGATGCAGGCTGCCGCGCAACATCTGATCGGCGAGCATGATTTCAGCGCGTTCCGCGCGGCGCAATGCCAGGCCAAATCACCGGTCAAGCACTTGCGACAACTTGATATTCGCCGGGAAGGAGAGATGCTGGTTTTTGATGTGAGTGCCGATGCGTTCCTGCATCACATGGTGCGCAACATGGTCGGTTGCCTGGTGTATGTCGGCAAAGGCAAGCACCCGCCGGACTGGCTGGCGGAAGTGCTTGCCAGCCGCGAACGCAGCCTCGCCGCACCGACCTTCGCACCGGATGGCTTATACTTGCGCAGTATCACATACGAAGCGAAGTGGGGATTGCCGCAGAATCAGGACTGAGTTGCGAGGGCTGAGCGGCAAGCGGTGCAGCGGTTATTATTCCATTTCTAATTTGAAACAGCATGAATTTCTTCTGTGGGAGCGGCCTCCCGGCCGCGATAAGCTTGATCGCGGCCAGGAGGCCGCTCCCACCAAAG
>Ga0209341_10001137_pt1 | contig 26635 bp, 30 predicted proteins | sample RifCSP13_2_FD_184020 | JGI IMG/M metagenome (GOLD analysis project Ga0209341, IMG submission 184020) | Soil microbial communities from Rifle, Colorado - Rifle CSP2_sed 13_2 (SPAdes) (version 2) | ecosystem: Environmental > Terrestrial > Deep subsurface > Rock core/Sediment | place: Rifle... | reverse complement strand
CCCGGCTCCAGATCGAGCCGGACAGGCCGTAGGGGGTCGCGTTGGCGAGGGCGACCGCCTCGGCCTCGGTGTCGAACGGGATGATCGAGACGACCGGCCCGAAGATCTCCTCGCGGGCGATCCGCATGTCGTTGCTCACGCCGTCGAAGACGGCCGGCATGAGGTAGGCGCCCTCGGCCAGCGACGGGTCGTCGGGGGCAGCACCGCCGACGACGAGGTTGGCGCCCTCGCCCAGGCCGATCTCGATGTAGTCCTTCACCCGGTCGCGCTGCTTGAAGCTGACGAGCGTCCCGACCTCGGTCGCGTCGTCGGCCGGGTCGCCGACCTTGACCTTCCGGGTCGCCTCGGCGAACAGCTCGACGACCTTCTCGTGCACGGGCCGCTCGACGAGGATCCGGCTCCTGGCGCAGCAGTCCTGGCCGCAGTTGTCGAAGACGCTGTAGGGCGATTCCGCCGCGAAGCGCTCGATGTCGGCGTCGGCGTAGACGATATTGGGGCTCTTGCCGCCGAGCTCCAGGCTGACCTTCTTCACGTTGTTCGAGGCCAGCCGCATGATCTCCTGGCCGGTCGTCGTCTCGCCGGTGAAGGCGACCTTGCCGACGCCCATGTGGGCCGCGATCGCGGCCCCGGCCGAGCCGCCCGGCCCGGTCACGACGTTCACGACGCCGGCCGGGAATCCGGCCTCGAGGGCCAGCTCGCCGAGCCGCAGGGCCGTCATCGGGGAGAGGCTGGCCGGCTTCAGGATGCAGGTGTTGCCCGCGGCGAGGGCCGGCCCCAGCTTCCACGACGCCATCAGGATCGGGAAGTTCCAGGGCACGATGAGCCCGACGACGCCGATCGGCTCGCGGAGGGTCAGGTCCAGGCCCGGCTTGGAGACCGGGATCGTCTGGCCGAAGATCTTGTTCGCCGCGCCGGCGTAGTAGTCGAAGACCAGGCTCGCCCCGACGACCTCGCCGCGGGCGCTCGAGATCGGCTTGCCGGTGTTGCGGGTCTCCAGCTGAGCCAGCTCCTCGCTGTGGTCCTTCACGAGCGCCGCGAGCTTGGCGAGGGTCCGGCCGCGCTTGCCGGCGGCCCACGTGCTCCAGCCCTTCGGGTCGTCGAACGCCTTCCTCGCGGCGATGACGGCCGTGTCGACGTCGGCCGGTCCGCCGAGCGGCGCGGTGGCGATCACCTTCGCGGTGGCTGGGTTCACGATCTCGAATGTCTGGCCGTCGGCGGCGTCGACGGCCTGGCCGCCGATGACCATCCTGAGGGTGCTGATGCCGGACGCGGTCTGGTCGATGGCCATCGAAGGAACCTCGGTTCGGTGGGCGCTGCCGGGGTCGTGGCGCGCCGAGGCGGGGTCGGTCGGACGTGGGCCGATGATACGCCCGGGCTCGGGCAGCGACGCGTGGGACGGCCCGATCGGGTCCCGTCAGGAGGGCTAGATTCGGCGCATGGCGGTACCTGCCAACGAGGCGCGAATCGAGGAGCCCCCGGGGCGTCGTTGGCGCCGCCTCCGGTCGAGCTCGCGGGCCGGCTTCCACGTCCGCGTCCTGGCCGTCATCGTCATCGCCATCATCGTCGTCGGGACGATCGGCTACGTCGCCTTCGAGGGCTGGTCGCTCGAGGACGGGTTGTACATGACCGTCATCACGATGACGACCGTCGGCTTCCGCGAGGTCCGCGAGCTCGACGGGACCGGGCGGCTGTGGACGATCCTCCTCGCGATCGCCGGCGTGGCGACCATCTTCGGAACGATCGGCATCGTCGCCGAGTCGGTCCTGACCGAGGCGGCCAGTGGACGGAGGGAGCGGCAACGGATGACGGACGCGGTGGCGGCCCTTCGTGGGCATTTCATCCTCTGCGGCTATGGCCGCGTCGGGACGACCGTGGCGCGCGAGCTGGCCCACGCCACGATCCCGTTCGTCGTCGTCGACATCAACCCGGCCTCGCTGGCCATCGCCACCCATGACGGCTTCCACGTCGTCGAGGGCGACGCCACCCGGGACGAGGTCCTCCGCGAGGCCGGCGTGGAGCGGGCGCGGGGGCTCATCACGACCGTCGATTCGGACGCCAACAACGTCTACGTGACGCTCTCGGCCCGGGCCCTCAATGCCGGCCTGTTCATCGTCGCCCGGGCCAACCAGGACGGCTCGGAGGCCAAGCTCCTCCAGGCCGGCGCCGACCGGGTCGTCTCGCCCTACACCCGCGCCGGCCGCCAGATCGCCGAGCTGGCCACGCGCCCTCGGGTCGCCGACTTCATCGACTACGCCCTGTCCCACGGCGAGCTCGCCTTCGCCATGGAGGAGGTCGAGATCGCCGCGGATGGCCCGCTCGCCGGCCGGACGGTCGGATCGCTGGTCGGCGATGGCATCCACACCCTGGCCATCGTCCGGGGTCCGCGCGACTACGAGCCCAACCCGCCCGCCGACCGGGTCCTCGCGGCCGGCGACGGGCTCATCGTCTCGGGGACGTCGGACACGCTCCGGCGGCTCCGCGAGCGCGCCTGATTCTTGACAGTATCGCGCCACGCTATAACGTGACACGATACAGCGCCAGATGGGCGCGTCGGATCGAGGAGACGATCGTGGTCGCTGGGATGAATCGTGCTTGGCCGCTCCTGTGGTTGGTGGTGGCGACAGCCGCGATCGCACTGCTCCTGCTCGGCCTGGCCCAGGTCATCGGGGCCGGCGAGGCGGCCGGCCACGCCACGTTCCATGCGCTTTCGGCGCTCCCGCTCCTGACGATCGCCGGCCTCCTGCTCGGGCGTTGGCCGGAAGCAGGGCTGGCCGTCCGTGGCCCGGCCTCAGGACTCGGGGCGATGGCGATCGCCCTGCTCGTCGAGTCGATCGGCGCCTATGGCTTCGAAGCCGACAATGAGACCCGCAACGGGCTCGCCGTCGTCCACGATCTCGGGCTCACGCTCACCGCGATCGGGCTCCCGGCGGCCATCATCGGCGTCGGTCTCGGCCTGGGCGCATTGTCGATGCGGGGCCATGGCTTTGCCCGAGGCGCGGGTGTGGTCGGGACCGTCACGTTCGTGGCCGTCGGCCTGCTCTTCGTCAAGACGATGACAGGGTTCTGATCGCGTCGCGGATCAGGGGGCAGCGGCCTCCTCGGCCGCCATCGCCGCACCCACGATCCCGGCATCGTTCCGAAGCTGGGCCGGGACCACCGGCGGTCGAACCGTGAGGTAGGGGAGGAAGCGATCGGCGTTCTTCGAGACGCCCCCGCCAAGGATGATGAGCGTCGGCCAGAAGAGCCGGTCGATCGCGTGGAGGTGCTCGTCGAGGTCGCCCGACCAGGCCTTCCACGACAGGCCCCGCCGGATCCGGGCGACCGCCGCCGAGCGGCGCTCCGCATCCCGGCCGCGGATCTCCATGTGGCCCAGCTCCGTGTTCGGCACGAGCACCCCGTTGATGAACAGGGCCGAGCCGAGACCGGTACCGAGGGTCAGGACGAAGACCGTCCCGGCCTTGCCCACGCCCGCCCCGAAGCGCATCTCGGCGATGCCGGCGGCGTCGGCGTCGTTGAGGACGACCGCCGGGCGACCGATCGAGGCGCCCAGGGCGCGCCCGGCGTCGAAGCCGATCCAGGTGGGGTCGATGTTCGCGGCGGTCTTCGTGACACCTTCGATGACGACCGATGGCACGCCAACCCCGACGGGCGCGCCGGGCGCCCCGGCCTCCCGGCCGATCCGCTCGACGAGCCGGGCGATGACGCCCACGACCGCGGCCGGTGTCGACGGCTGGGGCGTGGCGACCCGACGGCGCGCCCCCACGAGCTGGCCGGTAGCGATGTCGACCGCGCCGCACTTGACGCCGCTGCCCCCGACGTCGACCCCGATCGCGATCCGCCGCGTGACGTCCGGCATCGGCCGCCTAGAAGTAGTTCACGGTGATGCCGCCGTCGACGACCATCGCTGCCCCGTTCGTCCAGCGCGATTCGTCCGAGGCGAGGTAGATGCCCATGGCCACGATCTCCTCGGGCTTGCCGAAGCGGCCGGTGGGGTTGCGGGCGAGCCGGATCCGCTTGGCCTCCTCGTCCTTGACCAGCCAGTCCATGAGCAGCGGCGTCTCGACCGGGCCCGGGCAGATGGCGTTCGTCCGGACGCCCTTCGGGGCGAACTGGACGGCCAGCGACTTGGTGAGCGCCAGGACCGCGCCCTTGGATGCGGTGTAGGCATCCTGGGGGTTGGAGCAGCCGATGAGGGCGACGAAGCTCGAGATGTTGATGATCGAGCCCGAGCCCTGCTTGACCATCTGGGGGATCGCGTACTTGCAGCCCAGGAAGACGCCCCGGACGTTGACCGCCATGACCCGATCCCAGTCCTCGACCGAGGTGTCGATGACCGAGTGGTCGGCCTCGGGCATGATCCCGGCGTTGTTGTAGAGGACGTCGACCCTCCCGTACGTCGCGATCGCGTGGTCGACCATCGCCTTCGCCGAGGCCTCGTCGGCGACATTCGTCTTCACGAAGCTGGCCTCGCCGCCGGCCTCGCGAACGAGCCGGACGGTCTCCTCGCCGGCGCCTGCGTTGTACTCGGCGACCACGACCCGGCTGCCCTCGGCGGCGAACATGAGGGCCGCCACGCGGCCCATGCCGGAGCCGCCGCCGGTGATGATCGAGACCTTGTCCTTGAGTCGCATCGGAATCTCCTGGCGGCTGGCGCGGTGAGCGTCCCGGTCGTCGCCGGGGTCGAGGGGAGTGTGCCAATCCTAGCCGCCGGCGTCGTCCGTGGGCAGGCCGGAAGTCGCCTCGCCGCGATGTCGGCGGACGGGGAGCGCGATCCGGGCAGGTGCGAGTCGCGGCGGCGGGCTGCGGAGGCCGGTCGGGATCAGCCGCGCTCGAGGTACCGTTCCCGCTCCCAGTCGTGGACGACCGAATCGTAGACATCGCGCTCGACCCGGGCGGCGTTGAGGTAGTGGTCGACGACCTCGACGCCGAAGATCTCGGCCGCCGCCTCGGAGCGCTCCAACTCCCAGATCGCCTCGTACAGCGCCCGCGGCATCCGGGCGACGCCCTTTGCGACGTAGCCGTTGCCCTTGAACTCGGGCGTCAGCTCCAGGCCGTGCTCGATGCCGTAGAGCCCCGCCCCGACCATGGCCGCATAGGTCAGGTAGGCGTTCATGTCGCCGCCTGGGAAGCGGTTCTCGATGTGGAGCGTCGAACCGTGGCCCACCAGCCGGAAGCCGGTCGTCCGGTTGTCCCGGCCCCAGACGACGTTGACCGGCGCCCACGACAGCGAGGCGTAGCGCTTGTAGCTGTTGATGAACGGGGCGACGAAGACCGCGAGCTCGCGGGACAGGGCCATCATCCCGGCCACGAACTGGCTGAACTGGCGGCTCATCCCGTATGGCAGCCCATCGTCCGGGTTGTGGCTGAGCGGCTTCTTGCCGTCGGCATCCCAGGTGCTCATGTGGAGATGGCCGCTCGAGCCCGTCCAGGAGTGATCGGGCTTGGCCATGAACGTGATGCCCCAGCCGTTGAGGTAGGCGATCTCCTTCGCGCCGTGCTTGAAGAGCACGCTCCGGTCGGCCGATTCGAGGACGTGGTCGTAGCGGATGTTGACCTCGTGCTGGCCGGCGGCGGCCTCGCCTTTCGAGAACTCGATCGGGATCCGGGCCTCGGTCATCTGGTTCCGGAGCAGCCGATGGAGGGGCTCGGCCTTCGTCGCCTGGAGGAGGTGGTAGTCCTCGTTGTACTGGCCGAAGCGCTTCGGGATCGCGAAGCCGTTCTCGGCGATCGTCTCCCAGGAATCCTTCAGGACGTAGTACTCGAACTCGGAGCCGGCCTTGACCATGATCCCGGCCTTGGTCGCCCGCTCGACCTGGCGCTTGAGGATCGTCCGCGGCGAGATCGGGATCTCCTTGTGGGTCTCCTCGTCGATCGTGTCCGAGAGGACGATCGCGGTCTTCTCGAGCCACGGCAGGACGCGGACCGAATCCCAGACCGGCGAGGCGATCCAATCGCCGTAGCCCGTCTCCCAGTTCATGAGGGCGAATCCCTCGGGCGTGTTCATCTCCATGTCCGTGCCCAGGAGGTAGGTGCAGAAGTGGGCGCCGTGGTCGATGACGCCGTTGAGGAACGCCTGGGCCTGGACGCGCTTGCCCATCAGCCGGCCCTGCATGTCGGTGATGGCGACGATCAGGGTGTCGACCTGGCCGTCGCGGACCATGGCCTCGAGCTCCTCGAGACGGGGGTGCTTGCCGTGGCTGCTCATGTGACCTCGCTCGGATGCTCAGGTGTCGGTGCGGATGGCGGAGGGCCGGCCGGCGCTGCCGGCCGGCCCTCCGGAGTGACGAGGGTCGGGCCGCGTCAGGCTCCCTGGATGCCCTCCGCTGCCTGCTCGAACTCGCGCTCGATCTCCGTCAGCTGTGCCTCGCCTCCATGGATCTGGGGACCCTTGAACCGGGACCGCGCCCAGCCGAAGTAGTAGAGGAGCAGCAGGACGACGAAGGCGAGCATGAACGGCCACGAGATGTTGCCGCTTGTCGGGAAGCTGAACAGGACCATCAGGACGATCACCCAGAAGACGGCCACCCAGGCGATCGGCTTCGACCATCGGCCGAGGTTCCAGACGCGATGCTCGTGCCAGCCGGAGGTTGTCGCCCCGAGGTAGATGACGATGCCGTACGCGGCGTACAGGAAGATCGTCGAGATGGCCGTCACGATGACGACCGCGACCCCGGTTCCGACATAGAACGCGGCGACGGTGAAGAGCCAGGCGATCACGACGATTGCGATCAGCGAGTTCGCCGGCGTCCGGTAGCGATGCGAGATCTTCTTCAGCCAGCCCGATCCGGGCAGTCCGTCGTCGCGGGCGAAGGCGTACAGCATCCGGCCTGCCGAGGCGACGGACGAGAGGCCACAGAACGTCATCGCCACGGCAATCGCCGCCCCGAAGAGGGTCCCCAACGTGTCGCCGAGGTTCTGGGTGAGGATGTAGTTCACGGCGGCGTTGTCGCCGAAGTAGAACTGGCTCTTGAGGGCCGCATCCTCGACCGCCGGCGCCCCGAAGAGCGGGGTCAGGTCAGGCAGCCGGACGGTGAGGGCGACGAGGAAGATGTAACCCACGACGGCCGAGACGGCCACCGACAGGAAGAGCCCCCAGGCGCTCGCGACTCGGGCGCCGATCGTCTCCTCGGCGACGTGGGCCGAGGCGTCATAGCCGGTGTAGGTCCAGTTCGCCTGGAGCAGGCTGAACAGGAACGCCGCGGGAACGACGCCGAGCAGGAGCGGCAGCTGGTCGGCCGGCGGGTAGGTCAGCAGGAAGGAACAGGACGCCGCGTCGGTGAGATGGCAGTCGATCGGCCAGCTCGTGGCCCAGCCGCCAAGCAGCGCCGAGTCCTGCGGTTGAACCGCGAAGAGGGTCAGCCCCGCATCGACCTCGGTGCTCTTCGTGCCGAGGAGGAGAACCGCCAGGGCGATGAGGGCCACGAAGACGACGTGCCACCAGACGCTGACCTGGTTCAGGAGAGCGACGACGTTGATGCCGACGATGTTGAGGACCAGCTGGGCGAGCATCAGCACCGCCATCGTGAACAGCTGGCCCGACACCACGAGCTGGTCGCCGAACTTGAGGACCTCGGTCGTGTTCGTGAAGCCGTGGCTCGTGAGCGGGCTCACGATCGTCTGGTTGACGAAGAACGCCGCGGCGAAGTTGATGCCGGCGACGATCGCGAACTGGCCGAGCAGGTTGAGCCAGGCGGTCCACCAGCCCCAGCCGACGCCCTTCATCTTCGAGGCCCAGTAGTACAGACCTCCCGCGGTCGGGTAGGCGGACGCGATCTCGGCCATGGAGGCCGCGATCGGGAGGACGAAGACCGTCACGAGCGGCCAGCCGATGAGCATGGCGGCGGTGCCGGCGAAGGCCAGGCCGTAGTCGTACAGAATGACCGCGCCGGTCAGGATGGAGATGATCGAGAAGCTGATGGCGAAGTTGCTGAAGCCGCCCATCGTGCGGAACAGCTCCTGCGCATACCCCAGCCCGTGCAGGTCCTTGATGTCCTGCCGGATCACGTCGTCGCGGGATCGACCTTGCATGCGGACCTCCTCGCATCGGGTCGACCGGCCTCCCGCCGGGCTCGACCCCACCTCCGGGTCGGAATGCCTTCACCCCGGGTCATGGGCGGCCCGGGCGGCGTCGCGTGAACGAGGCTCGACTATACGCGTGTCGGATCGGTGCATACAGGCGATTTTCGCAACGACTTGCACGGATTCGTGCGCGGTTCGAACGTCCTGACCTTGAGGCGGCCGAGGGTCGGCGCCCTGTCCGGCGCTACCTCGCGATCGCCCTCAGCGTCTCGGTCGTGATGACGATCGACGGCGCGAGGCTCCTCGTCCGCCTGTCGCGGACCGGGAAGCCGGCCGGGACGGAGACCGGTGCCGCGCGGGCGGTTAGGGCAACGCGGGAGCGTGCGCCCGCCCGCGGCCTCAGAACAGCATCGTCGTCCCGTCGGGGAAGTCGAAGTCGAAGGTCCCTGGCGCCAGCGGGGCGTCCGGCTCCAGTGACGTGACGATCGCCTCCCGGGTCACGTCGCCGCCGATCGTCTCGACGAGCCGGGCGATGATCCCCTCCAGCCGATCGACCGCGACCTGGATGTGGAAGTCCGGCCGATCCGCGGTGCGCTCGATCGCCCGCGGGTGGCTGCACTCCAGGACGATCGCCTCGCGCCCCGCGACCACATCGGTCCCCGAGATCCACGTCCGGCCCGTTGTCAGGACGTTCTGGCAGTAGCCGGCCGGGTGGACGAACAGCTCGGGCAGCGTCTCGAGAGGCAGGGGCGTGACCGGCTCGTAGACGCGGGCCGGTCCGGGAAAGTCGCTGTCCAAGCCGCGGGGTCGGTTGCGGACCGGCCGCGACGTGCCCAGCCGGTGGGTCCCGGAGAACGTCCGGACGGTCTCGCCGTCGCCGATCCACAGCTCGAAGTTGCCGGCCGTGCCGCGGTCCGGCTCCGTCGTCGTGACGCGGGCATGGCCGGGATGGCGGATCGCGACGTCCATCGCCGCGAGGGTCTCACCGCGGGCGGTGAAGGTGCGCTCCTCGATCCGCATCCGGAGCGTCGAGAAGCGGAGCTCGGCATCGCGCATGAAGGTGAACAGCTCGGCGACGCTCGGCAGGGTCGTCGGGAGGGCCACGACCTCGGGGTAGCGGCCGGCAGCATCGATGGGCACGAGCGCGGCCCGGTCCCAGAGGCGTGTGGACATCGCGCCGGATTGTCGCACGCCGGATGACCCCTTGACACCGGGCGCCGGGAGAGCTATATATCGGAATACGATATACCGCAGCGCGTACTAGCCGCTGCGAGCATTCGCCTGGAGGACACCCAATGGCCCGCCGTCAGCACACCTTCCTTCTCGCCCTGGCAGGCGCGGCCCTGGCCGTCGGGGCGCCGGTACTCGCCCTGGCCTCGTCAGGCGCCTCCCACGCCTCGGCCGAGCTTCGCGACGCCGGGGGTGCCGTCGTCGGCTGGGCGGCCTTCACCGAGGACGCCACCGGCCGGCTCCACGTCAACGTCCACGTGAACGGACTCTCGACCGGCCCGCACGGCATCCACATCCATGCCGTCGGGGCGTGCAGCCCGGACTTCCTCGCGTCGGGTGGCCACCACAACCCGCTCGGCGCCACGCACGGGCTCAACTCGCCCACGGGCGCCCACGCCGGCGACCTGCCGAACCTCGTCGTCAACGTCGCCGGCGTCGGGCACCTGGACGCCACGAGCGATCGGGCCAGCCTTTCGAACGGCCCGACGACGGTCTTCGACGCCGACCGCAGCGCCCTCGTCATCCACGCCGGGCCCGACGACCAGGTGACGAACCCGACTGGCAACAGCGGCGGACGGATCGCCTGCGGCGTCATCGTCGCCGACTGATGTCGGCGACCAGCATGGGCCGCTTCGCCGAGCCGGCCCTCTGGATCCTCGTCGCCCTGCGCCGGGGACCGGCCGGGGCCGCCGAGCTGATGCGGGCCGTCCGCGCGCTCGACGGTCCCGTCGGCCCGGGGAAGCTCCTGGGCGCGCTCGCCAGGCTGGAGCGGATCGCCCTGGTGGAACGCTCGACATCGGGTCGCTTGCCGATGTATCGTCTGGCGAGCTATCGGGACGAGCCGGCCCCGTGATCGCCGTGGTCGCCGGCCCGCGACACGAAGGAGGTCCTCTCACGATGAACCGGGAGCTCGCCGAGCTCGGTCGATTCGCGGAACCCACGCTCTACATCCTCGTCTCGCTCAGCGGCGGACCGAAGCACGGCTACGCGATCATGCTCGACGTCGAGGCCATCTCGGGCGAGCCGCTCGGACCGGGTACGCTCTACGGGGCGCTCGCCCGGATGGAGAAGCGGGGCCTCATCGAGGCGCTCGAGCCGGTCGATCGGCGCCGTCCCTACAGGATCACCGGGCTCGGGGCGACCACGCTCCGGACCCAGCTCGAGGGCCTTGCCGGGTTCACCCGCCTTGGCCTGGATCGTCTCCGAGGAGCGTCCCGATGAGCCAGCTGATCGTTCTCTATCCCCGGGCCTGGCGGGCCCGCTACGGCGAGGAGCTCAAGGATATCGCCGCGGCCGGGCCACTCGGCATCGGCGGCTCGATCGACCTCGTCCGCGGCGCCCTCGATGCCCACCGCCACCCTGAGCTCGTGGACCCGTCCGTCGCACCGCCGACCGGCCTGGAGCCGGTGAGCCCGCAGCGGCTCGCGGACCTTCGCGTCGCCCGGCGCCTCGGGATCGCGAGCTGGCTTGGCGCCGTTGCCTGGATCTTCGCCTGGGTGGTCGCCGCGAACGGCCCGATGGTCGGCAGCGGCGTCGACGCCTATCGCGACGGGGCAGCGGCGTTTCCGATCTACTTCGCCGCGTTGGTGATGCTGTCCGCGGGCCTCATCGGCCAGATGATCCGGCTGCCGGGGCGAGCCCGGGCGGCGCGTCTCGGGGCATTCATCGGGATCTTCGCGGCCCCGTTGTGGGGACTCGGCCCGTGGCTCCTCGTCTTCGCCCTGGTCCTGCTCCTCGCCCTCCTCCTGCTCGCCGTCGGGGCGTGGTGGGTGGGCGAATGGTCCGGGCCCACGGCGTTTACCGTGGTCGCTGTCACGGTCATCGGGTCGTCGATCATGGTCTCGGTGCTGGGGGGCGGCGCGAGTCGACCGATCGGTGAGGTGCTCATGGTCCTCTTCGTCAGCCTCTTGACGGTGAACTGGCTCGCCATCGGCGCGAACCTGCAGGTACTCCCGTCCGTCATCGAAGGCATTGCCGGCGGCGAGGCCACGACCGCGGAGACCGCTCCGGCCTGACGCCCGAGCCTGGGCCGACTCGGCCCGGCGGCGCCTCCCGTAGACTCGGGGGGTGGACGTCGACGGCGACCGCTTCCGGCAGCTGATGGGCCGGTTCGTGACCGGAGTGTCGGTAGTCACGACCCTCGACGATGGGCGGCCGCAGGGGATCACCGTCAACGCCCTCTCGCCCGTCTCGCTCCAGCCGCCGCTGGTCATGGTGGCGCTGGATCGCCGGCGGTTCATCCATCCGATGGTCCGGGAGCTCGGTCGCTACGCGGTCAACGTCCTGGGCGAGGGCCAGCAGGCGCTCTCGGATTGCTTCGCCCACGCGGCCGTCAAGCCGGGGGAGCTGGGCCGCGAGGACTTCTGCGGTGCGGCCTGGCACGAGGGTCCAACGGGCCTGCCGATCCTCGACGGCGCGATCGCGGGCCTCGAGTGCACGGTCACGGAGACCTATCCCGCCGGCGACCATGACCTCTTCATCGGCCGGGTTGACGCCCTCGACGACGGCGGCCCGGCAGCCGAGGAGATCGGTCCGCTCCTGTACTTCCGCCGACGCTACCTCCGGATCGAGCAGGCGGCCCACGCCGACGTCGAGGGCAAGCCGGAGGCCTGAGCATGCCGTTCGTCCACGCCAACGGCCTCGACATCGGCTACGACGTCGTCGGGGCCGGCCCGCCGGCCGTCGTCCTGCACGGCGCGACATCGGTCGGGCGCGAGGACTTCGCGGCCCAGCTGCCGCTCTTCTCGAAGGCCTTCCTCGTCCACCTGCCGGACGCTCGCGGCCATGGCCGGACGCGCTGGGACGCGGCGAACGGCTTCCGGTACGACTGGCTGGTCGACGACCTCGAGGCGTTCGTCGATGGCCTCGGGTTGCAGACCTTCCACCTCGTGGGGTTCTCGATGGGCGGCATGACCGCCCTCCAGTTCGCATCGCGCCACCCGGAGCGCCTCCGGACGCTGGCGATCATCGGGATCACGACCCAGCGTGAGCCGCGAGCGAGCGTCGCCCGCCGGCTCATGGATCCGGCGAAGATCCTGGCCACGGATCCGGCCTGGGCCGCCGAGCTGTCTCGGCGCCACGACCAGGGACAGGGCGAGGGCGCCTGGCTGCGGCTCCTGCCGGCGATCGCCGCCGACGTGGCGGCCCAGCCGCTGCTCGGCCCGCGCGAGCTCCACCGGATCGATGCCCCGACCCTCGTCGCCTGTGGGGACCGCGATCCGTTCGTGCCGGTCGATCACGCCTGGGGGATCGCCCGCCAGATCCCCGGCGGTCGCCTGTTCGTGGCGCCCGACTGCGGCCACGAGGTCATGGTCCGCAAGCCGGGCCTCTTCAACGAGGCCCTGGCCGGCTTCTACCGCTCGACCGAGGCGCTCGCAAGGCGCCGCGCCGACGAGGCCGATCCAGGCGCCCTCACCCACCCGGACGCCGCGGAGATCCCCGGCGTCGACGAGACCGATGCCCGATGGCTCGATGCCCGCCCGCCCCAAGGAGGCCAGACGTGACGACGCTGCTCGTGCTCTACCGCCGCCCGGACGGCGACGACGAGGCCCTCGAGACCCTCGAGCGGCGGTACCGCGACGAGCACCTCCCGCTCGTCGCCGGGACGCCCGGCCTCCGGGCGACTCGCGTCTGGCGGGTCTCGGAGGCGCTCGGCGAGGCGACCGACTACGCCCTCGCCTGCGCCATGGATTTCGACGATCGGCCGTCGCTCGACGCGGGCCTTCGCTCCGACCCGATGCGCGCCGCGGGCCGGGTCCTTCGGGAGATCGCCCCCGGTCTCGCCACGTTCCTCGTCGCGGAGGACGCCCCGGACCTGCTCCGCGGCGGTGCCGGCGGCTGACGGGCCGGTCGGGGGCGGTGGGATACTTGACGTCGACGCCAGCGGAGGAGCGCATGACGGACGTCGCGGCAGGGGGGCGGCAGCCCTCGATCCAGGTCGCGTTCCCGGCGGTCGGTGGCGATCCCAGCCGTTCGATCGACGGCGTCGCCCTCGTGACCCTCGACCGCCCGAAGGTCCTCAACGCCCTCGACTTCGCCCTCATCGCCGAGCTCACCGACGCGCTCGAGGTCCTCGATCGCAATGGGGGCTGCCGGGCGATCGTCATCACCGGGTCCGGCGAACGCGCCTTCGCCGCCGGGGCCGACATCCGCGAGCTCGCCGTCCAGACACCGGCGTCGCTCCTCGGCGACGACGAATTCCATCGCTGGGAGCGGATCAAGCGCGTCCGGACGCCGCTCATCGCCGCGGTCCGCGGGTTCGCCCTCGGTGGCGGCTGCGAGCTGGCCATGACCTGCGACCTGCTGATCGCTGGCGAGAGCGCCCAGTTCGGCCAGCCCGAGATCAAACTGGGGGTCATGCCCGGGGCCGGTGGGACGCAGCGGCTGACCCGGGCGATCGGCAAGGCCAAGGCCATGGAGCTCGTCCTGACCGGCCGGACGATGAGCGCCCGCGAGGCCGAGGCCCACGGGCTCGTGACCCGGGTTGTGCCGGACGAGGAGGTCGTTGCCGCGGGCCTCGAGCTGGCGGGCACGATCGCCTCGATGCCGCCGCTCGCGGTCATCGCCGCCAAGGAGGCCGTCAACCGGGCCGAGGAGCTGGGCCTCGAGGCGGGCCTCGAGTTCGAGCGGCGGAGCTTCTATCTCCTCTTCGCGAGCGAGGACCAGCGCGAGGGGATGGCCGCCTTCACCGAGAAGCGCAAGCCGGCCTGGAAGGGCCGCTGAGGAGGGTGCGATGAGCTGGGACCGCGAACTGGGTGACGAGCCGCAGCCGGCCTGGCGGGACCGGCCGCCGGATATCCTCACGCCGATCGACGAGGACGCCCCGGTGAGCGGCCACCACGCCCCGCCACCGGCCGCTCCGAAGTCGCCGGCGGAGGCCCCCGAGCACGACTGGCTCGCCGCCGAGGCGGTGCTCATGCCGATCCTCCGGCCGGTCGGGACGTCGGGGACGCGGATCGCGGACCTCGACACGGAGGCCCTCGCCTCCGAGGGCATGAAGACCCACGCCAGCCCGATCCTCGACGACGGCCCATCGGGCCTGTCGATCGGTTACATCCTACGGGCCGGGGCGTTCGACGTTCACGTCAATGCCGATCACCTCCTCGCATGGGGGGCGACGCCCCACGAGGTCCGGGCCGCGGCGATGGCGAACCTCGCCAGCTGGTCCGAGACCGCGCCCTGGACGGACGAGGTGTCGGGCCAGCGCCGCCTGATCTCGTCCGCCTCGGGCGGCGGCGGAGATGCCACCCGGATCCTCCTGCCCGAGGTCCGGGCGGACCTGGCGGCGGCGCTGGGGGCCGACGCCCGCGTCCTCGTCGGGATCCCGGAGCGGGATCTCCTCGTGGCTGGCGCTCTCGTGGCCGGTGACGAGGAGTTCGCGGTGCTCTTCGCCGAGTTCGTGCGCGACCACGCCGCGGGCGCGGACCAGCCGCTCGACCCCCGGCTCCACGAGATCGTCGGCGGTGTCCTCCAGCCGTTCGCCGGCTGAACGGTGACCAGGCGCGGGTGTCAGGGGCGCGGGTGAGGGAGCCCGCCGGGCCGGACGTCCCCAACGTCCTGGTGGGGGTCGAACGGGGCGTCGCGACGGTCACCCTGAATCGGCCCGCGGCCCTCAATGCCCTGACCATCCCGATGAAGGAGCGCCTGCTCGCGGCGCTCCTCGACGTCGGCCGAGACCCGACCGTCAGGGCGGTCGTCCTGACCGGCGCCGGCCGCGCGTTCTGTGCCGGCCAGGACCTCCGCGAGCGCATGGCCCCGGACCCGCCCTCGCTCGATGACGAGCTTCGGCTCCGCTACAACCCGATCGTCCGGGCGATCCGCGACCTGCCCCAGCCGGTCGTCGCCGCGGTCAACGGGGTGGCGGCCGGCGCCGGCGCCTCGCTCGCCTTCGCCTGCGATCTCCGAATCGCCGCCGAGGGCGCCTCGTTCGTGCTCGCCTTTGGGCGGATCGGGCTCGCGCCGGACACTGGAGCGACATGGACGCTGCCGCGACTCGTGGGTGCCGCGAGGGCCGCGGAGATCGCGCTCCTCGGTGACGCCGTCGGCGCGTCCGACGCGCTCCGGGTCGGGCTCGTCTCGCGCGTGGTGCCGGCCGCCGAGCTCAATGCGGAGGCCGCAGCGCTGGCCGGACGCCTCGCCGACCTCGCGCCGGGGGCCGTGGCGGCCACGAAGCGCCTCCTCGCCGGGGCATTCGAGCGAGACCTCGACGCGGCCCTCGAGGCCGAGGCCGAGGCCCAGGCCGGCGCCGGCTCGCATCCCGACCACGCCGAGGGCCTCGCCGCGTTCATCGAGAAGCGCCCGCCGAGGTTCCGCGGCGAGTGACGGGCAGGGCCTTCGAGGCCAGGCCCATCGAGGCCGGGGCGGCCGCGGCCCTGACCGCGCCGATCCCGGGCCTGCTCCTCCCACGAGGAGTGCTGGCCTCCGCCCCGGGCGCCGGCCGGGCGGCCCGTCAGGGCGCGAGGTGCTGGCTAACCGCCGACTGGGCCACGATGAACTTGCCGAGGCTGGTCACCCGGACGGCCTGCAGCCGGATGTAGTAGGTCTGGCCGCTCGCGAGCCCGTCGGTGACCGTCGTCCCCGTCGCGGCCTGCTCGCCGATCGGCAGGGCGAAGTCCGTGCCTTCCAGGTAGCTCGGCGTCGGGTCGTCGATCGAGGCGACGAGCTTGTAGTAGGAGAAGCACTCGCCGCTGCCGGCGAAGGGGCTCCACGAGATCGTGACGTCGCCGGAGCCGCCGGCGCCGTCGACGATGCCGAGCGGCCCGAGGTCGGCGATCCCGAGCGTCGAGACGCCCTTCACGGCGCTCGCCGCGATCGCGACGTCCTCGGCGTTGAAGGCCACGGCGCGATACCAGGCGGAGCCCGCCTCGAGGGTCACGTCGCGGCCGTCGCTCTTGGCCGGATCCGTCGAGTAGCCGCCGTCGACGGCGCTGACGCCGCCCGTCGGCGGGTAGACGGTCGGAATCTCGGCCGAGGTGCCACGCAGGACCTGCACGTGGTTCAAGGCGGCGAGGTCGGGCACGGACCAGTCGAGCACGACGCCGCCGGGGCAGGCGAGGGCCGTCAGGGTCATCGTCCCGAACGTCGGCGCCGGCGTCGGCCTGGGGGTCGGTTTGGGCGTCGGCTTCGGAGTCGGCAGGGGCGTCGGCGCGGGCGTCGGGGCGACCGTCGGCGCGGCGGTGATGACCGGCGTCTCGGTCGGGCCCGCCGTCGGGACCGGGCGCGGCGTCGAGGAGGGCGTCGGGACCGCGCTGGCGACGGCGAGGTCGATGCCGTCGAGCAGGCCGAGGGGCAGGCCGTCCGCGCCGTCTTCGGCGGCGTTGGCGTGGATCCACGGGTCGGCCACTGCGGTTGCCGGGCTGATCTCGGCGGTCGTCACGGTGAGGGCGCCGTCGAGGCGAAGGGTCGCGCCGCGACCCTCGTCGATCGTCATCCGCAGGCCGGGCCCCTCGGCCACGACCCCGTGCTGGACCGAGAGCTCGTGGACGACGTCCCCGCCGGCCGCGCCCGCGCCGCTCCGCTCGAGGTCGAAGGCCGTCCCGAGCGCCGTCCAGGAGACGGCGCCCGTGGTGACGACGTACCGTCCACCGTCCGGCAGGACGACCCGGTGCCAGCCCCGGCCGGCGACCTGGTCGACCTCGATCCGTGAGCGCTCGATGGTCGTCAGGCGAACGTCGGCACCGCCGTCGAGACGGATCCGGTTGTCGCCCAGCGTGAGCGCGACGGAACCCGCCGCGGCGACCCTGATCTCGTCGGCCGGGAGGAGCTCACTGCCCGCGGTGAGCGGCGTGGCCCGGCCGTCGCGGACGAGCTCCGCGCCGGTCGCAGCGGTGACGCGCGAGACGGGCGGGGCGGGGAACAGGATGCCGGCGTTGAGGCCGACGACGGCCACGACGATCGCGGCCGCGGCCGCAAGGATCGACCAGCGCGGCGCCGGCAGGACGGTCGGCGTCCGCAGCGAGGTGCGAACGCTGAGCCGGGCCGGAGCATGGTCCACCGGCCCGGTCGGGAAGGGTCGGATCCGGGGTTCGTCGGCGCCGCGAGCTCGCGACGAGGTCGAGCCGCTCGTCCTCGCGGCCGGCCAGGCCTTGGTCGCCGCCACCCCCCAGGCCACGTCGACCCCGGTCACGTCGGCCCCGGTCACGTCGACCCCGGTCACGTCGGCCCCAGCCACATCGGCGGCGACGTCGAACCCGGCCACCCCAAGGTCCAGGGCAGCGAACGAGCCCAGGAGTCGTTCCCGGAGCGCGGCCGCGAAGGCCGGAGTCGGGGCGCCCGGTCGTCCTCGCCGGGCGCGGGCGCCGGCGGCCATCAGCTCGGCCTCGAGGGCGCCGAAGTCCGCGTCGGCCGACACGTCGTCAAACGCCTCGGGGGAGCGGCGGCCGTCCTTGGGGTCCTCAGGCGGCATCGGTCGTTTCCAGGGCCATGGCCGCGCGGAGGGCCCGAAGCGCCCGGTGGAGCTTGACCGCGAGGGTCGCCCGCGAGCAGCCGACGGCCGCGCACAGCTCGTCGGGCTCGAGACCGTCGTAGAACTTCAGGACGATAAGCCGCCGGTGTGCCTCGGGCAGGCCAAGCAGGGCCCGCCGGAGGACGTCGCGGTCAAGTGCCGAGGCGAACGCACGCGTCGCCGAGTCGTCGCTGAGGGTGGCGTCGTCCCGGCCCACGGGCTCGCCGCCGTCGAGGCCGGCGTAGTCGCTCGCCCGGGCGCCCAGGGGCACCGTCCAGCGGCTGCGACGGGCATGGTCGACGATCGCGTTGGCCGCGACGCGGTAGAGGAAGCCGCCGAACGATTCGTTCCGGAAGTCGGCCCGCCGAACGGCGCCCAGGGCCCGCTCGAACGTCGTGGCCGTGAGATCTTCGGTCACCGCCCGGTCCTCCACCCGGCGGGCGATGAAGCCGTGGATGCGGGGCAGGTACCAGTCGTAGAGCTCGCCGAACGCCGAAGCGTCGGCCCGGGCGCGGGCCACGAGGGCCTGCTCCCGGGCCGGATCCATCCGTGTCGTGCTGGGACCGGCAACCATCGGGAGTCGGACGGTAGGGACGGATGGATGGTCGGGCCATCGCCCAGCGGTACTGCCGCGAGCGGGACCATGGCCGACACCCGTCCGTCCCCGACGCCCTGGGTTCCGATCCCGGACGCTACGGGATCGTCACGGCGATGACCGCCGTCTGGCCGAGGAGGATCTTCTGCCCGTACCAGTAGCCGATGGCCTGGACGCGGTAGTAGATCGTGTCGCCGGACTCGACGGCTCCGTCCGTCAGCTGCGTCGTGCTGCGGTTCTCGATGACCCCGATGACCTGGGTGCCGTCGGTGCCCGGCAGGTACGACGGGTTCTCGTTGGTGAACGACCGGACGACCTTGTAGAAGGCGAAGACGTCGCTCGAGCAGCCTTCCCAGTGGAGGACCACGCCCTCGCCCGTGACGTCGACCTCGAAGCCGAGGGCGACGGGATCCGGGGCCGGCTCGGTCTCGGGCGTCTCGATGCCCTTGACCGCCGTCGCGGCCACGGCGACCGAGCCGGACTCGGTCTCGCGGACGCAGAAGACCCGGTAGTAGACCTTCTTGCCGCCAGGGGCGTTCGTGTCCCAGGCCTTCGTCTCGCCGTCCTTGCCAACGGCGGCGACCTTGGAGTCGTTGTCGCCGACCGGCCAGGTCACCGTCGAGTCCATCGAGCGGACGACCTTGTAGTAGTCGAAGTCGACGCCGGTGCAGGCCGTCCAGTCGATGAACGGATGGCCTTCCTTGATCACGACGCTGATTGACATCACCGCCCTGCCGTCGTCGGTCGGCTCGGGCTTGGGCGTGGGCGCCGGAATCGCGATCGGCGTGGCGTAGCTGCTGCAGCCGGCGACGGTCTCGCCGTTCCACTCGCGCAGGGCGATGACCCGGTAGGTATACGTCCGGCCGGCGTCGACGTCAGCATCCACGAAACGGGTTGTCGAGGCATCGCCGATCGCCGCGGCGAGCGAGTCGCCGGCGCCGAGCGGCCAGTTCGCGTGCTCGTCCTTGGAGCGGACGACCTTGTAGGCCAGGAAGCCATCGACGTCGCAGGCCGACCACTCGATGACGACAGCGCGGCCGTCGAGGGCGAGAACCAGCTCGAGGGTCTTCGACTCGGGCGCCGGGGCCTCGGTCGGCTCCGGCTTCTCGGTCTGGTCGGGCGCCGCGGTCTTGTCCGGCTCGCTCGCGTCGTCGGTCTTCACCGGCTCATCGACGCCGCCGGTCTTGTCGGGATGCTCTTCGCCGTCCACCTTGTCGGTGGGCTCGTTGTAGGCCGTATCGGCATTCGAGCCGGCGTCGTTGGCGGGCTTCGTCGCCATCGGCCCGAGGGCCGCGCCGAGGGCAAGAGCCGCCACGAGGAAGGACCCGACCACGGCGCCGGGTACCGACAGCCCGAAGCGGCGGCCGTGGCCGCCGCCGGAGAGGTTCAGCGTTCGATCCTCGAGGAGCTCGGCCCCGCCGGCCCCGGAATCGCCGGAGCTCGCATAGCTGGTCGGGCCGGCCCCGGCGGCCGTCGCCCCGCTCATCACGTCCATGGCATCCCCCGGATCCGTGCCGGGTGCGGTGCCGCCTGCCCGTCGCTTCATCCCCGTTCTCCCTTTCGCTCGTTCTGCTCGTCTGCCGCCGGGCCGTTGATCGGCACCTGGCTGGCATGGCCGCGAGGCGCGACCGATGAGTCCGATGCGAGCAGAACGCACGGCCGAGCCCCGCATTACGGGACGGAGATGGGAAAGTGGTACCGGCCGGCCCCGGACCGTGGTGACGGCGCGCACCGCCCGGGCCGGCTCAGCGTGAGGCGCGATTGCCGTCCGGACCATGCGTTGACGCTGCGGCAGCGGGACCGTATCCTAGAACCTAACGATCGTTCGTTCGGAAGGAGAAGGCGTCCCGCCCGTGGTCGAGCTGTCCCGTCGCCGCGCCATCGAGGATGTGGCCTCAGAGCTCTTCCGCGCCCACGGCTACGCGGCCACGAGCGTCCGCGACATCGCCCGGGGGCTCGAGATCCAGGGCCCGAGCCTCTATGCCCACGTCACCTCCAAGGAAGATGTGCTCTGGGCGATCATCGATAGGGCGGCCGGACGGTTCGAGGCGGCGGCGGATGCTGCCACGGCCGACGCCCGAGCCGGTGACCCGGCGGCGGCGATCGAGGCCCTCGTCCGGGCCCATGTCCGGGTCATCACGGAGGATGTCGGGGCGGCCGCCGTCTTCGTCCGTGAATGGCGGGCCCTCGGCGACGAGCGGCGCGCGGCCGTCCTCCATCGCCGCGATGCCTACGAGCGCCGGTTCCGGGAGGTCGTCGAGACCGGGATCGCGACCGGCGACTTCGAGATCACGGATCCGGCCCTGGCCGCCACCGCCGTCCTCTCGACCCTCAACGGCATCCCCGGCTGGTACCGGCCCGACGGCCGCCTCCCGGCCGGTCGGGTTGCCGACCACTTCGTCGACCTCGTCCTCCGCATGCTCCAGGGAGCGTCCCGGTGACCGATCCGCTCGCCCTCGACCCGGTTCTCCCGCCGCGAGAGCGGTCCGAGCGGAGCGCCCGCCGCTGGAACGAGGACCTGCCCCACGACGAGCGCTACGAGCACTTCGAGGCCCACGTCCTTGGCGGCGGCAAGATCGAGCCCAACGACTGGATGCCCGACGAATACCGGTCCGCCGTCCTCCGCTTCGTCGAGATGCACGCCAACTCGGAGCTCATGGGCGTCCTCCCCGAGCGGGAGTGGATCATGCGGGCCCCGACGCTCCGCCGGAAGCTGGCCCTGACCTCCAAGGTCCAGGACGAGGTCGGCCACGCCCAGCTCCTCTACCGCGTCGCCGAGGACCTCGGCAAGCCGCGCGAGGCGATGTTCGACGACCTCCTCGCGGGGAAGACGAAGTTCCACAACGTCTTCCACTACCCGACCCGGACGTGGGCCGACATCGGGGTCATCGCCTGGCTCGTGGACGCCGCGGCGATCGTCGCCCAGCAGGCGCTGCGCGACTCGAGCTACGGGCCGTATTCCCGGACGATGCAGAAAATCTGCTGGGAGGAGTCCGTCCACATCATGCACGGGCGCGACGTCGTGGTCACGCTCGCGAACGGGACCACGGCGCAGCGCGAGATGCTCCAGGAGGCCCTCGACCGGTGGTGGGGCCCGCTCATGCAGATGCACGGTCCCCGGAGCGACCGCTCGAAGGATCGCGACCTCCACTGGCGGATCAAGGCCAGGACGTCCGAGGAGCTGCGCCAGGAATTCCTCACGATCTACGTGCCCCGGATCCTGGAGCTCGGGCTCACGATCCCCGATCCGGAGCTGGCGTACGACAAGGCCGCCGGCGAGTGGCGCTACGCGGACCCCGACTGGAACGAGCTCCGGACGGTCGTCACGAACCACGGCCCGAAGTCACAGGAGCGCCTCGAGTTCCGGCGCCTCAACCGCGAGGCGACCGCCTGGGTCCGGGCGGCAGTCCTGGCCGAGCCGAAGGCCGCGGCGTGACCGACGACCTCGATCAGATCGCCCGGATGCTCGACGAGGGCGCGCCGGTCACGCCCGGTGAGCCACCGGCCGGCGTCCTCGAGCCGTGGGAGGTCTTCCGCCAGGAGAAGGACGGCGACGCGATGCGCCACGGCGGGAACGTCCTCGCGCCGGATGCCGAGCTCGCCCTCCATTACGCTCGCGAGCTGTTCGGCCGGCGTGGCGAGAGCATCCGGCTGTGGGTCGTGCGACGGGCCGACATCCACGTCCTCGAGGACCTCGACCTCCTCCAGCCGCCGCTCGATCGCTCGTTCAAGAAGCCCGGCGGCTACGTGATGCGCGACAAGCTCGCCGCCGCGCGCGGCCGGGCCGGTACGTCCAAGCCCGGCGCCCGGGCGGCATCCCACGGCGGGACCGGTCGCCGGAGCGAGGGCGAGCGATGACGGCGACCACGATCGCGAGCGCCCTCGACGCCCCGACCCGGACCGCCCTGGCTGGGTTCCTCCTCGCGATGGCCGATGACGAGTTCGTCATCGGATTCTCGGATTCCGAGTGGACGGGCATCGCCCCCATCCTCGAGGAGGACGTCGCGATGAGCTCGATCGCCCAAGACGAGCTGGGCCATGCCCGGGCGCTCTACGAGCTGCTGGCCGGGCTCCTCGACGACGGCCGCGACGCGGACGCCCTGGCCTACGACCGCGAGCCCGAGGCCTACCGTCACGCCCGGCTCCTCGACCACGGCCGCGGCGACTGGGCGATGACGATCGCCCGGCGATTCCTCTACGACACGGCCGATGCCGCCCGTCTCGCCTCGATCGGGGCGGGCTGGCCGCCGCTGGCCGAGCTCGTCGCGAAGATCCGGCGCGAGGAGCGCTACCACGCGATGCACGCCCTGGCGTGGGTGGACCGCCTGGCCCGCGCCGGCGGGGAGGCGCGAGCGCGGTTCGTGGCCGCGCTCGATGAGCTCGCGCGAGACGCGCCGTCGGTCCTCGCGACCCCCGGCGGAGAGGCCGCGCTCCTCGAGGCCGGCATCCTCGGCCGGTCGATGGCGGCGGCCTTCGATGCCTGGCGGAGCGACGTCGCCGGGGTCCTGCGTCCGCTCATGATCCCCCTGGCGCTCGAGCCGGCAGCCGATGCCGCCCGCCACCGGGCGGCTCCCTCGGATGACTTCCGCTGGCTGTGGGGCGAGTTCACCTCAGTCCGGCGGTCCGAGCCGGGAGCCACCTGGTGAGCCCGGCCGTCGCGCCGCCACGCCCGGACGAGGAGGCGATCCGCGACGCCCTCCGCGGCGTCGCCGACCCCGAGATCCCGGCAGTTTCGATCGTCGACCTCGGCATGGTCGAGCGCATCGAGGTCGGTCCGGATCGGATCGAGGTCGAGCTCCTGCCGACGTTCGTCGGCTGTCCAGCCCAGGAGCTGATCCGGAGCACGGTCATCGATGCCCTCGCCCCGTTCGGTCGCCCGACGGTCGTCGGCTACAGCTTCCGCGTCCCGTGGACCTCGGACCGGATCACCGCGACGGGTCGGGCGAATCTCACCGCCGCCGGCTTCGCACCGCCGGCCGAACCAGGCGACGTCAGGTGCCCGCGCTGCGGGTCCGGTGTCGTCGTCCGGGACAGCTACTTCGGCCCGACCCAGTGCCGCTCGCTGTGGTACTGCCGCGACTGCCGCCAGCCGTTCGAGGCCTTCAAGCCGATCTGATCCCCGGGCTCACGGGTCGAGCCGGTGGAGATAGAGCAACGGTCCCGCCTCGCAGTCGAGGCCCGCCTCGCCCGGGACGAACATCGTGGCCACGACCGACGGCCAACCCTCGAACGTCACCAGCTCGACCATCGGGTTGGCGAAGGCGACGCAGCCCGCGGGGGTCCGCAGGTCGAGCGGCTCAGCGATGCCGGCAACGTCGTCGTAGAGGTAGACACGAAACGTCTCGAAGTGCTCCCAGACCGCCTGGCCTTCCTGAACCGTGAAGTCGAAGCCGCGGAACCGGAACGTGTCCCGGTCCCCGACGCCGCCGTGAAGCCCGTACCTCCGGAAGGCCGCCTCGTAGGCCGGCCGAGGCCACGCCGACCAGGTCACCCAGTCGGTCGTGCCGCGCGCGGGCCGGTCGACTTCGCACTTGTCGAAGAAATGGAACCCGACGTCCAGGAAGGTGCTGCTCGCGGAGTAGAAGCTCGGTGTGCCCTCGGCGCAGTCCGGCGGCGAGAGCGTCATCGGCACGTCGAGGAAGCGCGCCGGGTGCGCCGCGAGGAGGTCCGCCCAGGTGGCGTACCAGGCGACCTGCAGATGGTTCGGCGGCTCCTTCTCCCAGCCCACGACCCAGCCGCCGTCGGGGCTCGGCTCGATCGTCGGCTGGGTCGCGCCCTCGGCCAGGGTGACTCGCCAGGTCCACGCGACGAGGTCCGGTGACGTCGCCAGCTCGGTTGCCACCGCGCCGGTTGAATCGAGGACGACCCAGTACACGGCGGCGTAACCGCCCCCCGGAGCGATCACGATGGCCCCCGGCTCGATCGGATAGCCGCGATCGTCGTGGGTGTCAAAGCGGAGGAGATCAGCCCCGGCGATGTCCTCGAGCAGGCCTCGAATCTCGGCCTTCGCCGCCTGGCGGGCCGACGCCGACCGATCTCCGTCCGCCTGGACTTGGACGCCGGCAAGGACGCCCAGTCCGACAAGGACCCCAATGACAGCCGCTCGTCCGATATCGCCGCGATGCATGACCGAGACTATATCGCGTTGCGATATAGCCGCCTAGCCCGTTCGAGGCGCCCGCCGCGACCCGCGGGCGCGATCGGCTCGCTGGCGCGCTTGACATGCAAGTAACTACTTGCCTATCATCCACGGCGTGGGCGACGTCTTCAAGGCTCTCGCCGACCCCACCCGGCGAACCATCCTCGACGAGCTGGCCGATCGCGACGACCAGACCCTGTTCGAGCTCTGCTCGCGGCTGGTGATGAAGCACCAGCTCGATTCCACCCGGCAGGCGATCTCGCAGCACCTCGACGTCCTCGAGGCGGCCGGCCTCATCGAAGTCCGCCGCGAGGGCCGTTACAAGTTCCATTCGATCAACCGCGGACCGCTCGAGCACATCGTCGATCGATGGCTCGACCGGCCCTGAAGGAGTCCGCCATGCGCATCTACGTCACAAGCGTCTTCGTCGACGACCAGGCGAAGGCCGAACGCTTCTACACCCAGGTCCTCGGCTTCCGGACGAAGCTCGACATTCCGCTCGGCGAGGCTCGCTGGCTGACCGTCGTCGCACCCGACGATCCGGACGGGACGCAGCTCCTCCTCGAGCCCGACGGCCACCCCGCCGCGCGGCCCTTCAAGGAGGCGCTCGTCGCCGACGGCATCCCGTTCACCTCGTTCGCGGTCGACGACATCGAGGCCGAGCACCGCCGGCTCGAGGGGCTCGGCGTCCGCTTCACCCAGCCCCCGACCCCCATGGGCCCGACGACGACCGCGGTGTTCGACGATACCTGCGGCAACCTGATCCAGATCGTGCAGCTGACGGAGAGCTGACCGGCGCGCCATCCGGCCACGTCGCGGACGCGGGCCTCGCCGTTCGCTACCGTGGCGTCATGACGGAATCGGGCGGGGTCCTCGGCGTCGTCGGCGCCGGGACGATGGGAGCGGGCATCGCCCAGGTCGCGCTCGAGGCCGGCTGGACGGTTCGGCTCCACGACGAGCAGCCCGGCGCCTTCGAGCGCGGGCGGTCCCGGATCGCGGACGGCCTGCGGCGGCGGGCAGCGAAGCGCGGCCTCGGCTCCGACGCCGAACGAGCCTGGATCCAGGGCCGCCTGGCGCGCCTGGAGGCGTGCCCGGATCCGGCCACGGTCGCCGGTGGCGCCGACCTCGTCATCGAGGCGATCGTCGAGGACATCGAGGCCAAGCGGGCGCTCTTCGCGGATCTTGATGGCGCCGCCGGACCCGACGCGATCCTCGCCACGAACACGAGCGCGCTCTCGGTCACGGCCATCGCCGAGGCCGCAGCCCGCCACCCGGCGCGGGTCCTCGGGCTCCACTTCTTCAACCCCGCGCCGGTGCTGAACCTCGTCGAGGTCGTCGCCGGGGCGCGGACGGACCCGGCCGCCCTGGACCGGGCAACCTCGATCGTCGAGGGCTGGGGCAAGACCACCGTCCGGTCGGCCGACAGCCCGGGTTTCATCGTCAACCGGGTGAACCGGCCGTTCACGATCGAGGCCCTCCGGATGCTCGAGGCCGGCGAAGCCAGGGTCGGGGAGATCGATGCCGCCGTGCGGGCCGACGGCTTCCCGATGGGCCCGTTCGAGCTGATGGACCTCGTCGGCCTCGATGTCAACCTCGCCGCCGCGACCGCGGTGTGGGAGCGCCTGGGCCGACCCGAGCGGCTCCGACCCTCGCCGATCCAGGCCTGGCTCGTCCGGGAGGGTCGGCTGGGCCGGAAGTCTGGCGCCGGCTTCTATCGCCACGGCGGGGAGCACGATCCCGTGTCGGATCCGATCCCCCACCATGTCGCTGTCCCGGCCCGGCCGGAGCACGCCCTCAGCCCGGAACCAATCGTCAGCCGGATCCGCCAGGCGATCGCTCGGGAGGCGGTCATGGCCCGGGACGAAGGCGTCGCGACGGAGGCCGACATCGACGCCGCGCTGTGGCTGGGCGCGGCCCACCCGGAGGGTCCCTTCGCCTGGCTCCGGCGGCACGGGGGCTGAGGGCCCGCGCCGCCGCGTGGGTCGCGGGTAGCCGCGGGGCTCGCGGGCGCGGCCGCGAGCGGACTGAGCGCCGATGACTTGCTGCCATTGCGCCCAATTCCAGTGGGGCCATCGCTATGCAGCTCCGAGGCGGCGATCGAGGGTCTCGGGCCGCCCGGGGTCGATGGATTCGTGCCGTGCCACGCTCGCGGCGGGGTGGATTCGGAGCGTCACACGCCGCGGTGGCCGGCCCGGCGGTGCGTAGTGCT
>Ga0209341_10001135_pt1 | contig 26653 bp, 24 predicted proteins | sample RifCSP13_2_FD_184020 | JGI IMG/M metagenome (GOLD analysis project Ga0209341, IMG submission 184020) | Soil microbial communities from Rifle, Colorado - Rifle CSP2_sed 13_2 (SPAdes) (version 2) | ecosystem: Environmental > Terrestrial > Deep subsurface > Rock core/Sediment | place: Rifle... | reverse complement strand
ACCACTACGATGACGCCACGGTCGAGCTCATCCCTCATGCGCTTCGGGTCAATCGACTCTATCCTGGCTGAGCCGAACTGCGAATCGGTTACGACAGGCACCTGGTGGCCCATGAAGCTCTTTGCCTTGTGCCCCATCTCTTTCAACACTATCGACAGGAGGCCTATTGTGACCTGCTCTCCTGTCGAGATGACGACATCGTACTCCCTGCCTATGGGGAACTCGCTCGCCTCGTTGCACAGGCCCACAAGCCTGTTGGTCTCTCCTGACATGGCCGAGAGGACGACGACTACCTGGTTGCCTTCGTTATAGGTGCGCGCGACCCTCCTGGCGACGTTCTTTATGCGCTCTATGTTCCCGACAGAGGTGCCGCCGTATTTCTGGACTATCAAAGCCATAAAAAAATCCTTTCAACGTGTTTCTGAAACAACTCTGGTAATTCTTAGCGGAATATCATGCTTGATAATCCGCAAGCCCCGAGATTCTTCGGTCGCTTCGCTCCCTCAGAATGACAACTTCGCTTTTCTGTCATTCTGAGCGAAGCGAAGAATCTCGGGGCTCAAACCACTCTGATGATAAGTCCAGCCATCCGGGATTCATCGACTCGATCAATTCGATCTTCTTTGCCCTAAGCCATCCCTTTATCTGCTTTTCTCGTTCTATTGCAGAAAGGATATCACCCGTCTCTTCGTAAAAAACAAGTCTGTCTATCTTGTATTTAGAAGTAAATCCCTGTAACTGCTTGTTCTTATGCTCAAAAGACCCTTCTTTCGAGGTTATTTGTCACTCCTGTATAGAGCGTCTTCGACCTGTTCGTCATAATATAAACATAGTATCGCTGCATAAAATACTGATGATTACTATACTCCGATGAAAAAACGGACTACTTCTTCCTGCCTATCTTGTGTATCGCCATGCCGTGCACGTCCTCCGCAGCCTCCATCACCATCTCGGGCAGAGTCGGGTGCGCGTGAACGGTATCGGCTATGTCCTTAACCGTGGCGCCGGCCTTCATGGCAACGGCGACCTCTCCGATGAGGTCGGTCGCGTGCGCGCCGACTATCGAACAGCCGAGCACCTTGTCAGTGCCGGGGTCGGCGACCAGCTGCACAAAGCCTTCGGTCTCTCCCATGCCGAGGGCCTTGCCGCTTGCGGCGTACGGGAACCTGCCGACTGATACGGGTATGCCCTTCTCCTCAGCCTCTTTTTCGCGAAGGCCAACGCTCGCTATCTCCGGGTCAGTGAATATGCCTGCCGGGATTATCGAGTAGTCCATCAATGCGACCTTTCCAGCCGCGTTGTTGGCTGCGACTATGCCCTGGGTCGAAGCGACATGCGCAAGGAGCATCTTGCCGGTAACGTCGCCTATGGCAAAGAGGCCCTTTACGTTCGTCTCCATCCTCTCGTCGACCGCTATGCGGCCGCGGTCCATGGTCACGCCGAGCTTATCAAGACCTATTCCGGCCGAATTGAAGGAGCGGCCGATGGCCACCATGACCTTCTCCGTTATGAACTCCCTGCCGTCCTTGAGCCTGGTCTTGACCTTGCCGTTCTCAGGCGTCACCGACTCGACCTGGACTTCGGTAAGGACGCTCACGCCCGTCTCCTTGAACCTCTTGGCAATGACCCTAGCTACCATCTTGTCTTCCGTGGAGAGTATGGTCGGGAGGAGCTCTACTATCATAACGCTTGAGCCGAAGGTTGCGAACAGGGTCGCGAACTCGCAGCCCATGACGCCGCCGCCTATGACCAGCAGGCTTTCCGGCACCTGCTTGAGGTCCAGCATCTCGGTCGATGTTAGAACATTTACGCGGTCTATGTTGAATGCCGGTATCATGGCGGGCTCCGAGCCTGTTGCTATGATGACCGACTTGCCTGTTATCTCTTCGGTTGCGTCCCCGTTGGAGACCCTTATCTTTCCGGCTGATTCGAGATATGCATTGCCCCTTATGACCTCTATCTTGTTGCCCTTGAGGAGCTGTTCGACGCCGCCGACGAGCTTCTTTACGATCCCGTCCTTTCTCTCGACAGCCTTTGAAAGGTCAAAACTCACTTCTCCGACATTAACGCCGAACTCGGCTGCGTGCCTGGCCTTGTCCAGAGTCTTTGCGGAATAGTAGAGCGCCTTTGTCGGTATGCAGCCCCAGTTAAGGCAGGTGCCGCCTATCTTATTCCTTTCGATAATAGCTGTCTTTGCCCCGAGCTGTGCCGCCCTTATAGCCGCTACATAGCCGCCCGGGCCAGCGCCAACCACTACGCAATCGAATTCTCTCACAGCTTCCCCCTGCTCATATATTCGAATAATTGCTGAAATCAAATTTATTCAGGCTGCTGAAAAAGTCCATCTGCTTTGTTGTCTTTGTCGCTCGTCACTGAGGCGTACATGAAGAGTACGCCTCATTCCTCGCTCCCCGATTAAACCGGGGCCTCGCATATGGAGCTTTTTGAGCAGCCTGAATATTATCTGAGCCTTTCAGCACTTTCAGTATTCTCCTTTATAACACAGGCTTTAACTTATTTTCCAGCCCCTTTAATGACTACCTCTATTTCCCGCTCCGTATCGCTAATGTACCTGAAGCTGACGGTTATCCTGCACGATTTCAAGAGTGACGGCGACCGCTCAGCCCACTCTATGACAGAGACGCCGTCACCGAGGATATACTCTTCGAGGCCCGCTGCCTCAAGCTCTTCGGTTGAAGCCAGCCTGTACAGGTCTATGTGATATAGGGGCAGACTTCCGCCCTCGTAGATGTTCATTATCGTGAAGCTCGGGCTCTTGACGAATCCCTTTGAGCTTAAGCCTCTTGCGATGCCGCGCACGAACCTGGTCTTGCCGCCGCCGAGCTCTCCTGTGAGCGCGACGCAATCGCCTGCCTTGAGCTCGCTTGCCAGCTCGCTCCCAAGCCTTTCAGTCTCTTCAGGGGATGTAGTTCTGTAGGTGCGCGAGAGGTCCATCAGGATTGAAACGATACAAGTGAATTGAGGAGGCGGGGTATAAGGGGCACGAGATCCATTGCCATCATCCCAAGCTCGCCCTGGGTCCTTTTGACCTCGTCGCCAGCGAGGCCGTGTATGTAGACCGCTGCTGAGGCCGCCTCTTCAGGGCCGTATCCCTGCGCGAGAAATCCGCCAAGCATGCCTGCGAGGACATCGCCTGTACCGGCAGTCGCGAGACCCGGATTGCCGGTTGTGTTTATGTATATCCTGCCCGTAGGCGAGGCTATGATGGTGCCTGCCCCTTTCAGGACGACAGTTGCCCCGGTCATCTCAACGAGCCTCAATGCAGAGCCCATGCGGTCTGACTGGATATCCTCTGTGCTCGCGTTCAGAAGCCTGGCCATCTCTCCGGGATGGGGCGTTAGCACTATCTCGGTCTTTGCCTTCTTGAGCATCGATATCTGAGGGGCTATCGAATTGAGGCCGTCAGCATCTATTACGAGAGGCACCTTTATCTCCTGGACGAGCATCTCTATGAGCCTCATCATCTCAGGGGTGTTACCAACTCCGGGGCCTATTACGACAGCGGTCTTGCCGGGCAGCATGGCCTTAATCGCGTCGAACGAGACGGCTCCGAGCATCTTATCCGGCGTCTCGGGCAAGCCGATGCTCATGACCTCGGTTGTCTTGACTTCCATTATATCATTGAGGCTACCCGGCACTCCAAGTGTCGCAAGCCCGGCCCCTGCCCTCATGGCGGAGGCAGAGGCCATGTAGGCGGCTCCGGTCATGCCGGGAGAGCCCGCGAGGACGAGGAGGTGTCCATGAGTGGATTTGTGCGACTCGGGCTTTCTTGGCTTGAGGGATTTCCTGAGGTCGCCTTCGGTGATGATGTTCCACCTGATGGCCTCGTCTTCGACCATCTCTTTAGGCACGCCGATGTCTACGACCTCGACTATGCCTGAGAATGACCTTCCCGGAAAAAGAAAAAGGCCGAGCTTGGGCATAGCCATAGTGGCCGTGATGTGCGCCTTTACTGCGCGGCCAAGCACAGCCCCTGTGGTGGCGTGTATGCCTGACGGGATGTCTACAGAGATTATTTTTTTATCGACGGAGTTTACAAGATCAACGGTCTCGGCATGGATGCCGGTGATATCTTTTTCAAGGCCTGTGCCGAATATGGCGTCGACCACAATCGATGAGTGCCTGAGGGACGATTCAGCTGCCTTTAGGTCAGCCGAAGAAAGGAGCTCCCGGACCTCTCCGCCCATCTTGAGCCACGATGCGGCGTTAAGCGCCGCGTCGCCCTTTATCTCGCCTGTCCTGCCAAGGGAGAAGACAGTAACCTTGAAGCCGGAATTATGAAGGTGCCTTGCCGCGACATATCCGTCACCGCCGTTGTTGCCTTTTCCGGCCATGATGGCTATACGGCCGCCCGGTGAAGGCATCGCACTTTTGACGACATCGGCCACGCCCCTTCCGGCATTCTCCATGAGCTCCAGGCCGGTGATGCCGTACTTCTCGATTGCAATCCTGTCAATCGACCTTATCGTATCCGCGTCGGCTGCTTTCATCAGTCGCTCTCGATTATGGTCTCGGCTATGCTGAGATCGCCGTCATGGGAGATGGATATGTTCACCTTGAGCCCCGGAGGAAGACCTTTTGCGCTTATCACAGGCGCGCCTGACGGGTCTTTCGCGACCTCGACATCTTTGTAAGGCAAGGCCCTGCCGAGGGCCTTGAAGAAGCTCACCTTTGCGGCAAATCTGGCAGAAAGGTGGCGCTCCGGGCTCCGCTGTTTGAGGCAGTAGTCGAGCTCAGTGGCCGTGAAGAGCCGCTTTTCAAGCCTCTCCCCCCACCTGGTCATGGCCCGAGCGAACCGTGAGACCTCGATTGTATCTATGCCGATGCCGTGGATCATGCGTATTCCGTTACAAAATTCAAGGAACCCCAGGCTGCTCAAAAAGCTCCATATGCGAGGCGACGAGGAGTGAGGAATGAGGCGTACTCTTCATGTACGTCGCAATGACGAGCTTTGAGGCCAACAAAGCAGATGGACTTATTTCATGCCTGATAGTATTTGGATCTGGCGTCAAGGATTAGACGCTTCATTTCCTTTACAGCCTCTCCCATGCCGACATATATGGAGCGGGCTACGATGCTGAAGCCTATGGCGAACTCGTCTATCTCCCTCATCGATGCGACAGGGGTTATGTTGTGGTAATCGAGGCCATGGCCCGCGTGTGTCCTTAAGCCCAGCCTCTTCGAGAGCACTGCCGAGTCGTATATCCTTTTAAGCTCGGCCTCTCTTGATGCGCCTTCCTTCGACTCGGCGTATGTGCCGGTATGGAGCTCAAGGCCGTCAGAGCCTATCCTGTGGCACGCCTTCACCGCGTCAGGAGAGGGATCTATGAACAGGTTCACCCTTATCCCCGCGTCACGGAGCTGCCCGACGAACCTCTTGAGGTGGTCAAGGTTGGTCACCACATCGAGGCCGCCCTCAGTGGTAAGCTCCTGCCTCTTCTCTGGCACGAGCGTTACCATGTCCGGCTTTACCTCTCGCGCTATCTCCAGCATTTCCTTTGTGGCCGCCATCTCGAGGTTGAGGTTCGTCTTTACGGTCTTTCTCATTACCTGAAGGTCGCGGTCCTGAATGTGCCGCCTGTCTTCTCTGAGATGGACGGTAATGCCGTCCGCGCCTGATATGCCCGCTATCATGGCGGCGGAAACCGGGTCAGGTTCAAATGCGCGCCGTGCCTGCCTTACTGTAGCAACATGGTCAACATTAACAGAGAGCTTCGCCAACTCGGATTCCCCTCCTAAAAAAAATTATCAGCCGATTTCCTTCTTTAATATTCCCGCCAGCTCATTCGCCATGAGCGTTATCTCTTCCCTGCGCTCGCCCTCTATTGTTATCCTCGCGAGCGGCTCGGTGCCGGAGTAGCGTATGAAGGCCCTGCCCCTGTTCCTGAGCTTGTCCTCGACATCCTTTAATGCCTTCGAGATGGCCGGTATGGAGCCGAGGTCTCTTTTCTCCCTGACCTTTACATTGAGGAGTATCTGCGGGTAGGTCGTCATCACCTTCGCAAGCTCGGATAAGGGCTTCCCTTCCTGGACCATCCTCTTCAGTATCTGGAGAGCGGATATGACGCCGTCGCCCGTAGTCGTATGGTCGAGGAAAATAATATGGCCTGACTGCTCGCCGCCGAGGTTGTATCCTCCCTTGAGCATTTCCTCGACGACGTACCTGTCGCCTACAGAGGTCCTTATGACCTTGCCTCCGGCGTTCCTGATGGCCTCTTCAAAGCCCGAGTTGCTCATTATGGTGGATACGACCGTGTCGCCTTTAAGCGTCTTTTCCTTGAGCATGGCTGTTGCCGCGATGGCGAGCATGTAGTCGCCGTCGAGCACGTTGCCTTTCTCGTCCACCATTATGCACCTGTCGCCGTCGCCGTCGAGGGCAAAGCCGACGTGTGCGCCTGTCTCCTTTACGACCCTGGCTATCTTTTCAGGGTAAAGCGCCCCGCACTCGTGGTTTATGTTCTCTCCGTTGGGGCTCGCCCCGGTCGTTATGACCTCTGCGCCAAGCTCGTAGAAGACAGCAGGCGCGACCTTGTAGGCGGCGCCGTTCGCGCAGTCCACGGCTATCTTCAAGCCGTCGAGCGTAAGCTCCTTCGGGAACGTGTTCTTCGCGAACACGACGTACCTGCCTATGGCGTCGTCCACCCTGTACGCCTTGCCGACTTCGCTCGCGGTCGGCCTGTGGCTCGGGTCGTGGTTCTCGAAGATGAACTTCTCTATCTTGAGTTCGAGGTCGTCAGGAAGCTTGAGGCCGTCCCTTGAGAAGAACTTGATTCCGTTGTCCTGATACGGGTTATGTGAGGCTGAAATGACCACGCCGGCGTCAGCCCTCATGCTCGAAGTGATGAAGGCTATGCCCGGCGTGGGCAGGGGCCCGACCATGAGCGCGTCGACGCCCATCGAGCATATACCCGCCATCATGGCGCTCTCGAGCATGTAGCCGGAGAGCCTTGTGTCTTTGCCTATGACTATCCTGTGCCTCCTGGCCTCCTGCTTGAATATGTAGGCGATAGCCCTGCCGAGCTGAAGGGCCATCTCGGACGTCATCGGCTCTATATTGGCAACCCCTCTTACGCCGTCAGTGCCGAACAGCCTTTTCTTGACCTGCATGGGGTTATCTCTCCTTCCTTATCAAGATTTTAACTTCCACCTTCTCGGCGCTGAGACTCCTGAACTCAAGCCCGGCGGTGTCTACCTGGGCCGTGAGGCTCGCGGAAGAATCGAGACCCGAGATATCTACCGGCCTGGTCTGCACTTCCTTCAATTCCCTTATCTCTTTTCTGGTGCCTGTTGCGAGTACCGTCTTCGGATAGACCAGCACGTCCGCGACCCGGTACCCCGGAGCAGGCCTGCCAGTGAGACGCGGCCTCACCGGCAGCTCGACCCTGATTATCTTTTCGAGCCTGAAGTCTACGGAGCTGGGGCGGAGCCTCTGCACATCCACTCCCATGGGAGTTATTATATCCGTGGGCTGGAGGCGCAATGTATTGACGCCTTCCTTCGCGGCGCTGAGGTCGAGCTCGGCGCTTATCTGCGCTGGCGAAAGGTTGTTGATAAAGAGCCTGGGCCCCGTGACCCTTACCTCTACCTCGTCCGGCGGCATGCCGGTCATTATGAAGTCCTTCGGGATGCCCTTGTAGCTTATCGGCACGATGAAGCCGATCTCGGTCCTCGACTGCCCTGCCACAAAGAACCACAGGGCCATGGAAAAGATAATGGCCAGGAGCTTGAGTTTCAGATTGGACGCGAAGAACTCCTTCATTTCGAGGGCGCCCTCCACGGGAACATCGCCTTTTTGGGATACCCCTTGAAGGCAAAGAGCTGCTTCAGGTCCGAGAGGAGCTTATCCGCGGCAAGGTCAGGGTAGATGCCGTCCTCGAATACGAGCGTCATCTCTCCGGTCTCTTCGGAGACGACTATTATGGCGGCGTCAGTCTCTTCGGCAAGGCCTATGGCCGCCCTGTGCCTTGTGCCAAGCGAGTTTGAGAGTTCCTTGTTCGTAAGCGGCAGTATGGCTCCGGCCTTGAAGACCCTGCCGTTCCTTATGATTATAGCGCCGTCGTGCACCGGAGAAGCCGTATTGAATATTGACAATATAAGTTCCTTGGACACCTTTGCGTCAAGCTCGATACCGGCATCCTCGCCTATGAAATCGCCCAGGTCTATCGAGCGCTCGAGCACGAGTATCCCGCCGGTCCTGGTTTCAGACATCTTCTGGGCCGCCTTCACTGTCACTTCGAGCACGCCCCCGGCTTTCATGGCCTCGCGCGTGCTGAAGGGCTTGCCCATCTGCACAAGCGCCCTTCTGATGTCCTGCTGGAATACGACTATGATGAAGATAACGATGGAGCTGAGAAAGTTGGAGAGTATCCAGTGGAGCGTGAGGAGTTCGAACCTCTGCGACGCGAAATAGACGACCACGATTATCGCGATGCCCCAGAGCATCCTCTCTGCCCTTGTGCCCTTGAACATGAGCATGAGCCAGTAAAGGATGAAGGCGACTATCACAATATCGAGCGCCGCGATTATCGTATTGAACCCCAGTATTTTCTCTATCATGTCCTATGAGATCCCGGCTACAGCGTCTGTAACTCTGGCGGCTTCTCTCGCCTCTTTGACGTCATGAACTCTCAGTATCGCCGCGCCGTTCATTATCGCCACCGATGAGGCCGCGACCGTCCCGATGAGGCGTTCGCTTACCTCGGCCCCGCCCATGGCCTTTCCGATAAACGATTTGCGCGACGCGCCGACCAGGATAGGCCTGCCGAGCGATTTGAACTCGCGCAGGCGCGACAGGAGCTCAAGGTTGCCCTCGTAGGACTTTCCGAAGCCCAGGCCCGGGTCGATTATTATGCTCTCGCGGTCAATGCCTTTCGAAACGGCGTACTCGATGCGCGCACTCAGCCATCCGAAGACCTCGCCCATGAGGTCTTGATAGACGGTATCGGACTGCATGGTGCGGGGAGTGCCCCTCATGTGCATGAGCACCACGGGCGCGCCTGCCCTGGCCGCGACATCAGCCATATCCTCATCCATCTTCATGGCGCTCACGTCGTTTATGATTGCCGCGCCCGCTTCGATCGCAGCCTTTGCCACAGAGGCCTTTGTGGTGTCGATCGAGACCGTCAGGCCCTGTTTTGAGAGCGCCTCGACAACCGGCAAGACGCGCCTCATCTCCTCTTCGGCGTCAACGGCCTGGGCGCCCGGCCTGGTCGACTCGCCTCCGACATCTATCCAGTCCGCGCCCTCCGCGGAGAGATCTAACCCGCGGAGCACTGCCTTTCCGTGGTCGAGGAAGTCGCCTCCGTCCGAAAACGAGTCCGGGGTGACGTTAAGTATGCCCATGACGAGGGTGGCCGCGCCTATGGTAATGCTGCGGTCCCTGAACCTCAAAATACAGGACCTCTGCCCGGAGTTCTCCAGCGCCTCGCTCATGGAGGCGGCAATGCCGGGCAGGCCCAGCGACTGGCATTTGAGCTTCTCGAAAAATTCGAAGAGCTGCTTTCTCGTGCCTGAGACTATTGCGTCCGTGCGCTCTACGGAGCACGAGGCCGCGCCCCTTGCCACGGCCGCCTCTCCGCCGATGGAGAGCATCTCCTGCTTCAGGATGTTCGCCTGCGCGGGGGTAAGGCCCTCTACCTTCAGGTTGTAATGAAAATGCTTCGGGGCCATTATGCCGACCCCGGCAGGGTCAACGCCGATCCGTTCCATTTCGGAACGGGACATCTTCTCTGAAGCAATCTCAAGGCAACGTACGGGCAACCTCAATGGGAACCGTTCCATGAAACATGATTATGGGATAAAGACGGCCGCCCGTGAAGGGCGGCCGTCTGAATTTCGGGGATAGGCTTTGGGGAATTGTTATCGCCGCTGCTACTTTATCAAAACCCCGAGCCTTGCGGCATCCTCGGGCTTCAATGACTCGGGCTTGGCATCGGGGGAAGCGTGCGGCTCCTTCGGCCCCTCGCCGTCGTCAGAATGGATGAGCCTGTCTATCTCGACTGCGTCCAGGATCTCTTTTTCAAGCAGGGCCCTGGCAAGCCTGTGCAACGCACCAATGTTCGATTCAAGGAGTTTTTTGGCCCTGGCGTAGTTCTCGGTCACTATCTTCTTTATCTCATCGTCAATCTCTTCAGCCGTCTCCTCGCTGAAGTCCCTCCTCTGCGCCATCTCCTTGCCGAGGAATATGTGCTCTTCCTTCTTGCCGAAAGTAAGGGGACCGAGCTTATCGCTCATGCCCCATTCGCAGACCATCTTGCGGGCAAGCTCTGTTGCCCTCTCGATGTCGTTGCCGGCGCCGGTGGTCATCTGGTTCAGGACCAGCTCCTCTGCCGCCCTGCCGCCCATGAGGACCGCGATGTTATTTACGAGGTACTCCTTGTTGTAGGTGTGCCTCTCGTCTATGGGGAGCTGCTGTGTTAGCCCCAGGGCCATGCCCCTCGGTATTATCGAGACCTTGTGTATGGGGTCTGTGCCGGGGATAAGCCTTGCCACGAGCGTATGGCCCCCCTCGTGGTAGGCCGTGTTCTTCTTCTCGGAGTCGCTTATTATCATGGAGCGCCTCTCGGTGCCCATGATGAGCTTGTCCTTGGCGTCGTCGAACTCTGTCTTCTCTATCCTGTCCTTGCCCCTTCTTGCCGCAAGGAGGGCCGCCTCGTTGACGAGGTTCGAGAGGTCAGCGCCGGAGAAGCCGGGAGTGCCCCTCGCGACTATCTCCATGTCGATGTCCTGCGCGAGCGGGGTCTTGGAGGTATGGACCTTCAGTATCTCTTCCCTGCCCTTTATGTCGGGCTTGGGCACGACTACGTTCCTGTCGAACCTGCCCGGACGAAGAAGCGCCGGGTCAAGGACGTCGGGCCTGTTGGTCGCGGCGATTATGATGACGCCCTCGTTTGATTCGAAGCCGTCCATCTCGACGAGGAGCTGGTTAAGGGTCTGCTCCCTCTCGTCGTGGCCGCCGCCGAGGCCTGCGCCCCTGTGACGTCCGACAGCGTCTATCTCGTCTATGAAGATTATGCAGGGCGCGTTCTTCTTGCCCTGTACAAAGAGGTCCCTTACGCGCGAGGCTCCAACGCCCACGAACATCTCGACAAAGTCGCTGCCCGATATCGAAAAGAATGGCACTCCGGCCTCTCCGGCTATCGCCCTGGCAAGGAGCGTCTTTCCGGTGCCCGGAGGTCCGACGAGCAGCACGCCCTTGGGTATGCGGCCGCCGAGGCGGGTGAACTTCTTGGGGTCTTTAAGGAAGTCGATTATCTCCTCGACCTCCTCCTTCGCCTCTTCGATGCCGGCGACATCCTTGAAGGTGACCTTGTGCTGGCTCTCGCTCAATAGCTTGGCCTTGGACTTGCCGAAGCTCATGGCCTTGCCGCCGCCGCTCTGCATCTGGCGCATGAAGAATATCCATACGCCTATGAGCAGTACCATGGGGAACCATGAGACGAATATGGTGCCCCACGAGGGAGTATCCACTACAGGCTCGGCGCCAATCTTAACGCCGCTCGAGCGGAGCTTGGCTATGAGGTCGGGGTACTGGGGCGCAAATGTCTGAAAGGTCTTGCCGTCCTTGTACTTGCCGAGTATGTCGTTGCCCTGTATCGTGACCTCGGCGATATTCCCGGCCTCTACCTGCTCGATAAAATCGGAGAAGACGACCTTATCGGTTGTAGGCTGCTTGTAGCTTATAAGGTTAAACATTAGCACGACTGTGGCGATTATTATGAGCCACATGGCAATGTTCTTATATAGCTGATTCATCTATTCTCCTATGTAATGAGTTGTTTTCACTCGCAATTTCAAATAAAATCATTCTGTCACAGATTTTAGGATTTTACAATAGAAATCTCGCTCGGATTTCCGGCTCAACGCCTCCGAAATAGCGGATTTCATTGAAGTCCTGCCGCGCTTCCCTGCGCGCTGCCGCCTCGCGAGCCCTGGTACGCCGCCCTTGCAACCGAAGCTGAGAAAAGGAATATGCTCACCGAATAAAATATCCACATCAGGAGTATCATCAGGGTGCCGAGAGACCCGTAGAACCTGTTATAGCTCTGGAAATTCGATACGTAGAGCGCGAACAGCTGTTTGGCCGCCTCCCACAGAACAGTAAAGAGTATGCTCCCGAAAAAAGCATTCCTGAAATCCAGGTTGGCCACGGCAAGCACCCTGTAGACTACCGCTATTACGGACGAGACCATCAGAAACGGGACTATAAACCTGAAGACCGCGATTACGAAAAGCTCATATACATAACCCAGGCCGAAGAAGTTTATCTCATGCCTCTCCAGCATGAAAGAGAGCGCCGTGACGGCAATCGAAGCGAGCGAAGCGATTATGGCCAGCAGTATCACCAAGAGCCCTACAGCCCTTGTCCTCAAGAAACCGAACCTGTGCCTGGTGCCGAATATCGAGGTCAAGGCTGATACGGCCGCGTTAGTCACCAGCTCGGCGCCGGAGATGAGCGAAAGGAGGCCTATCCATCCGAAGGTCTTCCAGTTGCCCGAAAGCTCGATAAAGTCCTCGATTATCCTCTGGCTGATGTACGGAAGGCTCTTCCTGACCATGCCTATGGTCCGCGCCTGGAGATCGGGGTTTGCCCCCAGCACGAAACCGACCCCGGCGGTTACGAGGAACATCACCGGGATGAGCGAAAAAAAGGCGTAGAAAGAGATCGCGGCGGCGTTTGTGAAGCCGCTGCTCCTCCTGAATATCCTTACGCCTTCACGGACGACCGGTATGAGGTGCATCTTTGAATATTCCCCGCGGCATCCGCGGGGAATCTCCGAAACCTGAGGAAAATTTCATTTCTATCCGCTCGCTTGACCCCGCAGCTTTTCCGGGGGAAAAGCGCTCGCTATGGGTTTTCAATGCCTTCTCTTGAAAACGAGCCGGAGCGGCACGTCATCGAGCCCGAGCCTCTCGCGCAGGGCAGAGACAAGATATCTCTCGTAGGAGGGCTCTACGCCCTCCGGGTGGTTAGAGAATATTATGAAGGCGGGCGGCATCGTGCCTACCTGTGTAGCGTAGTAGAACTTTACTTCCTTGCCCTTGAATGCATGCGGCCTGAACCTTGCCACTATCTCAACGAGTGCGCTGTTCAGGGCGGATGTCGTGACCTGCGTTCTGGCCTTGTCCACGAGCCCGTTTACGGTCTCGAGCACCTTCGGCACCCTCTGGCCGGTCATCGCTGAAGTGAAGAGCACGGGCGCGTATGAGATAAACGGGAGCTTATTCCTGACCGTGTCCTTTGCGTAGTCCGCTGTCCTGGTGTCCTTCTCTACAAGGTCCCATTTGTTCACGAGCACCATGCAGCACTTCTTCCTCTCCTCTATGAGCCCGGCTATCCTCTCGTCCTGGGTCATCACGCCGTCCTTGCCGTCGACCACGAGGATGGCGACGTCGCACCTCTCTATCGAGCGGATGGCCTCGACCACGGAATAGGACTCTACGGTCATGCTGACCTTGTTCTTCTTCCTTATTCCGGCAGTGTCTATGAAGAGGTACTTCCTGCCTTCGATCTCTACCGGCGTATCCACAGGGTCCCGCGTGGTGCCTGCCACCGCGCTCACGATCGCGCGCGGCTTGCCGATTATCCTGTTCAGAAGGGAGGACTTGCCGACGTTCGGCCTGCCTACGATGGCGACCCTTATCCTCTCCTCATCGACCTCTTGCGGCTCTTTTTCCGGCAGCCTCTTGATTATCTCGTCGATGAGGTCGTTGAGGCCGATGCCGTGCTCGGCGGAGACAGGGAAGACCTCCTTTATGCCGAGCGAATAGAACTCGGCTGAAAGCGGAATATGACCCGGCGTGTCCATCTTGTTGACGGCATAGATGACCGGCTTGCCTGACCTGCGGAGCATGTCGACGAGCTCGGCGTCTCCGGGCATCGGGCCTGCCTTGCCGTCCATGGCGAATACGATCACATCCGCGTCCTCTACAGCGAGCCTGGCCTGCTCCCTTACCTGCTTTATGATGACGTCCTCGCCTGCCTCGAACCCGCCGGTATCGACGACCGTGAACGCGCGGCCTTCCTCTTCGGCGTCTCCGTAATTGAGGTCCCTGGTGACCCCCGGCATGTCGTGCACAATGGCCTTGCGCCTGCCGAGGAGCTTATTGAAGAGCGTTGACTTGCCCACGTTGGGCCTGCCAACGATTGCGACTATAGGTTTCATCTTATACGGCTTCGAATCCCTTCCGGTTTATCGTAAATCCCTGAATCTGGTTCAGGCTGCTCAAAAAAAGCTCCATATGCAAGGCCCCTATTCAAATAGGGGAGTGAGGAGCGAGTCGTACTCTTCATGTACGTCGCAGCGACTCGCTTTGAGGCCAACGCAGCAGATGGACTTTTTCAGCAGCCTGCTAATAACCGAACTCTTTCAAAGCGCCCGGCTTCTTGGTCCACTCCTTCTGTACGCGGACAAAGAGCTCAAGGAAGACCTTCGAGCCGAGGAGCTTTTCGATGTCCTCCCTCGCGGCCGTGCCTATGCGCTTGAGCATCGCCCCGCCCTTGCCTATGACGATGCCCTTCTGGGAGTCCCTCTCGACATTGATGGTCGCGGCTATCGATATGAGGGCCTTCTTCTCGTGGAACCTGTCCACTACCACCGCGACCGAATAGGGTATCTCTTCCTTCGTGAAGATAAATACCTTCTCCCTCACTATCTCGGCGACGATGAACCTCTCTGGCACGTCCGTGAGCACGTCCTCGGGGAAGTACATCGGCCCTTCCGGGAGAAGATCCGAGAGCGTAGTTACAAGCAGCTCGACCCCTTCGCCCTTGAGCGCCGAAAGCGGTATGACCTCCTTGAACTCGTACATCTTCGTGTACTCGTCTATGAGCGGCAGCAGGAGCCGCTTGTCCACCTTATCGATCTTGTTCACCCCGAGTATCACGGGGCAGCGAAGCCCCTTGAAGCCCTGTATGATAAACCTGTCGTCCTCTGAGACGGGCCTGTCCGCCTCGACCAGGAGCACCACGGCGTCCACATCCTGAAGCGACGAGACCGCCTGCTTGACCATGAACTCGTTCAAGAGCCCCTTGGCCTTGTGTATGCCCGGCGTGTCGATGAATATCATCTGGCAGCCCGCGAGGTTCTTAACGCCCCTCACCACGTTTCTCGTGGTCTGCGGCTTAGGAGAGACAATGGATATCTTCTCGCCCAGGATGCTGTTCATGAGCGTGGATTTGCCCGCGTTGGGCCTGCCGATTATCGAAATGAAGCCTGATTTGAATGACATCGTATTCTACCCCAATAAGTCAGGATACCATTAAGGGATTACCCTGTCAAAACCCCTTCCACTTTCTTTTTAAAAAAAGAAAGTGGAGCAAAGAAAAACAATTAACCTTCGATTTGCTCTGATTAAGGAAAATGCGGCGCAGCCCTGTAATAGCTTGCAAAGCCGTACTCGTTGGCGTATCTCCTGAATTGGGCAGGGTCAAACCAGTCAGAAGAACCGGCAAGTAATCTCTCCTCTGCGTTCGGGAATATGACGACCGCGTCTACAGCCGACTTATCAGGCAGGCTCTTTATGCTCTTGCCTTCATAGACAGGCTCAAGCGAATCTATGAGCGTCATGTCGAACTGGCTGTAAGCGGGCCTTGTGAGTACAGGGTATATGTAGAGGTTGGGCCTGCCTGATTTCAATTCGAGATAGCGTTTGATGGAGAGCGCCCATTCGTTGTTGATAGCGGGGTCGGCAACGACCATTATGACGCTCTCTTTGCTGGTATTCTTCTCAATTGATGTGAGCCATTCATTGGTATTCCAGCCCTGGAAGGCCGAGAGAAAGGCCTTGTCAAATCCGAGAGAGGCGCTGAAGAGGGCTGCCCAGACCATCGCGAACGAGAGGAAGGTCCTCTGGTTGAATGAGCTGCGAAGCCCCCTTAACTTGACCGCCGCAAAAGACAATACCATGACAACAGCGCCTGCCCAGAATAACGTCTTCCCTGATATGCCGTGCAAAAAAGCAGCCGCATAGGCAATTGCAGGGACCTGCCTTATGCCTGAAAGCACCCCAAGGCTCTCAGAGTTGAAGGTCAATCCGAGCTTTGGGCTTGATATCATCCACGCGCCTATCGCTAAAGAGCCCAAGGCAACTGCCCAGCCTGCGAGCTGCATTACCCCGAACGCGGGCCGCTCTGATGAAAGGTTCTCCCTTACGAGCTTCAGCATGTAAACAGAGGTGAACGCGAATCCGAACGCGCCGGGCAGTATATACCGTTCGCTTACCCCTGATTTGGCGTAGATGAGCGCCTGCGGCGCCACAGCCAGGAAAAGAACGATCAGTGAAGGCAATATCTCCGATAAGAATATCCTCTTTTCTCTGGGCGCGGTCGCGAGCGCCAGCGCAACGCCAGCTGGCACAAGCCACGCATGGCCTGCGAAAGAATAATTGATGAGCGCCGCTATGAACGGCGCAATCCTGAATCCGTCGTAACCCGCATAGCCTATGCCGGTAGTTCCGACGAAGAATTTGATAAATAGAATGCCTGCTGCCGATAACGCAAGGAGAAAGACAACCGGCAATATGTTCTTCCTCGCCGCGCCTGCCCAGCCATCTCCGCCTGACTTGCTCATCCAGACCTTCAGGAAGAGCAGGGCCGGAATAAACAGGATGAAGTTCTCCTTAGCGAGCATGAGAAGGAGCCCGGCCAGAATGAAAACCACATCCGGCAGAATCCCTTTTTTCCGCGCCCCCAGGACAGCCGCCAGGAGCATCACCCCGACAAGCGGCATGGCGATGGTCTCGGCAGTGCCGAACCTCCACCAGACAGCTGACTGGAAGCCCATGAAAAGGATAAGGGGCATGAGTATCGCCTCAAGCAGGCTGCAGCCCCACAGGAGGAGAGAGACTGCAAGCAGGGCAGACGCTGCCCACGCCAGGATGCCGTCATATATGCCCCAGGCAAGGAAGTCTGTGCCGAAGAGCTTTATCTCCAATAACCTGTGAAAATAATAGAGCGGCAGGAACCTGCCGCTTGATGCGTCGTTGGCGATCCATCCGAGCGCGGACTCGAAGGCGCCAGCCCCCAACTGGAGCGCGTCGTCAAAATAGATTATCTGGTGGTCGTCAGTGAAATGAAATCCCGATGTGAGCGTGCCTGACGCCCCCAGGAAGGCAAACCAGAATACTAGGAAGAATATTATTGCCGTAGCTTTTTTCATAATCCGTTCATATTGCATTTCATCCCCCTTTTAAAAAGGGGGACTGAGGGGGATTATTCTTGCTGCGCACAGCGCGACTTCAAAGATAATCTCCCCTACCCCTCTTTAGAAAAGAGGGGTTCGAAAGATAAACCTGAATGACTTTTACAAGACTGATGCGACCCTGTAAAGTGATACTACCCCGGCATTATCCGCCCGGCTGTATAGCTCAACGAGACCGAAAGCGGAGCGCATGTCCCTCTCCATCGAGTACGGCTCTTCAGCCGTATTTATGAAGAGGACGTAGTCGCCCCCTTGTATCGTATTAAAATCGAACTCCTGGCCCGGGTCGATGACCACGAGCTTCCTCGGGTAGAGCTGGTAACGGAGCCTCATCTCGTAGAAGCCGCCCTTCGGGCCGTTCGACGGGAAGGGGTTGAAAAAAAAGGCCCTCGCGTCCTTTGGCAAGAGCTCCTCTGTCTTCAACGCGAGCCTGTCTACAGGCTTCAGCGTCGATGCCTCAACGTCCACCTTTCCTGAATTCAGGAGCCAAGCGATTTCAACCCCTCGCCACTCGGCCCTTAAAAGTGCTAACGCGCCGAAGAGAAAGAGCGGCAGCAGTAAAAGAAGGAGATTTGACCTGAGGGCGGGCTTCATCATCCGACGGTATTGTATTCCCTTACCCTGAACTTCACTCCGATGTCGTCCTCCGCCACCTTCCTGCATGCCTCGATATCGAGCCCCGGGACGCTCACGACCGTCGCTATGACCTTGGCAATATTCTTCTTTGCCTCTTTGAGGAAGTAGAGTATCGCGGGAAATGCGTTGTCGCCGAAGGGCGTCTTTATGAGCTCCTGGTAGGTCTGGGAATCAGCGGCGTTCATGCTGACGGATATGCAGTCCACAAACTGAAGCTCGGGCAATATATTCCTGCCGTGCACAAGGTTGGCAAGGCCGTCTGTGTCTATCCTTATCTTGCAGCCCCTGCGCTTCAAGTGCATGCCGACCTGCTTTACCACATCGAGCCTCAAGAGGGGCTCGCCAAAGCCGCAGAACACTATCTCGTCGTACTTCTCTTCCGGGTCCGGCCCGACTGCTGCGATGATATCGGCGAAGGTCGGCTCCTGGCGCAGGCGCAAATAATGGCCCTTCACCGTGTATGATTTGAACTTTGCGCAGAAGCTGCAGTGGTTCGAGCACCTGTTGGTTATATTGAGATAGAGCGAGTTCCTTATTGGATAGGCTATCTTCGCTTTTACCGCATTCTCTTTGAGGCCGAAGAGCTCTTCGGCGTTCATGGTAGTTATCCTGGCAACGTCAGAATAGGTGAGGCCCTTTATATTCGCTATCTCCCTCGCTGTCTCGACCACGAAGGCAGGCTCGTTCCTCCTTCCCCTGTAAGGCTCCGGCGCGAGATACGGGCAGTCGGTCTCGACGAGCATCCGCTCGATGGGGACGGACTTTACGACCTCCCTCAAGCCTTCGGCCTTTCCGAAGGTAACGACCCCTGTGAAAGAGAGATGGAAGCCCATATCGAGGACGGCCTTTGCCATCTCCTTTGTGCCTGAGAAGCAATGGAATACTCCGCCCATGTCGCCGGCTCCCTCGGAGCGCATTATCTCTATGGTGTCGGCCTCAGCGTCCCTCGAATGTATGATAAGTGGCAGGTTCAATTCCCTCGCGAGACTTATCTGCCTTTTGAATATCTCTTTTTGTACGTCCCTCGGCGAGTGGTCGTAGTAATAGTCAAGGCCGGTCTCGCCGATGGCAACAAGAGAGCTTCTTCCGTCAGCGCCCTTCTTGAGCGCTATCCTCTTTATCTCGTCCCAGGGGCCTTTGCCGGCGGCATCTTTAGCCTCATGCGGGTGGACTCCGAGCGCGAGAAAAAGAAAGTCGTACTTGCCAAGGACGCCAAGCACAGGGCCGAAGCCGGTCGTCTTGGACCAGCAGCCGACCGTGATTATTGATTTCAGCCCGGCCTCTTTTGCCCTCGCGACAACGCCGTCGAGATCTTCGGCAAACCTCTTGTCGTCGAGGTGGGCATGGCTGTCTATCAAAAACGGGGTTTCCATTTATCTTATTGTATCCTCGGAAAGAGCGGGGGCATCTTGCTTGTCTTCACGCCTGAAAGCGAATTGCCCCAGACTACCGCGTCATCGAACCTTGATACCGAAATGCCCTTCCCTGTCCCGAGGCTCTCCCAGATCTTCTCTGCCGACCCGGGTATGACCGGCCATGCGTAGACCGCGAGTATCCTGAGTCCCTCTGCAAGGGTGGCGAGCACGGTCGAAAGAGTTGCTTCGTCCTTCTCCTTCCAGGGTGCGGCCTTGTCGACATAGGCGTTGATCTCCCTTACAACGGCCCATACCCTTGAGAGCGCCTCAGAGAAGTTGAGATCGTTCAACTTCTCTTCGTACTGATGCGGAAGCTCCTTGAACAGGAACTTCACCCTGCCTTCGAGCTCCTCGCGCTCTATTGTTGCTTCGGGCACTACTCCTGCCCTGTACTTCTCTATCATCGTAATCGACCTGCTGAGCAGATTGCCCAGGTCGTTCGCAAGGTCGCTGTTGATCCTGCCTGCAAGGGCCTTCTCAGAGAAATCGCCGTCCGCGCCGAACGGCACTTCCCTCAGAAGGAAATACCTGAACTGGTCTACCCCATACTTCTCTGCAATAGCCCAGGGGTCTACGACATTGCCCTTTGACTTGCTCATCTTCTGGCCGTCGACCGTCCACCAGCCGTGCGCGAATACCTGCCTCGGCAGGGGCAGCCCGGCAGCCATGAGGAACGCGGGCCAGTAGACCGCATGAAATCTCAAAATATCTTTTCCGATCAGATGCGCGTCAGCAGGCCAGTATCTTTCATTCCGGTTGGCATCGTGGGGGTAGCCGCTTGCCGTGAGATAATTGGTGAGCGCGTCGAACCAGACGTACATGACATGCCTGGGGTCGCCCGGAACAGGTATGCCCCAGGTGAAGGACGTCCTGCTTATGCTCAAGTCGCGCAGGCCTTCCCTCAAGAACGAAGTTATCTCGTTCCTCCTGTTATCGGGCTGTATGAACCGGGGGTTCTTCTCGATGTGCTCAAGAATGGGCGCGCCGTATTTGGAGAGCTTGAAAAAATAGCTCGGCTCTTTGAGCTTCTCAACAGGCCTGCCGCAGTCAGGGCACTTCAGGTCTATAAGCTGCTTTTCGGTCCAGAAGCTCTCGCAGGGGGTGCAGTACCAGTCCTCGTATTCTCCGAGATAGATGTCGCCGCTTTTAAGGGCAGTCTCCCAGAGCCTCTCGACAGCCTTCCTGTGCCTCTCCTCTGTAGTCCTTATGAAGTCGTCGTTGGATATCTCGAGCTTCTTCCAGAGGTCTTTGAACCTCTGGCCGACCTTTGTCGCGAAATCGATCGGGGAGAGGCCGGAGGCCGACGCGGCCTTCTCGACCTTCTGTCCGTGCTCGTCGGTGCCTGTCAGGAAGAGTACGTCGAGGCCCTTGAGCCTCTTGAAACGCGCTATCGCGTCCGCCGCTACGGTCGTATATGCGTGCCCTATGTGCGGCACGTCGTTGACGTAGTATATGGGTGTGGTTACGTAGTAGGTCTTCTTATCCTCAGGCATTCTCCGTTGTCCCTGCCGGCTTCGCTTCCTCTTTGGTCTCTTTGGTGTCTTTGGTCTTGTGCTTCCCGTGTTCGTGCTTTCCGGGTTCGTGCTTGCCGCACCCGCCGCAGCCGTGCTTCTGGTTGGGCCCTCCGGCAGCCCTTCCGGGCGGCCTCCTGCCGCGGTCCCCGCCGCCGCCTCTTGGCGGCCTCTCGGGCCCCTTGTCCTTCTCGTCTTTTTCCTTGTTGTCCTTGTCCGTGTTCTCCCTCTCCCTCTTCCTCTCGTTCTGGTAGAAGTCGTGCTCGTAGGAGAGGCAGCACATGAGCCTGCCGCAGATGCCGGATATCTTCACCGGGTTCAGGGCCAGGTTCTGCTCCTTTGCCATCTTTATGGTCACCGGCTCGAAGTCCGCGAGGAACCCGGAGCAGCAGAGCTCCCTTCCGCACGGGCCGAGCCCGCCTATCATCTTTGCCTCGTCCCTTACGCCTATCTGGCGCATCTCTATCCTGGTATGGAAGGTCGCGGCCAGGTCCTTCACAAGCTCCCTGAAATCGACCCGCATGTCTGATGTGAAATAGAATATCGCCTTGCTCGAATCAAAGAGGTACTCCACCCTGATGAGCTTCATCGGGAGGTTGTATTTTATTATCCTCTCCTTGCATATCCTGAAGGCCTCTATCTCGCGCTCTGTGTTGAAGCCCTGCCTCTCTATGTCTACCGGGTCTGCTTTTCTTACTATCTTCTTCAGCTGCCTTGTAAGCGTCGTCTCGTCTATATCCCTGGGGCTGTAGACGACTATGCCCATTCCGAGGCCCCTTTCGACCTCGACTATCACCGCATCTCCGGGGTTAAACTCGAGCGTACCGGCCTCAAAGTCGTAGACCTTGCAGGCCTTCTTGAAACGCACTCCAGCTATCCTGACCATCTATATTTACCTCGTTTTCTGCCTGCAGGCTGCTGAAAAAGTCCATCTGCTGTGTTGTCTTCGTCACGGCAGAAGCGACGTACATGAAGAGTACGACTCGTTCATCAAACGGCGAGAATTGCCTCGCATATGGAGCTTTTTGAGCAGCCTATAACTTAACCTGCTACATGAGATGCGCGCCGGAGAGCTTGAGAAGCAGCACTTCCAAAGTAAGCTGCTTGTTCCCGTACCTCGGCGGCGCAATGCTCTTTTTCGCCTCTTCTATCGCCCAGAAAGAGGAGCAGAGGCGGTTGAAATCCTCCACTCCGCTGTCCTTCATATTGCGCTGCATGTCCGTGTTGGCTATGAGGTGCGGCGCGCCCTCAAAGGCCACTATCCTGTCCCTGTACCATGACTTGAGGAATTCGAGCATATCGTCAAGGTCGTCCCTTTTTGATAGCTCCTCGGCGAACTTCAATGCCTCGTCGCTGTCAGCCGGGCCCAACGTTGAGAGCCTCTCGATTACCTCCCGCCTCTTCTGGTGCGCGCCTTCTTCGATGTATACTGAAGCCCTCGATATCGAACCTTCCGATAAACGCGCAACAGCCCCTGCCTCTGCCGGGGAGATCCCCTTATTCTCGATGAGGAAGGCCCTTACCGCGTCTTCGGGGAGAGGCCCGAAGCTTATCCTCTGGCACCTCGACAATACCGTTGGAAGGAGGTCCGAGGGCTTCAACGTGACAAGTATGATGACCGAATCAGGAGGCGGCTCCTCAAGCGTCTTTAAAAAGGCGTTGGCAGCCGCTGGCATGAGCCTGTCCGCGCCTTCGACTATTACCACCTTCATGCCGCTTTCAGCCTTGAACCTGAGGGTCCCCTGTATCTCCCTTACCTGGTCTATCCTTATGAGGCCCAGGGGGTCGCGCTCCCCGTCCTTGTCTGTAGGCCAGACCTCAAGGAGATTGGGATGGGTCCCGCTGTCAAAGGCAAGGCAGTCCCTGCACACCCCGCATGCGTCGTCCTGACCTGAGGCGCAGTTCAATGCCTTGGCAAAAGCCCTTGCCACAAGCCTCTTGCCAATGCCTTCAGGGCCGGCGAAGAGCAGGGCGTGCGCCACGCGCTTCGATGAGATGGAGCTCTTGAGTATGCCTATCTCCCTCGCGTGCCCGAGTATCTCCTGAAAGTTCAACACCGTCTATAGAATGCTGGAAAAGTCCGTCCTGGACTTTTCCAGCCGCGACTTGCCCGAAATAAATTCGTGCAAGTCTCGCAAATTGCTCGACCATAGGGTCTCGCAGTCTGCAAATCCTTCCATGGATTTGTTAGCAGGCTGCCGTATAAAAATCGTAGCCTGCTAACCAATAACTCCATCAATAATATCACATATCCCCTTATGGACCGTAGATATTTCAGCGGAGCCGTCGACTGCCTTTATCCTCTTCTCCTGCTTCGCGGTCTTAAGGAATCCGTCCCTTACGCGCCTGTGAAACTCGATATCTTCCCTTTCGAAGCGGTCCTCCCTGGCCCCGGTTGCCGAGGCAATCCGTGAGAACGCCCGGCTGAGCCCCTCTTCGACCTTGCAGTCCAGAAGAATGGTCACATCAGGCACGAGCCCCTCTGCCGCTATGCCGTTGAGCCTCTTTATCGCAGTCCTGTCGAGGCCCCTGCCAAAACCCTGGTAAGCGAGAGTGGAATCAAAGAACCTGTCAGAGATGACGACCTTCCCCGCGGAAAGGGCCGGTTTTATTACCCTGGAGACAAGCTGCGCCCTGCAGGCCTCATATAAGAAGAGCTCTGCCCAGGGGTCAGGAGGCTCCTGGCCGCTCTCAAGGAGTATGGCCCTCACCTTTTCGCCCAGAAGCGTTCCGCCGGGCTCTCGTACTGTGAGTACCTCCCTGCCCTTCTTCTCAATAAGATAGCCCTTCAGGAGGGCTATCTGGGTGGACTTGCCGCAGCCCTCGATACCCTCGAATGTTATAAATAATCCCAAAAAACCTCCGATATAACAAGAGAATGGGCCTGAATTCGAACAATATTACAGGAAAGGGCCGGGGTTGGCAAGGAATTCCGCTTGACTTTCTACGTACTGTCGAATATTATGGAATCAACAGGTTCCCTATGAGCAAAAGCGCAAAATTCGAAGGTTATGGAAAGCTCCTCGGCTCCCTTGAGCAGGATATAATGGAGCTTCTCTGGAACAAGGGAGAGGCCAGCGGCAGGGAGGTTCACGCCAATATCGCATCTTCAAGGCAGGTCGCCCTGACGACCGTACTGACGGTACTCGAGAGGCTCGCCAAAAAGGGCCTGGTGCGAAAGACCAAGGGAGAGAGCGTATTCCTCTTCAGGCCCGGTTACACCAGGGATGAGTTCGCACGGGCAGTATCCCAGGATGTCTTCAAGGGTATAATGGACATATCGTCGAGCGGGATATGCGCCTCATTCGTAGACGCCCTTGCCGATGCGGACCCTGATGAGCTGGAGCGGCTCTCGGCGCTCATCGACAGCAAAAAAAGAGAGCTTCAGGAAAAGGAGGGCAAGTGATGGCGCCCTTATCCCTTCTGATGATGCTCTTTGCCGTCTCTTTAGCCTGGGCCGCCTGGTCGCTCCCCGGCCTCATCCATATTACAGGATCTGTTGCAGAGGCCTGCCAGACTCTTTTCGTAAGATGCGTCGAGCTCCTCTCAATCGGGAAGCTCTTTTTCTTCTGGTCAGGCGCGCTCCTCGTGCTCTCAGGCGTTGTCTATGCCGCAATCAAGGCCGCCTCTGACATCATAAAGACGAACAGGGCCGTGAGCTTGCTGCCTGTCTCCCGCAAGGGAAGCAGGAATCTACTGATTATTGAAAATGACGGCCTCAAGGCCGCCTTCACGCACGGCCTGCTTAAGCCAAGGATATACATATCGACCGGGCTCATGAAGTGCCTCTCCCGTGATGAGCTTCGGGCTGTATTCCTCCATGAGCTCTGCCACAGGGACAAACTGGACCCATTGAGGTTCCTTGCCCTCGGTTTCCTGAGGAATGCCTTCTTCTACATCCCTGCCTCAGGTCTTCTCGTCTCTTTCTCACGGCTTAAAAGCGAGCACGAGGCTGATGACGCCGCTGTTAAATCCAGCGAGCCGGTAAGCCTGGCCTCTGCCATTCTCAAGGTCGCCAGGACAAGTTCGGCATTGCCCATTGCCTCGCTTGCCGGAAGCCAGGAGCAGGTCACCGGCAGGATAAAGAGGCTTCTGGAAGGCAGGCAACCGGTCTTTTCAATTTCGTTATCAAAGGCTCTGCCCAGCGCCGCTGTCGCAATCACGCTATTTGCGGCCCTTTCAATGCCCCTCTATGCGGATATGCGCTCGCATGAGTGCACAATGGAGCGCTGCGAGACGCACGTCGATATGGTCGACAACTGCCGGACGCACTGCGAGACAGGGCCTCACGTCCACTGATTTTTTTTGGGAATTGATTCTACGATATGTAGAACAGCGTTATTCAAAGGCTTTAAGCTGGACTAAACGTCCGGCGGCAGATATATTCTCAAGGTCGCCTGAGGTCATCACAATGAATTTCCCCCGGCAACTTCGGGGTATCTCTTAAATCCTGCCCTCCCCCGTCAAGGGGGAGGTTATAAGGTAGACCCCGATAAAAAGGAGAACTCGATGCGGCTGGCATTGGCCTCTATCCTCATCTCCACACTGATGCTCATATCCTTTTCTCCCCTGTCCTTCGCAGAGGAGAGGCTCGATCTGGGAGCACTTCTGAACGAAGCGCTCTCCAACAACCCTGAACTGAAAGCAATGAGAGAGCGCGTTAATGCTCTCGATTCGCGCTCAAAGGCCGAAGGCACTCTTGACGACCCGACGCTGAAGATCGAGCTTGAGGACCTCTCGACGGACAGGCCCCTCGATATCTCGCCTGATGACGCCATGCTCACGCGCTACACATTTTCGCAGATGTTCCCCTTCCCCGGAAAGCGCGGCCTGCGCGAGAGGATAGCCGGGAAGGAGGCTTGGGCCGCAAGGGCAGAGCTTACATCCCGTGAGCTTGAGATTTCATTCATGTTAAAGGAAGCTTTCTTCGAGTACGCGTTCCTTGACGAGTCGATAAGGGTAAACCTGGGAATCAAAGAACTTATCTCTGATGCCGTAAAGATAGCCGAGACAAGGTACGCCGTGGGCCAGGCGCCCCAACAGGACGTACTGAAGCTTAATGTCGAGCAGGCCATGATAACCAACGAGATAATAAACCTGGAGGCGGAGCGGGCTGTAAGCTCTGCGATGCTCAAATCGCTCCTGAACAGGCCGCAGGCTCTCGCGCTATCCGCGCCCTTCGAGATGCCGAAGGCTACGATAGATTTCGATTTCAACGCATTGACTGAAAAGGCCGTCGGCGCAAACCCTGATGTCCTCATGGCCCAGGCCCAGGCCCAGGCAGGAGAGCTTGGCAAAGAGCTTGCGGATAAGAACTATTATCCGGACTTCATGTTGGGCGTTGCCCCCATCCAGAGGGACGGCAGGTTCGACAACTATGACCTCATGTTCCAGGTGAACATCCCATTATGGCGCGGCAAGTACAACAGCCTTGCACAGGAGGCCGGCGCGCTCGCCAAGGCAGCGCGCTTGAGGCTCCTCAGCATGAAGAACATCAAGGCCTTTGAGATAAAGAGGGCGGCAGTGCAAGTCGAGGCGGCGCAAAGGTCAAGGGAGCTTTACGAGACGACCCTCCTGCCCCAGGTAGAGCTCTCCTATCAGTCTGCTCTCCGTAACTACCAGACAGGGACTATCGAGCTGCTTACCCTCCTCGATACGGAACGCGAGTTGAGGGCTACGCGCGTAGAATATCTGCGCGCGATACTCGACTACAATAAACGCATAGCGGCCCTTGAGCGGGTAGCCGGTGTAGATCTCCGATCAACGGGGGCCGCGAAAAGAAGCGAATGAAAAAGATAATCACAGGAATGGTCTTTTTAACGGCAGGCCTTGTCGCGGGCGGCCTTGCGGTATGGCTCTTCATGACGCC
>Ga0209341_10001133_pt1 | contig 26702 bp, 24 predicted proteins | sample RifCSP13_2_FD_184020 | JGI IMG/M metagenome (GOLD analysis project Ga0209341, IMG submission 184020) | Soil microbial communities from Rifle, Colorado - Rifle CSP2_sed 13_2 (SPAdes) (version 2) | ecosystem: Environmental > Terrestrial > Deep subsurface > Rock core/Sediment | place: Rifle... | reverse complement strand
TGGGAGGAGCGGTTCGATCCGTCGCCACTGAGCATCGGTGAGGTCCACGCGCAGGCTCCGAGGGGTTCTTTCCCTCAAGGACGAGCGACCTCATCGCTGCATTACTCATTTACGGGATAGCTTCTAGGATGAGAATCCGCTGTCGCGCCAGTGCGATCGCCTCCGCCAGTTTCGCGTTCGCCTCGCCGTGGGCCCTGATGCGCTCAAGGTCGAGCGACTGGAGGAACCGTTGATAGCGCATCAGCGCCTCGAGCGGCCGGAGCTGCAGGTCGAGGATGCGCGCGGTCTTGAACTGGACATCGGGATCGTCCGGCACGAGCACGCTCGCCCGGTCGAATCGGTTGAGCGCGCCGGCGAGGTCGTTGGTCGCGACCAGCTCGTCGCCCTCCCTGATCAGCGCGGCCGCGACCGCGCGCGCCCTGGCCTGCGCCGTCGCATCCTCGGCGCGCGTGACGACGCGCAGCCCCTGCGGCTCGCGATAGGCGAACTCGCTCACGCGTGGGCCGTCGAACTGTACCATCGCGACTGCGCCGTTCGCGTCGCGCGGCGCCGCGCTGGCGGACGCGGGCACCATCACGGCGGTCGTGCCGGAGCGCCGCACGGACCACGCCGCCGGCGTGCTCCGCGACGCGGCATACACCTGCGTCTCGCTCATCCCGAGCAGCAGCTCGCCGCGCGCGACCGCCGCGCACGACGCGGGCTCACAACTCGCCGAGGCCGCGGCGAAGAGCGAGTCCATCAGCGCCTTCGCCCTCGCGCGCTCGATCTCCGTCTCCGCCCCCATCGCGGTCCCTTCGGCGGCGGGCAGTCTCCGCCCGTTGTCCACGATCGGCGCGTCCTTGATGCGCTGCGGATAGGGCGCGCACGCCGCGACAGCGGCCAGCAGGCTGATGACCGAGAGCTGACGGCTGAAGGCTGTGAGCTTCGGGCCGACCCGATGTTGGCCCACACGAGCAGTCGAATCCCGTCTCATCGTTCGTCCCCCTCTCACGGAGTGATCCGGCGCTGCTGGATGTACTTCTTGATCTTGTGCTGCCCCGCCCAGACCTTCGCGTTCGTCTCGAGATCAATCAGCGTGCAGTCCACCTGGTAGTACACGATCTTCTCGCGCCCCTGGCTGTCGGTGATCTCCTGCACGTCGCCCTGCAGCACGAAGCGGGCGCCCTGCTCGCGCGCGAGCCGCGCGCGTGTGTCGGCCGCGGCGTTCGCCTGCTGGTCGAGCCGTTCGGCGCGCACTTCCTCGCGCTCACCACGGCTCGCCACGAGCGTGACCGCGCTCGAGCCGATGAAGGCGCGCTCGAGGTCCTTCTGGAACGTGCCGATGGGAATGTGCTCCAGGGTCCGGTTGCGGAACTCGCCGATGATCACGGTCGGCGTTTCGCCACCGTGCGCCGCGGCCCAGTCGCGCGCCCAGCTCGCGCCAAGCACCTGGCCGATGAGCTCGTTCGCCACGAGCCGCGAGTCCACGTCGTTCCATCCCCCGGAGAGGTCGGTGACGGACGCCGGGTCCACCCGCGCGACGCGCTTGATGCTGCACGCTGCCGCGAGCAGCGCGAGGCCGAGCGCGAGGCCGAGCGCGATGACGCCTCGCGCGTGGCGCTGGACAGCCCGGACAGCACGGAAGAGGGGAATCATGCCGGCTCCTGCGAGAGAGGGTCTCGTGTCCCTGCTGCGGTGCGGCCGCGGACGCCCGCGACCGCGACCGCGACCGCGACCGCGACCGCGATCACGCAAGTAAGCAGGGTTTGCACCGGGCAGCGCAAACGGCGTAAGTTGTTGTGCCGAAGGAACTTCATGAACGACGGGGACGCGCCCCTGTCCGCAGATTGAGACGCCCGCGTGTCACAGACGTGTCCGACCATTCCATCCACGTGGCTCGCGTGATCCACCCGATCCACCCGATCCACCCGATCCACGTGCTCCGCGATTAACGTGTTCCCTTCGTGAGTCCTTCATCGCCCCGGGTTTCGGCTCTGACGACCGGCCTCGCCGCCGCCGTCCTCGCGGGCGCGCTCTATGTCGGGTTCACGCCGATGCGCGGCGGGCCGGCGCTCGGCCGGTTCATCGAGCCCGCGCACGGTGTCTGGGTCGTGGCGGCGCGCGCCGAGCTGCCGGCACGCGAGTCGCACGCGCTCGCGGGGCTGGGGGCCGCCGTGGAAGTGCGCTACGACGACCGCGGCGTGCCGCACATCTTCGCACCCGGCACGGCGGACGCGTATCGCGCCCTCGGCTGGGTGCACGCGCGCGACCGGCTCTTCCAGATGGAGATCCAGACGCGCGCCGTCGCGGGGACGCTCTCCGAACTGCTCGGACGCCGCACGCTGGAAACCGACGGCGAGGCGCGCGCGCAGGGGCTCGCCTGGGGCGCCGAACGGTCGTACCGCGCGACGGATTCCGCGTCGGCGGGCGGACGCGCGATCCGCGCGTACGCGGAGGGCGTCAACGCATACATCGCCGGGATGACGGCGCGCGACCTGCCGTTCGAGTACCACCTGCTTGGCGGGACGCCGATGCGCTGGGAACCCGAGTACAGCGCGTATCTGCTCTCGCGGATGGGACTCACGCTCGCCTACAGCGACGGCGAGCTGCGGCGCGCGGCGCTCGAGGCGCTCGTCGGCCGGGCGGCGGCGGACGCGCTCTTCCCCGTAAATGCGCCGATCCAGGAGCCGATCGAGCCCAACGGACGGCGCGCACCGCGGTTCGATTTCGTGCGGATTCCTGCGCCCGCGCCGGCCGACAGCGCGAGGCGCGCCCTCGCGCGCGCCATCGAGCGCGCCCTCGAGCGCGCCCTCGACCGCGACCTCGCGCGCGCCGCGTCGGGAGTCGCGGGCGTGGCGGGAGTCGCGGGGGGGGCGCGAGCCGGCGGCGAGGACGCGGTGGGGAGCAACAACTGGGCGGTGGCGCCCTCGCGCACCGCCGCGAAGGCCGGGCTCCTCGCCGGCGACCCGCACCTGAGTCTCTCGATGCCCTCCGTCTGGTACGAGGCGCATCTCGTCGTGCCGGACACGATGGACGTCTACGGCGTGACGCTCCTCGGCTCACCGTTCGTGACGATCGGATTCAATCGCGACGTGGCGTGGTCGCTCACGAACACCGGCGCCGACGTGGCGGACTACTACGAGGAGACGGTGGACGACGACGCGCACCCCACGCGGTACCGGCTCGACGGCGCGTGGCGACCGCTCGTCGCGCGCGTGGAGACGACGCGGGGCCGGAAGGGCGAGGCACTCGCCACCGACACCATCTATCACACGCATCGCGGCCCGATGCTCCGGGTGGGCACGCGATGGGTGTCACGCCGCTGGACCGTGCTCGACCCGCAGAACAGCGCGGACGTCTTCGGCGCGGCGAACGTCGCCAGGAACTCGGCCGAGCTGTTCCGCGCCTTCGAGGCCTTCGAGGTCGCCGCGCAAAACGTCCTGACGGCCGATCGCCTCGGCCACATCGCCGTGCGCTCGACCGGCCATTTTCCGGTGCGGCCACGCGGGGCGCCGCGAGGCGACGTGCTCCTGGACGGCACGTCGAGCGCGAACGACTGGCAGGGGTGGTGGCCACCCCCGGCGTACCCGGGAGCGCTCGATCCGCCGCAGGGCTTCCTCGCCTCGAACAACCAGCAGCCGAGGGACCCGAAGGCGGAATCGCGCTATCTCGGATGGGACTGGCCGGCCCCGTGGCGGGCGATGCGAATCAACGCGCTGCTCCGCGCCGACTCGGCGGTCACGCCGGACGCGATGCGCCGCTACCAGACCGACGCCGAGAGCGAGCAGACGAGCGTGTTCGTGCGCGCCTTCGTGCACGCCGCGACGACGGCGCCGACGAGCGCGTGGGCGACCGCGCCGGCGAGCGCCCGGGCGAGCGACGATTCGGCGCTGACGCGCGCGGCGGCGATCCTCGCGAGCTGGGACGGCCGCTTCACGGTGGAGAACGAGCGCGCGGCGCTCTACGGCGTCGCGCTCGAGGAGTTGACGCGCCGCACGTGGGACGAACTGACGGCGGAGGGGGCCCCGAGGGAGGATCGGGCGCGGCGCATCGCGACCCCCAACTCGATGATCCTCGCCGAACTCCTCAGCGATCCCGCCAACCCGTGGTGGGATGATCGCTCCACGAAGGACGCCCGCGAAGACCGTGACGCGATCCTGCGCGCGAGTCTCGTGGCCGCGTACCGGCGTGCCATCCGGCAGTACGGGCCGCCCGGCCCGGCGTGGCGCTGGGCGAACATCCGGAAGACCAACATCCATCACCTGCTCCGCCTTCCCTCGCTCTCGCGCCTCGGCATCCCGATGCAGGCGGGGCCCGGCACGCTCAGCCCTTCGGGCGGCGACGGCACGCACGGCGCGAGCTGGCGGATGGTGGTGGAGCTGGGGTCCGACGTGCGCGCCTGGGGCACGTATCCGGGCGGGCAGTCGGGGAATCCCGTGAGCCGGCGGTACGACGACCGGCTTGGCACGTGGGCCGCGGGGCAGCTCGACACGCTGCGATTCCCGCGCCGCGCGACGGACCTCGCGGGCCGCACCCTCGGCAGCGTGCTGACGCTCACGCCGGAGCGCCGGCCGTGAAACACGCCATTCGTGTCGTCCTCCTCGCGGGCGCGTTCGCCGCAGCTACGGGCGCCGTGGGATGGTGGGGCGTGCCGGTCGTCGCGACGTGCTGGGGCGTGCTCGCGCGCGCGGACCGTGCGAGTGCGCTCGAGGCGGGGCTCGCCGCGAGCCTCGCGTGGGGCGCGTGGCTCGCGGTCGAGTCCGCACGGGGCCCCATCGGCGCCGTCGCCGCGATCGTCGCCGGCGACCTGGGGGTGAGGCCGGTGAGCGTCTACGTACTCACGATGGCCTATCCGGGGCTGCTCGCCCTCACCGCGGCGCTCGTCGCGCGGTCGCTGGCCCGCGGTCGCGCCGCGATCCGGTAGGCGGCCGGGCCCGAGGCCCTGGCGCGGGGCGCGATGCCGCCCGCGCCCGAGGCCCAGTGCGGACGATTCCGCCCGCACTCCGCTTGCCTAGCGCGTCGCCTTCGCGCCAGGCGCGCCGCCGTAGTACCGGTCGAGCGCCGAGCGGATCTCGGAGGGCGGGGCCACGGTGAAGCGCAGCGTCAGTCGCGTCACGAAGGCCAGCTGCTGCTCGATCTCCACCGAGCTGGGATCGCTGAGCGCGACGTCGAGGAAGCGGTGATCCACCTGGAGGGGCAGCACGCCGAGCTTGCGCGCGACCTTCGCCGGCACCGCGTGCAGGGCCTCGGGCGTGACCTGCTCGAGGTTGGCCACGGGAAGCTTGAAGGCCGAGGCGACGTGGACCGCCAGCTCGCCCTCGGCCATGTCGTTGCTCCGCGCCAGGCCGCTCCAGATCTCTTCGAGCGTCGGAGCCGGGGAGAGCTCGCGCGGATCGGGGGGCGAGAGCTGCACGCCGGCGCCGAGCTGCACGAGCCAATGCCGCGCGACCCGCTCCGCGAGCTGGCGCTGCTCGCTCGTGAGTTCCGGCACGGCGGGCGCTGGGAGCGGCGCCTGTGCCGCCGGCGGCGTGTACGGGCGGCCGGCGCGCCGGTCCGGCACGCGCCCCTCGGTGAGGACCTCGACGGATCCGGTCTCGCGCATCACCTCCTCGCGGTTCACCGGCGCGTTCATCATCACCGAGCTGCGGCGCACGCCGCCGATCTCGGCGCCGGCCTCGGCCGCCAGGTCCATCGAGCCGGGCGCGAAGAGCTTCCGGTCGCGCACGACCCGCACGGCGCCGCAGTTGAGCGCGACCTCGCCCAGCTCCTCGCCGGCAGGAAGCCGCTTCGCCTCGATCACCGGCATGAACTTCCCGCACGAGTGGAGGTAGTCGCTCAGGCGCTGCTTCTCCGCGAGATGCAGCACGCCCTCCACTTGCGATCCGTCCGCGAGCCCGATAGCCACCTCGCGGGCGGTCGCGCCGGTGGCGCCCCCGTGCACCGGGATGTCCTTGTCGGGCGAGGATGCCAGCAGGATGTGATCGGCCTGCAGCACGGCGTGATTGTGCGTCTCGCCCTCGGCGAGCCAGACCGCGTTGATGATGTTGACCCATCCGCCCTTGCGCGACCCGAGGTAAGGCGCGAGCGCCTGTCCCTCATTGAGGAAGAGTCCGCCCTCGACGACGGCGTCGTCGCGCAGCACCAGCCGCACCCGCCTGGGCGGGCTGTGGACTCCAACTCTCTGCGCGGCGCCCGGAGAGGTCATCCCACGGCTCCTGAGGCGCGAGTGCCACGGCCCCAGCCGCGGTCAACGCTCGCGCGTCGCCAAGATACGACGAATGGGCGGACCGTGCTGCAACTAACCGCCGTGTCTAGTCGCTGCTCGTCCTGCTGTTCGTGGCGCGCATGGCGGCGCGCACCCGGTCGAGCAGCGCGATGAGGGTGCGCTGTTCGCGCGGCTTGAGCCCGGCGGCGCCGGACTCGTCGGCCCGGACGATGACCCGGTCGAGCTTCTTCAGGAGGCCCAGCCCTCTGGGCGTGATGAAGCAGATCACCTGGCGGCGATCGGGCGTGGAGCGCGCGCGGCGAACGTGGCCCGCGATCTCGAGCTTGTCGAGCAGGCGGGTGATCCCGGGGGCTTCCTCGAGGAGGCGGTCGCGCACGGCGAGCGTCGGGAGCCCCGCCCGGCCGGCGCCGCGGAGGATGCGGAGGACGTTGTACTGCGCGGGGGTGATACCGCTGGGCTCGACAACGCGGGCGACGGCCCGGCGGACGAGGGCTGCCGTCCGCACGATCCCGAGGGAGGCTTCCTCGGCGGCAGAGCGGAACGGTCGCGTCTGCCGGATCTCGCGCTGAAGGCTGGAGGGTCGTGGCATGGGCAAAGGTTAGCACGGTGACAGTTGATGGAGCAACAGTCTCAACGCGATGCAATGCGGCTGCCTGTTGCGGTTGCCGATGGCGGAACCGGAATCCGCAGTACCGTCTCGAGCGCTTTGGCGTATCTTCGTCGGTGACACCCCAACCGCTCGGGTTTCCCATGAGATCCCTTCGCCCGTTCGCCGCGCTCGCGCTGCTCCTCTCCCTTCCCCTCGCCCTTCCGGCGCAGGCCCGCGGCGGCGGCGGCCGCGGCGGTCCCGTGGGGCCGCCCAACTTTCCGACGAGCGATCCCGTCCTCAAGCGTCTCTGGACGCTCGGGATGGACAGCTCGGAGGTGTGGCCGCTCGCGCAGGCGCTCCTCGATTCGATCGGCCCGCGTCTCCACGGCTCGCCGCTCATCAAGAGCGGCCACGATTGGCTCGTCGCGCGCTACCAGCAGTGGGGGATCGCCGCGAAGAACGAGGCGTACGGCACCTGGCGCGGCTGGCGGCGCGGCGTCACGCACGTGGACCTGCTCAAGCCGCGCCTGCGCACGCTCGAGGCGCACGCGATGTCCATGAGCGCCCCGAGCAAGGGAGAGGTGACGGGCGGCGTCGCGATCTTCCCCGACGTCGCCGACGCGAGCGCCTTCAGCGCGTGGCTCCCGCGCGTCAGGGGGAAGTTCGTGATGCTCTCCAACGCGCAGCCGACCTGCCGGCCGAACGAGGAATGGCAGGCGATGGCGCTCCCGGCGACGTTCCAGCGGATGGACTCGCTGCGCTCGCTCGCGGACAACGCATTCAACGCGCGCTTCGCGAAGGCCGGCTTCGCGGGCACCGCGCGGGTGCGCGATCAGGCGCTGGGCGCCGCCCTGACGGGCGCCGGTGCGGCCGGCGTGCTCGTCGGCCGGTGGCAGCGCGGCTGGGGCGTGGATGTCGTCTCGCAGACGTACATCGAGAACATCCCGACCATTGATCTCTCGTGTGAGGACTACGGTCTCGTCTTCCGGCTCGCCGAGCGGAACCAGGGGCCGGAGCTCCGCGCGCGTGTGGACGCCGAGTTCCTGGGCGACGTGCCGGTCTTCAACACGATCGCCACGATTCCCGGGCAGCGCCGCGACGAGTACGTGATGCTCTCCGCGCACTTCGACTCGTGGGACGGCGGCTCCGGCGCGACCGACAACGGCACCGGCACCATCACGATGCTCGAAGCGATGCGACTCCTGAAGACCGTCTATCCCAACCCGAAGCGCACCATCGTGGTGGGCCACTGGGCGGGCGAGGAGTGGGGGCTCCACGGCTCGCACGCGTGGGCCTTCGATCACCCCGAAGTCGTGCGGGGGCTCTTCGCGCTGTTCAATCAGGACAACGGCACGGGACGCGTGCAGAGCGTGGGCGGCGCGGGGCTCCTCTCGTCGGCGTCGCACATCGGTGACTGGTTCGCGCGGCTCCCCGACCGGTTCATGAGCCAGATCACGCTCTCGTTCCCGGGCACGCCCGCCGGCGGCGGCACCGACCACGCGTCGTTCGACTGCCACGGCGCGCCGGGGTTCGGGCTCAGCTCACTCGGCTGGGACTACGGCGTGTACACGCACCACACGAACCGCGACACGTTCGACAAGGTTGTCTTCGACGAGCTGAAGGGGAACGCGACGCTGACCGCGATGCTCGCCTATCTCGCGTCGGAGGATGCGAGCCCGATGGGACGCGAGAGGCGCATCATGCCCGCGGGCGGGGGGCGCGGCGGGCGCGGCGGCGGAGCCGGCGCGGGCCCGGCGCAGCCGCAGCCCTGGCCGGCGTGCCCGGCGCCGGTGCGGTCGTGGGCGGACTACATCCGGCCGTGAGGAAACCACAACAGCGAGCAGACAGCCGTCAGTTGTCAGCACTCAGCCACTGACCACTGACGACTGACAGCTGACGGCCGTCTACTCGCCGTTCTCGTTCCTACTTTCGCGGCAGCTTCTCGGGCAGGTCCGCGACGACGAACGCCAGCACCGCCAGCGCCGCCACGCACTTCTGCATCTCGACGGGATCGAGCTTGTCCACCGTGTCGGCGTCGGTGTGGTGGAACCAGAAGTAGCGTGACCCGTCCACCTCGAGGCCCGCGCCGGGGACTCCGAGCTCCATCATCGGGCCGATGTCGGCGCCGCCGCCGCGCGGGCCGATCGTCCCCGCGCCGATGCGCTCGAGGAGCGCGCCGATCTGCCTCACGATCGCGCGCGCGGAATCGGAGCCCGTGAAGCCGAAGCCCTGCGGCGCGAAGACGCCGCCGTCCGACTCCACCAGGAGCACGTGCTCGGCGGCCTCCGCCTGGTGGGTGTCGCGGTAGGCCCGGCCGCCCCGCCCCATCGTCTCTTCGTTCGTCCACCCCACGACGCGAATCGTACGGCGGGGCGTGAGGCCGAGCTTCCGGATGAGCTTCAGCGCCTCCCACGCGGCCACGACGCCGCCGCCGTCGTCCATCGCGCCCTGCCCCACGTCCCACGAGTCAACGTGCCCGCCGAGGACGACGACCTCGCCGGGCTTCTCCGCGCCGACGATCTCCCCGACGACGTTGCGGCTCGGCACGTCGGGGAGGGTCTGCGCTGCCATCTCGAGCCGGACAACGACTTTCTCGCCGCGGCTCTGCATCCGGTGGAGCATCATCGCGTCTTCCACCGTGATGGCCGCGTGCGGGATCTTCGTGACGGTGGACTCGTAGGCCATCTGCCCCGTGTGCGGCGTGCGCATCGAGTAGGGCGTGACGGAGCGGATCAGGCTCGCGACGGCGCCCACCTTCGCGGCTTCGATCGCGCCGTTCCGCCGATAGGCGACAGTCTGGCCATAGTTCACGAAGGGCGCGTCGAAGAGGACGATCTTCCCCTTCGCCTCCGCGGCGCGCCGCGTCAACTCGTCGAAGCTGGAGACGACGAGCACCTCGGAGGTGATGCCGCGCTTCGGCGTCGCGACGCTCCCGCCCAGGCCGAGCATCGGGAGGTTCGCCTCGCGGGGCGTGACGAGCGTGGCCGACTCGCGGCCGCGCACCCAGTGCGGCACCATCGCGGGCTCGCCCCGGACGTTGGCGAGGCCGCTCTTCCTCATCTCGGCGAGGAGCCAGTCAATGCCGCGCTCGAGCGCGGGCGAGCCGGTGAACCGGTGCCCGGAGTAATCGGTGAAGCGCGCGAGCGTGTTCCACGCGGCGCCGCTGTCGGCGAGCGCGGCGTCAATGAGTCGGTCGGCAGTTGTGCGGTACGCCCGCGCGACGGGGCCGTCGGATTGGGGGTGCAGCGAGAGGGGAACCGTGAACAGGAGCGCCGCCACGGCGGCGCGAGCGAGCAGGCGATGGGTTCTCATCGCTTAATCATTCGCGCATGCACGACCGACTGCAACGACGAGCCGACAGCAATCAGCCGTCAGTTCTCAGTCGTCAGCAACGGTCGCAGCCGAGAACTGACGACTGAGGACTGACGGCTGTTGACTCGCCGTCAGAAGGAGAACCTCGTCGTGACCAGCAGATTCCTCGTCGCCACCGGATAGAAGTAGCGCGTCGTCCCGCTCGCGTACCCCGCCGCGTACGCGTTGGCGTCGAACAGATTGAGGCCCTGTACGCGAAGCTCGCAGCGACCGGCGCGCCAGGTGACGCCGCCGTCAACAAGCGTGTACGCCGGCGCGACGAGCGCGGGATTGCCGTCGTTCGCGAGCTGCGAGCGGGCGACGTAGCGCGGGCTCAACGTGAACGAGAAGTGATCCGTCCACCGGAAGTCGGCCTGCGCGTTGGCGATCACCGGCGGCGTGGCGAGGGGCTCCACGTTGCGGTACGTCGCCCCGCTCGCCTCGTCCCGGTACTCGGCGATGCGCGCGGCCATCAGCGTGACGTTTCCCGAGAATGAGAGCCGGTCGTTCGCGCGCCACCGGCCGTCGAGCTCGACGCCGCGCCGGTAGCTCCTTGGCACGTTCTGGCGGAGGGGGTTGCCGGTGAGCGCGAGCTTCCCGATGGCCGCGATCTCGTTCCGGAACTCCATGTCGAACGCGTTGGCGTTCAGCGTGACGCCTCCCGACGTCCAGGTGGCGCCCCCCTCGAAGTCGTGCACGCGCTCGGGCCGCACCTTCGTCAGGGGGAGAAGATCGGCGGCGTTGGAGCTGTCGAGGTTGTCGGCGCCGGCGAAGAGGTCGCCGCGCGCGGGCTCCCGACTCGTGACACCGTACGACGCGTACAGTGACAGCGTCTGCGTTGCCTTCCACGTGACGCCCGCTTTGGGGTTCACGAAGGTCCACGCGATGGACGGCCGCGCGGCGATCCCGGCGTTCGCCGAGGGTTGGTAGCGGAACGCCGCGCGGCGAACCTGCAAGTCACCAGAGAGGCGGAGGGCGCCCACGTCGTACGCGCCCTTCACGAAGCCGCTCTGCTCCTGCTTGAAGCCGGTGTTGTCGTACTCGCGCGCGTTCAGGTTCGGGCGGTAGGCGAGGGCGTGCTCGCGATGGTAGTCGCTCGCGTGCGCACCGGCGTCGAGGGAGAGCGCGCCGCGGCGCCACGAAAGCGCCGCGATGCCCCCGTACCAGACGTGGGCGAGGAAGAAGTTGGCCATCGTGGCGCTGTCGAAGCGCACGTCGTAGGCGCCGGCGGCGGAATTCCGGTAGGCGGTGGCGTTGACCGTAAGCCCGTCGCCGAACGCGCGCGCATACTGCACGCTCACCATCTCCTGATGGAAGCGGTCCCCTTCGTCGGCGCCGAGCGGGTTCACCCGCCGGTCGCGCTCGAGGTCGTCCTCGGACGTGGCGTAGTACGCGAGCCGCGTGCCCGAGATGCCGGCGAAGCCGGTGAGCTTGACCGCGTCGCGCACGCCGAACCAGCCCGCGCTCGCGAAGGCCGAACGCGAGTCGTTGCCCGAATGCTCGCGATAGCCGTCGGTGCGCTGCTGGCTCACGCGGCCGTAGGCGGCCCAGCCCTTCGCGAGAACGCCGGTGGCGCCCTGCACGCTCGCGCGCGCGGTACCGAAGGAGCCGGCGGTCAGGTCGAGCTGGCCGCCGCGCGCCGTCGTCGCGATCGGCACGGACTGGAAGTTGAGCGACCCGGCCCAGGAGGCCGTCCCGAACGTACTCGTCCCCACGCCGCGCGTGAGCTGCACGGACTCGATGCTGTTGAGGAAGTCGGGGACGTTGGAGAAGTAGAGAACCTGGTCCTCGGGATCGTTGAGCGGTACGCCGTCAATCGTGATGTTGAGCCGCGTCTGGTCAATGCCGCGCAGGCGGATGTAGCTGTAGCCCGAGAAGCCGCCGGCTTCGGAATACGAGGTGACGGAGGGCGTCGTGGTGAGGAAGAGGGGCGCGTCCTGGCCGGCGAACCGGCGCTGGAGGTCGGCGCGCGTGACCTCGTGTTGCGCGGCGGGCGGGGCGAGCGCGCCGCGAACGGCGCGGATGACGACAGTCTCGAGGGTGTCGCGCGCGGCGCGCGCCGAGTCGGGCTTCGGCGGGGGCTGCTGCGCAGCGAGCAACGCGGGGAGCGCGAGCGGGGCGAGCAGCGCGAAGGCGATGCGCGCGGGGAGCGCGAGTACGGTGAGCGCCGCGAGGGCGCCGCGCGCGGCGCGCGAGTAGCGAGTGGTGAACATGGCCGGGTCGCTCCGTGAAGCAGGTGAATGCGATCCGGAAGAAGTGCCCCGCGCGGGAGGTACGAAAAACAAATCGCGCCACCCGTTCGAGGCGGGTGGCGCGCAGGGATCACGGCGATCGTCTGACGCGTCACGCCGCACTCCCTCCGCCGGTCTGAACCGGGTCAGGTTCCAAGGGACTTTCTCAACCGTGGCTCAGCTGCGAGCCGAGGTACCCCTGGCGGCTGTGCGTGAAAGGTAATCGCGGGCGCGACCTACGCCAGAGCCGGCCGGCGTCAGAGTGCGTGCAGAGCGCGCCCGGTGTCAGAGGGCGGGCAGGGCGCGCCCGGGGTCAGAGGGCGCGCCGGTCGCGCGCCGGCCCGTCAGAAGATCTGCAGGTCGCGCGCCGAGACGACGCGTCCCGCGAAGGTCGCGCGAACCTCGCTCAGGAGCCGCTCCTCCGTCGCGCCGAAGAAGAGCTGATGATAGAGCACCAGGAGCCCCGGCCGCGCGCGCGTGGCGAGCGCACCGAGTTCGGTCGCGGAGGTGTGGGCGTGCGCGTGGTACGGCTGCCGCGGCGCGGGCACCGTGGCGAAGCCCGCGTCGGAATACACCTCGTGGATGAGCACGTCGCAGCCGTTGCACGCCGTGACGATCTCCGGACTCGCCCGCGTGTCGCCGGAGATCACGATGGAGCGGTCGGGCGTTTCGATGCGATAGCCGAAGGCGTCCTCGATATCGGCGTGCGGTACCTGGAACGCGCGCACGGTGACGCGGGCATCCGTGAAGACGATGCCGGGCGTGATCTCGTGCACCCTCGCGCGCCAACCCTCGCTCGACGGGCCCCCGGCGGAGGCGACGCGCTCCTTGATGTCCCCCGCGTTTCCGTCGAGGATCCCATCCACGAGGCGCTTCGTCCCGGGCGGGCCGTACACGTCGAGCGGCGCCAGGCGGCCCTGGATCCAGGGAGTGAAGATCACGTCGGCCAGCCCCAGCGTGTGGTCGGAATGCAGATGGGTGAGGAAGACGCGGTCGAACTGCGGCGCCGGCTGCGCGCCGGCCACGCGCGCGGCGAATGCGCGGACGCCGGCCTTGCCCGCGGCCGATGCGCGCCGCACGACGCCCGTGCCCGCGTCAAAGAGATAGGCGACGCCGTCCACCACGATGGCCACCGCGGGACCGGAGCGGTCCGGATCGGGGATCGGGGTGCCGGTGCCGAGCATCACGATCTGGGTGCGGGAGGGCTGTGCCGCGAGCGCGAGCGGAAGCGCGAGCAACAATGCGGAATGCGGGATACGGGATGTCATCGCGGAATGCGGGATGCGGTGAATTGCGCGGTGCGCCATCGAGGCTCACGCGCTCGCAACTGCGCGTCTCAGTACCCCGCCAGCGCTGGCTCCGGCCGGACCCGACGAATGCGCAGAGTACTCACGGGACATTCCTGCACGCAAATCGCGCAACCCGTGCAGACTCCGCTGCCCTGAAGCGGCTGAAGCATCTCCTCCGTGATCTCTATCGCATGCTCGGGACAGACGTCTGCACAGATCCCGCAGCCGACGCAACCTGGATCCTCCAGGAGAATCCAGATCCAGCGGCCGGGCCCCTGCCGGGACTCGACACGCGGCACACGACGTTCCACGGTTGTCACTCTCCGCCCGCGCGCGCGGCAAAGAGGCGGCGTATCCCGGTCACAATCGCCCAGAGCAATACGCCGTACATGAGCGGACCGAAGATCCAGAAAACGGTCATGCTCCGTTCGAGGTTTTCGTTGGATCGCCAGCCCCTGAGCGCGGACCAGAATCCGGAGGGATGACCTGCCAGCCACTCCCCAGGGGCGGCCTCCATGACAAACGTGTAGCCGATGGCGTTCAGCAACGCGCTGATCGTCATGAGGAGCAGCGCCGCCTTGAACGTGCTCCTCCCGGCTTCCCGGGCACCGTAGAGGACTCGCAGCACGAGGGCAATGGCGAGGAGGGAAACGGCTGCGGGAAAGAAGGGGAGAGCGACCTTGATGTCCCCGAAGATGTCGGGGTTGATGATGAGGAAGCCGATTCCCACGGAAACGAACAGGCAGACGTCAACCGCGAAATCCATCAAGAGTCGCCACACTTCGACGGTCACGCGAAGCTTCAGGTGACCCTGCATCTCGGTCAAGTACGGTCTCCCGATCAGAATGAACAGGGCGACGAAGCCCAGGATGATGGAGAGATCAGTGAGGTTGATGAGCGTCCAGTACTCCAACCCCTTCCGGATGGCGTTGAAGACGTCGGCCTGAGTCATGGAATGCACCCTCCCTGTTTGCGCGCAACATAAGCGTGCCGGTCGCGTTCAGCGATCGGGGGAGTGCACCGCAATGGCCCCGGGAGAGGTTACGCGCCGTGGTGAGAGGCCGCGAAGAACACGCAATGTGGGGGAATCGGGCTCGCGATCCGCGGTTCGAAATAGGGCGCACGCGGCTGCCCTCGTCCCGCGAGAGAGACCGCGCGGCCCGACGACGACCCTGTCACATCCGCAGCAGATTCGGCCTGAGTTTCGCGTATCCCTGCTCCCGCGCCCACAGATCCAGCGGCACGCACGCCAGCTCGTCCACGATCGGGATGGCGAGCGCGTCCCGGGACAGGTCAATCGTCTTGTGATACGTCCGGCAGCGCTCGCACGCGTCCACCCGCGCCGCCGGGAATGCGTCCGAACGATAAACGGGCAGCGCGTCGAACGTATCCTCGCCGCATGCGGGACAGACGACGCGTGGCCAGGGCCACTCGGCAAGGCAGAGCCCGCACACGAGCGAACGCCGCGCGCTCTGCCCGGATTCGCGCAGCACGCCGACGAGGGGCTTCCCCGCGCAGACGGGGCAGCGCGCGATGCGCGGCGGTGTGGCAGCCGGCGCGCCGCGGCCTGGTTCCGTGGCGCCGGACGCGATCGCCAGCGACTCAGCGAACGGCTGCAGCAGCGCCTCGACGACGAAGAGCGTCGCGTCGTCGGCGTCGGGGACGTCGTGGGCGTCGGCGTCCCAGTAGCGATCGAGGAGCGCGCGCCACTCCTGCGGCTCGACAGCGCGCATTGCGCGGGCGGCCTCGGCGAGCTGAGCCGGCGCCGTGCGCGCGAGGAAGGAGAGAAACTCCGGAATGGCGGAGACGATCCGACCGACCGCGTCGCCGAGCGGTGGTGGACTTGCCACGGACGGCCGGACGTCGGACGCCGGACGGGCGTCGCCGATGAGCGACTTCTGCATTCCGGCCAGCGCGGCGTAGAAAGTCAGAATCTGAGACGATGCCGGATGCTCGCCGGCCAGCCGCCGCGCGCGCGCGATCCGCGCGTCGAACCTCCCGCCGTCAGTGGCGGGACGCGCCATCGCCCGCTACGCCCGGCTTCATCTCCCGACGCGATCCGTCCGCCGACGCTGAGGCGCCGACTTCGTCGGCCCAGAGCGCGTGATGTTGACGGGCCCACGCCTCGGTGACCTCGCCGCCGATGATCGCGCGGAGACTGCCCGGCTCGACCGCGACTCCCATGTAGACGTGGATGATGAAGCCGGCGATCGTCGCGAGCGTCGCGACGGCGTGCACGAGCACCGCCGCCGGACGCACGAAGGCCAGCGCGGGGGGCACCCAGTGCGGCAGCCAGAGCACGACCCCCGAGACGAGCAGCGCGAGCCCGCCCCAGACCATCATCCAGAAGAACTGCTTCTGGCCGAAGTTGAACTTGCCCGAGGGAGGAACGCGCTCGTCCTCGTTCCTGATGTACTGCCTGATCGCGCCGCGCCACGCGCGGTCTGCCGCCGTCGTCTTCATCTCGCGCCGCCACGTCGCGTACATCCACCCGACGACGACGGCGAACGCGAACCCGACCCAGACGTGCAACACACGGGAGAGAAAGCCGCCGCCGAGCACGATCGCGAGCCAGAAGAGCGCCGGTGTCCAGAAGGCAAGCCCCGTGAGCAGCAGATAGAGGTACGACGCCGCCGCGAACAGGTGCGCGACGCGTTCGCCGAACAGGTAGCGCACGAGGCGACGCTCGGTTGGCGACCGGCCGGCGCTCACGTCGCCCCTCCCGACATGCTCCGGCCGGACGCCGCTCACGTCGGCCCTCCCGACTCGGGCTCCGGCCGCCCATCCGGCTTCCGCCCGAACCGCACGTAGTGGATCGCCGCGATGAGAATCCCGCCGAGCATCGCGAGATTGCCCGCCCACCGGAGCGCGCCTTTCCAGAGCGTGACGCCGAACGGCACCGTGGGATTCCGCGGCAGGCCGTACAGCTCCGGCCGGTCGCCGAGCGCGAGCACCGTCACCACCGACGTGCCGCCCACCCCGGGCGGATCGTACACCGCCGCGTGCTCGAACCCGTTCGTCTTGAGCTGCGCCACGCGGTGATTCGCGATTTCCAGCATGTCGTCCTTCGTCCCGAACTGGAGGCAGCTCGTCGGGCACGCCTTGATGCACGCCGGCTGCAGGCCGACCGAGGTGCGATCCACGCAGAGCGTGCACTTGTACACGCGGCGCGTTTTCGGCGCGAACTTGGGCACGTTGAACGGGCACCCGCTCAGGCAGAGGCCGCAGCCGATGCACTGGTCCTGGTTGAAGTCCACGATGCCGTTGGCGTACTGCACGATGGCGCCCGGCGCGGGACACGCCTCGAGGCACCCCGGCTCGGCGCAGTGCATGCACTGGTCCTTGCGCATCAGCCAGTGGAAGGCGCCTTCCTCCTCGTGCTCGACGAAACGAATGAGGTTCCAGAAGCTCGCCGTCAGATCGGGGAGTGTTTGATACGTGCCGATCTGCACCGTCGTCTCCGGCGGCAGATCGTTCCACTCCTGGCACGCCACCTCGCACGCCTTGCAGCCGATGCAGGTGGAGGTGTCAATGAGCTTCGCGACGATGGGCGACGTACGGATTCCGGGCGCGGGCGCGGTGGTCGCCGAGATCCGGACGATCTCGAGCGGCTGCGGCGAGACGGTCTGCGCGGTGGCCATCGCGCGCTAGACCTTTTCCAGCTTCACGAGGAATCCCTTGTACTCCGGCGCGAAGGAGTTCGGGTCCACGATCGTCGGCGTCAGCAGGTTCGCGAGCGAGCCCTTCTGCTGCCCGCGGCCGAGAAAGCCCCAGTGAATCGGGAACCCGATCTGATACGTGGTCTTCCCGCCCACCATCATCGGCCTGATGCGGCGCGTCACCATCGCCTTCCCTTCGATGGAGCCACGCGCCGATGTCACACGTACGCGATCACCCTTGGCGATGCCCTTCTCGCGAGCCAGCTCCTCGGGAATCTCGACGAAGAATTCGGGCTGGAGCTGGACGCTGTACGCGTTGTTCTTCGTCCAGTAGTGGAAGTGCTCCGTGAGCCGGTACGTCGTGCAGACGATGGGATACTCGTCGGGCGTGCCGAGGACGTCAAACTCCGTCGTGAACAGCTTGAGCGCCGGGTTGGCGCTGTGCGACGGGTGCAGCGGATTGGCCACCGGTGATTCCGCGGGCTCGTAGTGCTCCGACCACGGGCCGTCGGCGAACTGCCCCGGCACGAAGAGCCGCGCGACGCCCTCGGGGAGCATCATGAACGCGCCGAGGCCGGCGCCGGGCGGGCTGTCGGCGGTGATGTCGGGCGTGTCGCCGACCCAGCGCGCGCCATTCCACGCGACGCCGATCCGCGTCGGGTCCCACGGGCGGCCCTCGGCGTCCGCCGAGCATCGGTTGTAGAGGATGCGCCGGTTGGCCGGCCAGGCGAACGCCCAGTCGGGGTAGCGGCCGAGTCCACTCGCGTCGCCGAACGATCGCCGCTGGGCGAGGTTCCCCGCGTCGGTGTACATCCCGATGTAGAGCCAGTTGCCCGAGAGCGTCGTGCCGTCGGCGCGCGCGTCGGCGAAGCGCGCGAGCTGCTGGCCGGCCTTGAGCGCCACGGCGCCCGTCTTCTCGTCGCGGAGGTCCGCGAGCGCCCAGCCGTTGATCTCCTTCGCGACCTCATCGAGCGACGGCACGGTCGCATTCGAGTACCACCAGTTGAGCGCGCGGATCGGCTCCGGGAACTTGCCGCCCTCCTTTGCGTACAGCTCGCGCACCTTGAGGAAGATGCGCGCGATGATCTCCTGGTCGGGCTTCGCCTCGCCGGGCGGATCCACGGCTTTCCACTTCCACTGGATCCACCGCGCCGAGTTCACGAACGAGCCGTCCTTCTCGGCGAAGTTCGCCGCCGGGAGCAGGAACACCTCGGTCTGCACGTCCTCCGGCTTCTTGTCCACGAGCGCCAGGATGTCGTCGCGCCAGAAGGCGGCGGTCTCCTGCTCGAAGTTCTCGGCGACCACCATCCACTTGAGTTTCGTGAGCGCGCTGATCGCCTTCCGCGAGTGCGGGCCGTTGCTCACCGGATTCATCCCGAAACTGAACAAGCCCTCCACCCGGCCGCGATACATCGCGTCGAAGATGTAGGCCCAGCTCCAGTTCTCGTTCGCGCCCGCCGCGCTTTGCGGCAGCCGAGGATGGAAGCTGTAGCCGAACTCGTTCTGCCGCGTCGCCGCCGCCCCGTAGTACGCCTTGAGCTGGCTCACGGCGAAGCGATCGGTGTTCTTCCAGAAGTTCGTTTCGTTCGCCCGGAGCGGTTTCGGAGTCACGGCCTTCACGAACGCGTCGAGCGACTGATGATCCGCCTTGGGGATCGGGATGTAGCCGGGGAGGTTGTGGTAGGCCATCCCGCAGTCGGTGCCGCCCTGGATGTTGGCGTGGCCGCGGAGCGCGTTGAGCCCGCCGCCCGGCCGGCCGATGTTCCCGAGCAGGAGCTGCAGCATCGCGGCCGCGTGGATCAGCTGCACCGAGTGGCTGTGATGCGTCCATCCGAGCGCGTACATCATCGTCCCGGCGCGCTCGGGCGTGTAGGTCGAGGTGATGAGGTCGGCGGCCTTGAGGAAGTCCTGCTCATTGCAGCCGCAGATGTTCGCGACCGCCTTCGGCGTGTAGCGCGCGTAGAACTTCTTCATCACCTGGAACACCGAGCGCGGGTGCCGCATCATCGGGTCCGCCTTCGCGAACCCGTTCCCGTCGAGCTCGTACGCCCAGCTCGAGGTGTCGGTGTAGGCCTTCTTCGCTTCGTCCCAACCGGAGAACACGCCGCGCGTCTCGTCGAACGCGTAGCCCTCCTTCACGAGGAAGGTCGCGTTGGTGAAGAGTCGCACGTACTCCGCGTGGTAGCGCTCCTCCTCGAGCGCGTGATGGATCAGGCCGCAGAGAAACGCGATGTCGGTGCCCGCGCGGAGCTGGACGAACTGATCGGCGACCGCCGCGGTGCGGTTGAACCGGGGATCAACGCAGACGAGCTTCGCGTCCCGGTTGCGCTTCGCCTCCATCACGAAGCGGAACCCGACCGGGTGATTCTCCGCCGGATTGCCGCCCATCGCGAGGATGACGTCGGCGTTCCGGATGTCGGTCCATCCGTTCGTCATCGCCCCCCGGCCGAACGTGGCGGCCAAACTGGCCACCGTGGGGCCGTGTCATATCCTCGATTGCTGCTCGATGGGGATGACGCCGAGGCCGGCGCGGAAGGCCTTGACGAGGAGGTAGTTGATCTCGTTGGTGTCGGTGCAGCCGCCGATCACGCCGAGGGCCGTGAGCGCGTTCAGCGTGCGCCCGCGTCCGTCCTGCTCGATGAAGTGGGCGTCGCGTGTGTCCTTCACCAGCCGCGCGATGCGGTCAATCGCCCAGTCCCACGGCTTCTCCTCCCACGCGCGGCTCCCGGGCGCGCGATAGCGCACCTTCGTGAGGCGCCGGTCGTTCACGATGTTCTGCTTGAGCGTGATCCCCTTGGGGCAGAGCGTGCCCTGGTTGATCGGATGATCGGGATCGCCCTCCACGTGGACGACGGTGGGCTTGACGTTGCGCGAGCGGTCGCCCGTGGTGTGGATGATGACGCCGCAGCTCACCGAGCAGTACGGGCAGGTGGAGCGCGTCTCGGTGGTGCGCGCGATCTTGAGCGCGCGCACCTGCGCCCAAGCGGGCGCGAGGTCGAAGCCGAGCACGGAGGCGGCGACGCCGCCGAGTGTCGAGGCCTTGACGAAGTCCCTGCGGGTGAGGCTCATCGGGCTCCCCTCGCAGCGTTGACGCCAGTAGCAGGGGCGGGACTCGAACCCGCGACCCCGTCATTATGAAAGTAGTGCTCGAACAAACTGAGTTCCCTGCCGTGAACGCCTGAAGATATGCGCTTGGGAGTGCAAAGAAAACGGCCGGCGCTGGTGCGCCGGCCGTGCTCTACCCGACGGGGGCGGGATTGAGACTCGCAACCCGCTCGTCGCTTCGCCTATCGGCCTCCAGTCGAGCTGAGTTGCTGCGAATCCCGAAAGCGATTCCCAAGTGCGACGTGCTCCGGGGTCCGAAGTGGGAGGTTCGCGATGACGTACTCCCGGTCGCATGTCTTGATCTGAATGCTTCCGCGCTCTTCATTGAGCGACACGAAGCCCTTGGCTGCGGGCGCAATGCGCAAGACGGCGGGGATGTCACCGCGCTGAGCCGCCGCGATCAAAAGCTGGTAAAGCTGCGGGAGTTGTTCATTGTCGTCGTCGGATAGCTGGCAGAGGTAGTGGCAGTCAAAGGGATCATTCCCCGTCTCGCACAGCTGACAATCGTTGTGCGGAATGTCAACCATCAGACCCGTCTGCGGAGCCTTGTGATTTCCACCGCACCCACAAGGATCGCACTCGTACCAGCCGCACGCGTCGCCGCGGGGCGCGCCTCCAACCAAGGGAAGGTTCAGCATCAACACGAACGCCGCAACCATGCGGGAAGGAACTTGCATTCGTCACCCCCTGTTGCACGTTGAGACAACATCGGTGAGCGCGGCCGACGCCGGTTCATCGCCCGACTAGCTCGAACGAAAGCACCGAAAGTCGAGGGTATCCGTGTTGGTCCACTGCGTAGAAGACTGCTCGGCGCGACGAGAGCGCATTGACCAGATACGTATCGAGCGGCTGCCGAGCCAGAACGCGACCAGCGTGTGGGTCGATCACCTCGACCAGCGTCGTAGTGAGCTTCTCCCACGCGATCTCGCGGATACGATACTCACGCTTTCCCGGCACGGCAGGTGGCCACGCTTCACGCCACGTCGCCTTCGCGACGCGGACGAAAACCCAGATGAGACCGGTTGAGTCCTGGACCAAGGCAGCGACCGAGGGAGACGGCGACGTAGTTCGATTCCCCATTGACGAGCGCACGTCGGGAGGAAACCAGTTCTGCGTACGCAGCAACGAACGGAGTTGCCTCCCGTCGTAGCTCCACTCGTGAAGGCGGTACCGGGTTATGTCGGCGGTCCAGAAGGTCCTGCCCGTCGTGCTCACGCTGACCCGCTGACTCAAGTCTCTGCCTGGGCGCATCTCACCGTCATCCGGGCCGAAGGAACTGACGATTGTGGCGGGATCGGCCCCGAACGACACGCGGTGAAGGCGAAGTCCGGCGCGCTCCGGGATGGGGACCGAAGCGGTGACGACAACCTCTCGGGGCCACGCAAGCACAAGGGGACTCCCGAATCCCCAGCGGACGCCGATTGACCGGATCGGCTTCAGAGCGGGCCCAACGACGGTTACGCGTGCCAAGGACCCGTCAACGACCAGCATGGAGTCGCCGATTGCAACCGCGTCGCTCGGCATGCGAAACTCACCCGGGCCGCTCCCTACGGAGCCAATCGTCTGGACGAAACGTCCGGTGGAGTCGAACACCTTGGGGAGCTCATCGTGGTTCATCACCCAGAATCTCCCACGAGAGTCAACCCTGAGCGCAAACGGCAGGTAGTCAATGCTGCCGGGCCCATCTCGATCGCCCAACTCGGCAATCGTGCGCGCAGTCACGGTACACCGCGCGCACGACGGTTCGTCCGGAACAGACACGACAGGCGGGCCTTGCAGGCCGAATCCGGGCAATGACGGACCTTGAGCCAACGCCGCGACGCCGATCAGCGGCAGGTACAGCAGCGTTCGATGTCCTCCAGAGGCGAAGGGCTTCACCTGGCACACTCGCGATCGTGAGTCAGGGCGAGGATACAATCGCACTGGCACCAGCGCCAGCACACTTTGGGGCGCAGCGAGACGCTTTGGGGAATCTGCGCGCGATCACGCCCTCGTCGACGATCGGCCGCGCGATCGCCAAGTCCAAAGAGCGCGCTGTTAGCGGAGCGCGCTCGTCGTCGCTACTCGCCTTAAACTATGAGCGACTTGAGCAGAGACACCACCCGAATGCCTCGGTTGGACGTGTTCCCGAGTGTCGTACGCAGCCGCGTGCGCGACGTGCGCAACGCGGAAGCATCGGTGAACCCCAAACGCCTGGCTACTGCTTCCCGAGATCGGATTCCGCGACGTTCAAGCTCATTCGCATGAAAGTGCCTGCCGCAGCGAGTCAATACGCTGGATGTCGGGAAGGCACTCGCATGCAGGAGGCTGCGCACAGTCTTGCGATCGATTCCGAACCACGTGGCGACGTCGTGGCCGCGAACGCGGCGAAACGCGGTGCGAAGGCAGTACTCGGCAAGCGAAAGAGCTCGGCAGGGTCCCACGGCTTCAACGACCCGCCGGATCTCACGTTCGGGTGGAGGGGCTGCGACGCGGGCTCGCATCAAATACGCGAGGAAGTGCAAGTCTGCCGTGCCTTCCAGCAGTATCAGCCCATCGGCTCCGGCGTCGGCGTACATTCGGGCTCGAGCTGCCATAGCCGGCACGAGCCTCAGGCAGACGTACGCACCGACATGTGGAAGCTCCTGCCGCAACCGTTCGATCAGTATTTCCGACGGCGCCCCCTCACATGATCGCGCGCCGACGAGGACGACGGCAGCGTCGTGGAGTGAGCCACGAACGTCGGGGTTGTCGAGTTCGCGGGCGATGTCGAGCCGAACGGGCTGCAGCGCCTCGAGAGCCGTCCCGATCATACCCCAGTCGGCACGAAGGCCATCGTCGACCACGATCTGACCGTACGTCTGCATGGCTCAGTCCGGGTCCGCTACATCTTCGTGACAGAGCGACGCGCCCGACATCGAAAGCCGGGCGCCTGCGACAAGCAGGGGCAGGACTCGACCGGCACGGCGAGTTCCCGCCCCCATCGAGACCACAACTCCTTCACGCCAGTAGCAGGGGCGGGACTCGAACCCGCGACCCCGTCATTATGAGTGACGTGCTCTAACCAGCTGAGCTACCCTGCCATCGCGCTGGAACATAACGGCACCGTGGCGCGAACGAAAACGGCCGGCCCCTTGCGGAACCGGCCGTCGAGCCTCGGGCATGGCGGGGGCGGGATTTGAACCCGCGACCTTCGGGTTATGAGCCCGACGAGCTACCAGGCTGCTCCACCCCGCGTCGTTGGATGAAAGATACGGTGCACGAGTGCGCAGTCAAGATTGGCTTCGAGCCCGACGCCGGACGCCGCGCCTTCCGCCTTCCGGCTCACGGCTTCCGCTTCTTTTCCGTCGAATCGCGCGGATCCGGCTCCGCAAACCGGTACAGGATCTCCTTCGTCCCGCGCACCATTCCGAACTCCTCGCGCGCGATCTTCTCCTGCAACACCGGATCGGTCCGGACCGCCTTCAGGTAGCGCCGGAGCGAGTCCACGTCGTGCCTGAGCGAGTCCACGTCGTGCGCGAGCCGCGTCATCCGGCGCTTCTGCCGGAAGAGGTCGAGCGTTCCCCACTCACCGCCTTCGACCGCGAAGGCGATCACGGCCAGCGCGATGAGCGCGATCACGAGGCGCGCCACGGGCGATCGGCGAGGAGACCCTCTCGCGCTCATGGGCGCTCCGAGCCCTCAGCCCTCATTCCTCATTCCCCATTCCTCACTCCTCACACCCCACGCGAGACCGTTGACTGCGCCGCCCGGGAACTCGGCTTCCACGCCCACGTCGGCGGCGGCGCTCCTTGCGGTTCATGTACGCGGGTCAGGCACCGGTCGGATGATTTCGTATCCGCAGGCGCTCTGGCTCTACGATCCACAGGCTGGACGTGATCGGTTCTGTGGCAAGCGCGCGGATTGCTCCCTCCAGACATTTCATGCAGGCCTTGACGGATTGGTCGGTGGGGCGAAGCACGATCACGCCCGGAGAGCGGGCCGGATCGTATCGGCGCGTGTCCGCGAAGTCGGTGTCCAGCGTAACGAGGATGCGTCGTTCGCGCTCGCACGCCGCCTGCAGAGACGCATCGTCGGTGCCCGCCAAGTGCTCCTCGTGCACGTCTTGAACATCCCATCCCGCGTGAACGAGGCGCGCGCGGGCCAGGCGCGGGAGATTCTCGTCGAGTTTGAAACGCACGAGCTACACTGGAATCGGAACGACGCGCTCCCGCGCCAGCTCGGCAGCATAGGCAATCGCCGCTGGAATGTGATCGGGCCGAAGCGTGGGGTACTGCTCCAGGATCGTCTGAGCTGTCTCGCCCGCCGCGAGGTTGTCCAGGATCACGTAGACCGGCACGCGTGTCCCGCGCATGCACGGGACTCCGTGCATACGGCCGGCATCGATCCAGATGTGTTCGCGCCATTCCATGTGAAGCTCTTGGAGAGTGCTGTTCGAATCTAACACCGTCAGCTCGGAGAGCCTGACATTGACCATTCCGTAACCCCTCCCCCACTGCCCACGCCACCAGCACACCGCACGACGCGCGAACGGCCGCCTGGTTACATCAAGCGGCCGATTCAGCGACGTGAGGACCGCCACGAGCGGATGGCGGCCAACATCACGTCCTGCGTTGGCCGGCGGTACGTCCCGCCCAGGAGGTACGCATGGACGCCAGGGCGGACCTCCCAGAGCGCGAACACGTCATACCGGTCGAAGCGGCGATAGTCACGGAACACACCATTGGGCGTACGCCACGCCTGGATCGAGATCTGATATCCGCTGACGGTGTCCGAGCACTCGGAGTAGTCGAGCATCAGGGTGGGCTGGTACGCCCGACGGTACCCGGACAGTCCGAGTCCGCCCTGGATGATGCCGAAGGTCAGCGACTGCTGGAAATCTGCCTCCAGGGTCCAATGGCGGAATGGCCCGCCCGCCGGACGCTCCTGAAAGCCGGGCGGCAAGGCGAGAGTGAAGCCCGCGGAGTCTTCAACGAACACCCACTCGATTCCGGGGAGTGCGGGCGCCGGGCACGCCGGAGCGGCGGGAGCCGGGCTGGGGCTCGGGGTCGAGGAGGGAGCCGCGCGACAGGCGGCGAGGCCGACGGCAGTCGCCGCGACCAGACAATGGGGTACGTGAAGCCGGGAATACGTCATTCGCCACCTCGCGTCGGCCAAGCCTTGACTGTCTAGCGCAAGTAGACAATATTGTCTATCACTACTAGACGCTTGAGAACCCCGATGGTCACCGACCGCAACCTCTTGCAGAGAGCCACTGACGCGGGCGCCCAGCTCGTGGAAGCCGAGCGCCAGGCCCTTCTGGCGCGCGCCGAGTACCACACGGCCATCCGGCGGCTTCACCTTGGGGGTGCGTCTCTTCGAGAGATCGCCGAGGCGCTTTCGCTGAGCCATCAGCGGGTTCAACAGATGGTCAACGCCGCGGGAGGTAGCTGGTGGCAGGTCTGGAAGAGACGCAACGTCAAGCCGGACGCTGTGTGCACCTGGTGCGACAGGCCGCCCAGCGAAGTGCCCAAACTCATCGCGGGGCCGACGGTTTTCATCTGTGACTCCTGCACGCAGGCTGCCGGGAGCGTCATCAGCGGCACCAGGACGGGCCGAGGCGAACTCCGATCCGCGGAACGGGGCAGCAGGGCACGATGCTCCTTCTGTCGGAAGCGGGCGGACGGGAAAAGGTCGCTGGTGATCGGACCCGCCAACGTGTGCAGCGAATGCCTGGGAATCTGTCGCGAGATCCTGAACAGCCGCGTCACGTGAGCACGGCGACACGCGTGATCTCTCGAGCTTGCGGGCAAGACGCGTCCGGCTGACGGATCACGATCGAACTGCGCGGCGGCAGAGCCGCACCACCTGATGCTCGTGCGAGATGACGGCGCGCGCAAGCATCGACGCTCGGCCGAACCGCGTCGGCTACTCCCGGTCAGGGCTCAGCGCCGCCGAAGCCTGCCGTGGACTACGGGAAAGCGTTCGGGGGCGTCCGCGATCTCGGTGACAGCGGCGCCCACCGCGTCGGTGAATCGCCTTGCCGCGTCAGGCGAGCGTGCCAAGTACCAATCGAACACATCGCGGATCTCGGCCCGCGCACGCGCGCGGACAAGGAGACGCGGCACCTACCGAAGCTTGCCGCGGAGCTCGTCCCGCAACTCGGGCCACGAATGGCCCGCGGCCGGATTGCCGTCTGCCTCCGCCTCGCGGCGGTCGAGCTCGGCGGCGAGGGCCGCTGAAATGGGCGCGGCAGCAGCGGGGTCGAGACTCTCCCACAGGCGGCCCATCAGCTCAATCCGCTCCTCGGCGGAT
>Ga0209341_10001130_pt1 | contig 26748 bp, 26 predicted proteins | sample RifCSP13_2_FD_184020 | JGI IMG/M metagenome (GOLD analysis project Ga0209341, IMG submission 184020) | Soil microbial communities from Rifle, Colorado - Rifle CSP2_sed 13_2 (SPAdes) (version 2) | ecosystem: Environmental > Terrestrial > Deep subsurface > Rock core/Sediment | place: Rifle... | reverse complement strand
GGGGCCTTGGTGGTGGACAACAGCTCCGCGTTCCGGATGGACCCTGCAGTCCCCCTCGTCGTCCCCGAGATCAATCCCGAGGCGGCGAGACGGCACCGGGGGCTCATCGCCAACCCCAACTGCACCACCATCGTGACCGTCATGGCCCTGAAGCCGCTGCACGACGCCGCCCGAGTGCGGCGCGTCATCGTCTCGAGTTATCAATCGGTCTCGGGGGCCGGGGCGCGGGGCATCGAAGAGCTCAAGCAACAGGTCCTCGCATGGGCGAGGGGAGAGACGGCGGAGGCCAAGGTCTTTCCGCATCCGATCGCGTTCAACCTGATCCCCCAGGTGGACGCCTTCGAGGCGACCGGCTATACCCGCGAGGAGATGAAGCTCGTCCACGAGACGCGCAAGATCCTGGGCGACGAGAACATCCGGATCGCGGCCACGACGGTGCGCGTCCCCGTCTGGTACGCCCACTCGGTCTCCGTGACGGTCGAGACCGAGCGGAAGGTGACGGTGGACGAGGCGCGGAGGCTCTTTGCCGTCTTCCCGGGGCTCACGCTGTGGGACGATCCGGCCAAGGCGCAGTACCCGATGCCGATCGTGGCGGCCGGAAAGGATGACTGTTACGTCGGCCGCATTCGGGAGGACCTGTCCAGCGAGCGCGGCCTGAGCTTCTGGGCCGTGGGCGACCAGCTGAGAAAGGGCGCGGCGCTCAACGCCATCCAGATCGCCGAGCTGGTCCTGGGGGTCGCGCGGTAGGGTGTCGCCCGGTGCAGAATCTCAAGCTCACTATTGAATACGACGGCACCGCCTATCACGGCTGGCAGGTGCAGCCGGGGCTGCCGACGGTCCAGGGCGTCATCGAGGAAACGGTCAAGCGCATCTCCGGAGAGGAGGTGCGGATCATCGGCGCCGGGCGGACCGACGCGGGCGTGCACGCCCTGGGACAGGTGGCGAACTTCCGAACGGGGAAAGCCCTCGCCCCGGAGATATGGCGCCGGGCCCTCAACGGCCTGCTCCCGCCGGACATCGTGGCGCAACACGTCGAGGCGGCACCCGAGGACTTCGACGCCTGCCGGTCCGCGAGGGAGAAGACGTACCGGTACGTGATCCTGAATAGTCCCGTCCCCTCGGGGCTGGACCGGCAGTGGGTCCTGCATGTTCCGGAGCCGCTCGATCCGGCGGCGATGGCCGAGGGGGCGGCCCTGCTCATCGGGGAGCACGACTTTTCCGCCTTCCGGGCGGCGGACGACCATCCCCCCGATCCGGTGCGCAGCGTCACCGAGGCCCGGTTCGAGACCGCCGGGCGCCGTCTGCACTTCGTGACCACGGCCAACGGCTTTCTGAAGCATATGATCCGGATCATCGTCGGGACGCTGCTCGACGTCGGCAGGGGGAAGCGGGAGCCGCCCGACGTCCAGCGAGTTCTTCGCTCCAGGGACCGACAGTCGGCCGGACGGACGGCGCCGCCGCACGGCCTGTGCCTCGTGCGCGTCCGCTACTGAAAGGGGGCTCCATGGCCATTCAGGGGAACCCATTGGATCTGGCACGAGAGATCGGGGATGGCTTCCACGCCCTGACGCCCGCGGTGCTGAAGAAGTATGGTCCCGCCGATCTCAAGGTTATCAACAACAGCCTGCAGAGGATCCTTCGCGATGTCCGGGGCGAGACATCACCCCCCGGCGATGCCGAGGCGATCCGCAAGAAGAGCCTCCGCCTGCAGCGCCTGAATCAGGCCATCCTTCTCATCAGCAACTATTGTCGCGAGCAGCGCATCCCCCTGTGAGGCGCGGTCACCGGCCGAACCGATCCGGGGATGTCCGGGGGCAATCTCCGGGACGAACGGAGAGTTGCGCGGGCCAGGTGTCTGTGCTAGTTATAGGCGGAAGTTGAAGCGAATTCTGAGGGGATCGCATGGCCAGAGGCTACGACTTCAAAGGCATTGAGGCGAAGTGGCAGCGGACCTGGGAAGGCCGCAAGGCCTACCGGGTGACGGAGGAGCCCGACGCGCCGAAGTACTACTGCCTCGTGATGTACCCATATCCCTCCGGCCGGATCCACATGGGGCACGTTCGGAACTACGCCATCGGCGACGTCGTCGCCCGCTACTTCCGGATGCGCGGCTCCAACGTGCTGCACCCGATGGGATGGGATTCTTTCGGCCTGCCGGCGGAGAATGCGGCCATCGAGCACGGCCTCCATCCCGCCGTCTGGACCGCCGACAACATCACGTACATGCGGACACAGCTCAAGCGGATGGGCCTCTCCTACGACTGGGACCGCGAGTTCGCCTGTAGCGATCCGGAATACTACCGCTGGAACCAATGGCTCTTTCTCAAGATGTATGAGAAGGACCTCGCGTACAAGAAGCCCTCCTTCGTCAACTGGTGTGAGGTCTGCCAGACGGTCCTCGCCAACGAACAGGTGGAAGGAGGGCGGTGCTGGCGCGACGACTCGCCGGTGGTCCAGCGGGAGCTGGAGCAGTGGTTCTTTCGCATCACCGCATACGCCGAGGAACTCCTCCAGGGGCTCGATCGCCTCCCCGGCTGGCCGGAGCGGGTCAAGACGATGCAGCGGAACTGGATCGGCAAGAGCGTCGGCGCCGAGGTAGGGTTTCCGATGGCGGACGGCGGTCCCTCCATCATGATCTTCACGACCCGACAGGATACGCTCTACGGGGCGACCTTCATGGTGCTGGCGCCCGAGCACCCGCTCGCCCGGCAGCTCGGCCAGGGCAAGCCGGACGTCCAGGCCTTCATCGAGCGGATGCGGACTGAAGATCGCATGGTCCGCACCGCCGCCGAGACGGAGAAGGAGGGGGTCTTCACCGGAGCCTACGCCGTCAACCCGCTGACCCAGGAGCGCATCCCGATCTGGCTGGCCAACTTCGTCCTCCTCGAGTACGGAACCGGGGCCATCATGGCGGTCCCCGCCCACGACCAGCGGGACTTCGCGTTCGCCAAAAAATACCGCATTCCCATCCGGGTGGTTATCCAGCCGGAGGAGGGGAGCCTCGCGCCGGAGACGTTGGAGAAGGCGTACGAGGGGGAAGGGGTCATGGTGCAGTCGGGCCCCTTCAGCGGACTGCCGAGCCCCGAGGGACGCGCCGCGGTCGTGCGGTACCTGGAGGAGCGCGGGGTCGGGAAACGCGCGGTCAACTACCGGCTGCGGGACTGGGGGATCTCCCGACAGCGGTACTGGGGGACCCCGATCCCGATCATCTACTGTGATCGGTGCGGCATCGTCCCGGTCCCCGAGCGGGACCTGCCGGTCCTTCTCCCCCGGGACGTCGCGATCACGATGAAGGGGGGCTCGCCCCTGGCGCGCGTGGAGAGCTTTGTCCGGGTCGGCTGCCCGCGGTGCGGCGGTGCCGCCCGGCGCGAGACGGACACCATGGATACCTTCGTCGATTCCTCCTGGTACTTCCTCCGGTTCTGCAGCCCCAAGGAAGCCACCCGCGTCATCGATCCCGCCGCGGTGGCGTACTGGATGTCGGTGGACCAGTACATCGGGGGGATCGAGCACGCGGTGCTCCACCTTCTCTACGCCCGGTTCTTCACCCGGGTGGTGCGGGACCTGGGGCTCATCGCGATCGACGAGCCCTTCGTCAACCTCCTCACGCAGGGCATGGTCTGCAAGGAGACCTACCGCTGTCCCATCCACGGATTCCGTTTGCCCCAAGAGGTGGACGGCCGCGGCCGCTGCACGGCGTGCGGCGAACCCATCGAGGTCGGCCGCACCGAGAAAATGTCCAAGTCGAAGAAGAACGTCGTGGACCCGGACGAGCTCATGGACCGGTATGGGGCGGATACCGCCCGCCTCTTCTCTCTCTTCGCCGCTCCGCCCGAGAAGGACCTGGAATGGTCCGACCGCGGGGTGGAGGGAGCGTTTCGTTTCCTGAACCGGCTGTACCGGCTGGTGGAGGGGTGGACGCCGGCGCTGCAGCCGCCGCCGCCTGCGATCCCATACACCGCGCTCACGGTCGGCCGGGCGCTCCACCAGAAGACCCATCTCACCATCAGGAAGGTGACGGAGGATCTGGATCGGGACTTTCACTTCAACACGGCCATTGCGGCCCTGATGGAGCTGGTGAACCTCTTGGGTCAATTCGACATGAGCGGGCCGGCGGACGAGGAGGCGGAGCGCCGCTTCGTGGCTCGCTTCGCCATCGAGACCCTCCTGATCCTCCTTGCGCCCTTCGCTCCGCATCTGGCGGAAGAGCTCTGGGCCCGCCTGAAACAGCCGCGGAGCATTTTCGAGGAACGGGTGCCTTCGTATGATGCGGCCGTCATCGCGCGGGAGGAGATCTTGGTGGTGGTGCAGGTGGACGGGAAGCTCCGCGGCCGGATCGTTCTTTCCGCCGAGGCCGAAGACGAGGAGCTCCGCAACGCGGCGCTCCGGGACAGCCGTGTCCGGACATGGCTCGCCGGGAAAACGGTGACGCGTGTGGTCGTGGTGCCGAAGAAGCTGGTCAACATCGTCACCGGGCAATAGCGAAGGGAACACGAGTCGAAGGAATGAAGGGACCCAGGGATCAGGGAATCCATGGATCAAGGGTTGAAGGGATGAAGGGACAAAGGGGTGAAGGGTTCAGGGTTAAGGGTGCAGAGTGAAGCGTGCAGTATGTTACGTGCAGGCTTCAGGATCAAGGGATCAGGAAACTGTGAATCCTGAACGGCGGCCGGAGGGGTGCGTGACGAATCGTGTCGTCGTGATAGGCCTGTGCCTGGGGACCGTCCTCGCGGCCGGCTGCGGGTACCAAGGCCAGGTCAGCCTTCCCCAGGATCTGCGGCGGATCCACGTCACCGTCACCAATGCCGGGACCTTCCGGCCCGGGCTCGACAGTACCCTCGCCCAGGTGCTCACCCAGCGCATCCTGAGCGCCGGGGGGCGCGTCGTGGCCGAGGAGACGCAGGCGGATGCGGCGATCAAGGCCACCATTACCGCGCTCGAGCGAAACCCGGTGGCGTTTGATCGGACCGATCTCGCGCGCCGCTTCCGGATGGTGGTCGTCCTGGACCTGCGGGTGGTCCAGCGGAAAGACCAGGCGGAACTGACCCGGGAGCAGGTCCGTGCCGAGGCGTACTATTCGGCTCCGCCCGGCGTGACCGGAACGCAGGTCGCGGAGGATGAGGCCGTCCTCCGGGCGCTGCGGACTCTGGCCGACCAGGTCGTCACGCGCGTAGTGGAGCCGTTCTGAGTGGCGATGCTCCATGACCCCATCCTCCAGGCTGCCACCCGCGGCGACGTGGCGCCGGTGTATCTCCTGCTGGGAGAGGAGGTCCTCCTCCGGGACGAATTCCTCGCTCGCCTGGTCCACGTTCTCTTGCCCTCCGGCACGCAAGCGCTCAACCTGGACGTCCTGTACGGCGAGGAGGTTGTCGCGGCCGATCTGCTCATCCGCTGCCGGACGGTCCCCGCGTTTGCACCGCGGCGCGTCGTCCTGCTGAAAGGGAGCGAGCGACTCCGCCACGGAATGTGGGAGGCCCTTTCGGCCTACCTCGAGGACCCGGTCACCACGACCTGTCTTGTGTGCGTCGCCGACAAACTGGACGCGGGGCATCGGGGGCTCAAGCGGATCGACCAGGCGGGGAAGGTCCTCCGGTTCAGCGCCCCGCGGGACGAGGCGGCGCGTGAGCGGCACTGCCAGCAGTGGATGAGCGAGCGGGCCCGGCAGCACGGGAAATCCCTGACCCCCGAGGCGGAACGGCTCCTGCTCACCCTGCAGGGCCCCGATCTGCTCCGGTTAAGCCAGGAGGTGGATAAGCTCTGTCTCTTTGTCGGGGGAGACCCCCAGGTCGATCTCGACGCCGTGGAGCGCCTGGTGGGGCACGGCCGGGTGCGGGGGATCTTCGAGCTAACCGGGGCCGTGACGCGCCGGGATCTTGCTGGGGCGCTGCGCTGTCTCCGGAACCTCCTTGAGCGCGGGGAGGAGCCGCTGGGGATCCTCGGGATGCTGGCGCGTCAACTCCGGTTGCTTCTGCGGGCCAACGAACTCCTGGCCCAGGCCCATCCCGCCGCCGAAATCAGCCGACTGCTCGGCGTCCCGCGACCCTTTCTGCCGGAGATTCTGGAGGGAGCCCGGACCTCGTCACTGGACCGACTCGAGCGGGGACTGCTCCGCCTGCGCGAGCTGGATCAGCAGTTGAAGTCGCGGGGGAGGGCCCAGCCCCTATACCTGGAGCTGGCCGTGATCGATCTGTGCCGGTGAGAGACAGGGCGGGGCGGCCTGTCTCCAGGCCTAGAGGGCGCGGGCGAGACGAGACTTGTATCGGGCGGCCGTCCGGGGATGGATAATCCCCTTGGACGCGGACCGGTCGATGAGGGCGACCGCGCCCCGAAACAGCGCGATGGCCGCCTCCCGCTCCCCTGATGCGGCTGCCTGGCGGGCTCGCTTGATGCTCGTCCGAAGTCGGCTTCTGATCGCGCGATTGCGCAGCGTTCGCCGTCGCGTTTGCCTGAGACGCTTTGCCGCCGATGCCGTGGTGGGCATTGAGTGATCCTTTTCGCGAGTGATGCAGCGCTCCTTATAGGGGAATTCCGCTCCGATGTCAAGCCCTTTTGAGAACGCCCGGCCGACGCGTGACGTGGCGGCTGCCGCCTCGGTGGTCAGCGGAGGCACCCTGGTCAGCCGGGTCCTCGGGTATATCCGGGACATGCTGATCGCGCGCGCCTTCGGTGGAGGGGCGACGGCCGACGCGTTCTTCGTCGCCTTCCGCATCCCCAACATGGCCAGGGAACTCCTGGGCGAGGGCGCCCTCTCCGCGGCGTTCATCCCGGTCTTCACGGAGACGCTCGCCAAACGGGGCCGGCCCGCCGCAGTGCAGATGGCCGCCCGGGCCTTCTGGGCCGTCGCGCTGATCCTCGTCGTCGTCTGCATGCTCGGCATCTGGGCGGCGCCGATCCTGGTCCGCCTCATCGCGCCCGGATTCGGGGATGAGCCGGAAAAGCTCCATCTCACCATTACCCTCACCCGGATGATGGTCCCCTACCTCTTCTTCATCGGGCTGACGGCCCTCATGATGGGGACGCTCAACTCCCTGGGCCACTTCGCCGCGCCGGCCCTGTCACCGGCCCTCCTGAACATCGCCATGATCCTCAGTCTCCTCTGGATCGCCCCGCAGCTTGACGAGCCCATCACCGCCCTCGCCTACGGCGTCCTGGCGGGCGGCGTGCTGCAACTGCTCTCGCAATTGCCTCCCGCCTACAGCCGGGGGGTCACCCTGACCCGACCGGGCGGGTGGAAGGACCCGGCCCTCGCCCGCGTCGGCCGGCTGATGGCTCCGGGCGTGGCCGGCCTGGCCATCACCCAGCTCAATGTGTTCATCACGACCCTGCTCGCGTCGTTCCTCGTCGAGGGGTCGGTCTCCCATCTCTACTACGCTTTTCGGCTGGTCCATCTGCCGATCGGCCTGATCGGGGTCGCACTGGCCACAGCCGTCTTCCCGGCGATGGCGGCTGCGGTCCAACGATCCCCGAACGATCTCAAGGCGACGCTCCTCTTCGCCCTGCGCCTCTCGCTCTTCCTGACGATGCCGGCCCTGCTCGGGCTCGTCATCTTCCGCCACTCCTTCATCCTCCTCCTCTTTGAGCGGGGTGCCTTCACGCGCCTGACGACGCTCGCCACGGCCCAGGCGCTGCTCGGCTACTGCCTCGGGCTGGGCTTCTTTGTGGCCAACCGGGTGCTGGTGCCGGCGTTTCACGCGTTCCAGGATACGGTCACCCCCGTGAAGGCCGGCGCCATCGCCGTGGCGAGCAATATCGCCTTCAGCCTCGTCCTGATGGGGCCGCTCCAGGCGGCCGGGCTCGCCCTCGCCACCTCCCTCGCGTCCGCCGTCAACTTTTCGCTCCTCACCCGCCTCCTGCGCAGGCACCTCGGGCCCCTCCCGTGGCAAAGCCTAGCCACGCCACTGAAAAAGACGACCCTCGCCGGGCTGTGCATGGCCGGGACCCTTCTCCTCTTCGAGGCCGTGCTCCCCCCCATTGAGGGGCAGGCGGTCTCCCTGGGCCTGGTCCGCGTGGCCGCCGAACTGGGCGCCGGCACGGCGGTCTTTTGGGGCGCGGCCGCACTCCTGGGATGCGAGGAGGTCCACGTGGTCCGGGGTTTCTTCCGTAAGGCCTCAAGTTAAAACAGATTTTTATTGACAGGCATAGGCGAGGCAAAGTATCGTTCTGACTACTTTTTGTTCCGCTTTTGCCTTCCAAATGACGGCATGACAGCGGCGTTCGGTCGGCGTTATCGAACGCGCGACGGGCAAGTATCGTCTGACTCTGCACGCGGGGGGGGAGATCTATGAGTATGGCGGCAGGAAGTCCCGGCTTGGAGAAGACTGTCGGAAACTACGCCTTGATCGAGACCTTGCGCCAGTGGGGCATCACCCATTACAGCGGCGTCAACGGCGGGGGCGTCATCCATGTGACCAAGTACCTGGAGCCCCTCACCGCGATGTCACAGATCGCGGACGGCGTCCCGCGGTTTCTGACGATGGGGGAATATGCGTCGGGGTTCATGCCGCTGGGCCACTACCTCGCTTCCGGACGCGTCGCCGGCTCGATCACGACGACGGGCGCGGCGACGAAGCTCGGCGCGAGCGGCATCACGGAGGCCAAGCTGCACAACCTTCCGGCCCTCTTCATCATGGCCCTGAATTCCACCGGGTCCATCGGCAAGTCCCCCCTCCAGGACGTGTCCCACTACGGCATGAACATCGTCCCGCAGCTCCAGGCGGAATTGGGCGAGGGCTGTATCGTCATCGACAACATCAACCGGCTCGAGCGGGACCTCGCCAAGGCCCAGCGCATCCTCCACGATAGCCGTCCCGTCGCCATCGCGTTCTACCCGGACATCATTTCCCGCGAAATCGAGGTGCATGTGCCGAAGGCGGACCCGCCGCGGACCCTCAACCGGAAGGATGTCGACGCCTTTGTCGAGCGGTTTCCGGCCATGGCCAAGGGGCGCCGGGTCATCATCTACGTGGGCGAAGAGGCCGCCTTCTGCCCGAACATCCAGCAGCTCACGACGGAGCTGTCCACCCTCCTGAAAGCCCCCACGGTCTGGTCCATCAACGGGGCGAACGCCGTTTCCCACAAGAACCCCTACGCGTACGGGTACATCCTCTTCGGGGCCAACGACAAGGCGATGCAGCTGTGGCGGAGCATGACCGCGGAGGACATCCTCATCACCCTCGGGTTCTGTTCCGGGGAGTACTCGATCAACCTGGAGAGCTTCCCGGCGAAGTGCACCTGGCACATCGGCGGCTACATCGACGGATACGGCCAGGTGAACGGCGACTGCCGGCACCGGTGCAAGGGCGAATACCGGCAGGTCCGCGGCGACATCGGGCTGGCGCTGGAAGCGATCCTGCCGCGGCTCAAAGCGATGGGCATCGAGAAGGACAGACCCGAGGTCGAGCGGCCGGAGAACCTGAACTTCCGCGAGGTCTGGCGGGATGTCCGGAAGGATTGCGTGGACTTCATGTCCTTCTACGAAGAGCTGCCCAAGCACTGGCAGCCGCACAGCATCGGATTCGACGACGTGTGCGTCTCGTATAAGGACCGTCAGTACGTCACCCAGCGCCCCCATCCGTACATCAAGTTCTGGACGGGCCATCACGGCTCGGCGATGGGAGGCGCCTTCGGGCTCGGCGTGGGAGCCAAGTTGGCCGACCCGACCCTGCACACCTTCCTGTTCTGCGGCGACGGGTGCTGGCGGCTGTTCGGCGGGTGCCTGGCCGACGCGGCGTTCCTGGACCTCAGGCTGTTCATCATCAACAACGGGACGTACGGGATCGTGGACAAGGGCCTCGAGATCATCATCCCAACCGTCGAGAAGGCGCGCTACCATTCCAAGCTCCCGCGCATCGATTTCGTGGCGGCGGCCAAGGCGCACGGCTGGGAGGGCTTCTATCTCAAGCCGGATCTCAGCAACCTCAAGGAGATCATGGACGCCTGCTACACGCCTGCGGGCCGGTCGATCCTGGTGGATGTCCCCGTAGACAACGAGCAGGTGGTCGGTTTGAACGCCCGGCTGCTGAACCTCACGACCCAAGCCTACCTGTAGCCTTGGCACGGCTCACAGGGCGTCAGTCGCGTACGATCATCTCCGGGCCGTGACGCCGGGAGGGCGCGGCCCGCCCGCCGGAGGTTACGCGACGGCGGGTCTCCTGTGGCCGGCCGGGCCGGGGACGAGCGGCCAGGGAGGGTGGATGGCGTGAAGATGACGGGTGCAGAGATCCTGGTGAAGTGCCTCGTCGAGGAGGGGGTCCGGACGATCTTCGGACATCCCGGGGGGATCATCCTCCACGCCGCGCCCCTCCTGAGCGAGCACCCCGTCAGGATCATCCTGTGCCGGCACGAGCAGGCAGCCACCCATGCCGCCGAGGGATACTACAAGGCCACGGGGCGAACGGGGACGGTCATGGTCGGTTCGGGTCCGGGGGTCACGAATTGCGTGACCGCCATGACCGACGCCCTCGTGGACTCCATGGCCGTCGTGGTGCTGGCCGGGCAGATCCCCGCCGCCGTCATGGGGGGGGAGGCGGGCCACCACGCCGATGTGGTCGGAACCACGAGGGCCTCCACCAAGCACAACTTCCTGGCGCTGCAGACCGCCGATCTTCCGCGCATCCTCAAGGAGGCATATTATATCGCGCGCTCGGGCAGGCCGGGTCCGGTCCTCGTCGATCTGCCGCAGGAGGTGACGACGGGCCGGGCAGAATTCAAGGGGTATCCCGCGTCCGTTTCCATCCGCGGATACAACCCGCAGGTGCTCGGCCACCCGGGGCAGATCAAGCGCGCGGCCGATCTCCTGGCACGGGCCAGGCGACCCGTCGTCTTCGGCGGGGGAGGGATCATCCACGCGGATGCGTCCCGGGAATTCCGGGAGCTTGTTGACCTCACGCAGATCCCCACCACGCTGACGCTGATGGGCTTGGGGGCGCTCCCCACCGAGCACCCGCTCTGGGTGGGGATGCCCGGCATGCACGGGTGCTACTGCGCCAACCAGTGCATGACCGAGTGCGACGTGATGGTTGCCATTGGGTGCCGATTCGACGACCGCGTGACCGGCGCGGCAGCCGACTTCGGGAGCCAGTGCAAAATCGTCCATGTGGATGTCGACCCGACCTCGATCCAGCAACACGTGAAGGTTGATGTCCCCATCGTGGGGGACGTGAAGTCCGTCCTCCGGGAGCTCAACAAGGAACTGCAGAAGAGCGGGCGCAACTGGACCAAGGACCTCGAGGAATGGTCCGGGCAGATCGAGGCGTGGAAGAAGCAGCGCCCCTTCCGGTACGAGCAGCGGGCCGGCGTGATCAAGCCCCAGTACGCCATTGACATGATCTTTCGTCTGACGGAGGAGTACGATCCCGTTCTCGCCACGGGGGTTGGCCAGCACCAGATGTGGGCGGCCCAGGTGTACCGGGGACGCACGCCCAGACGCTGGCTGACCTCGGGAGGGCTCGCCACGCTGGGGTACGGGGTGCCCGCCGCCCTGGGAGCGCAAGCGGCGTTGCCCGACAGCCTGGTGCTCACCATCGAGGGAGACGGGAGCTGCCAGACCGCGCTGACGGAGCTCTCCACCCTCGTGGAGTACAACCTCCCGGTGAAGGTCTTCATCATCAACAACAAAGGCCTCGGCATGGTTCGGCAGTGGCAGCAGCAGGGTGCCGCCCACCGCGGGTCGCCGGTGGGGTTCACGCATCACCCTGACTTCGTGAAGATTGCCGAAGGCTACGGCGTCTCGGGGCTGCGGATCGAACGGCCGGAGGAAGTGAAGACGGGAATCGAAAAGGCCATCAACACGCCGGGACCGGTGGTCGTCGACATCGTGGTGGACCCGGAGGAGCGCTGCCACCCCACGAGCCCGGCGGGGGTCCCCGTGCGGGCGGGCGTCGCGGGACCGGGGGCGGGCGGCAAAGGGAAATGAAGGAGCACGCGACGACACGGCGGCATATCTTGACCCTGCTGGTCGAGAACCGGGTCGGTGTCCTGGTGCGGATCGCGGGCCTGATCGCCGCCAAAGGGTACAACATCGATAGTGTCTCCGTCGGCGAGACGATGGACACCTCGATCTCTCGCGTCACCCTCGTGGTCCATGGAGACGACTGGGTGATGGAGCAGGTCCTCAAGCAGCTCAATCGGCTGATCGACGTCATCAAAGTGGTGGACCTGACGGAGGAGAATTGCATCGAGCGCGAGATGGTCCTCGTGCGGGTCACCGCGGAACCCCCCCACCGGGCCGAGATCCTCCGGATCGCCGACATCTTCCGGGCCCGGGTCGTGGACCTGACCCATCGGACCTATACCCTGGAGGTCACGGGGGATGAGGACAAGATCCGCGCCATGCTGGAACTCCTCCGTCCCTTCGGGATCAAGGAGCTGGTCCGCACCGGTCAGATCGCCATTGGCAGGGCGAGCAAGGCCGGGCCCGTCAAGCTGCCGCGGGCGGCCGGCAACGGCGAAGAGGTCGAAACGTCCACGGCGGAGGCCACGTAACCGAAAGCGAGGGAACGTCCATGGCCAAGCTCTATTACGATAAGGATGCGGATCTCTCTCTCCTCAAGGGAAAGACTATCGCCGTCATCGGATACGGGAGCCAGGGCCACGCCCACGCCCTGAACTTGCGCGACGCCGGCTTCACGGTCGTCGTGGGCCTCTACCGGGGGTCGAAGTCCTGGGACAAGGCGGCGGGGGAAGGGCTGACGGTCATGCCGGTGGCCGAAGCGGCCTCGGCGGCCCACACCATCATGATCCTCCTTCCCGATCAGCACCAGCGACAGGTCTATGTCGAGGCCATCCAACCGGGACTCACCCCGGGGAAGACCCTGATGTTCGCCCACGGCTTCAACATCCACTTTCATCAAGTCGTGCCGCCGCAGGATATCGATGTCTCGATGGTGGCCCCCAAGGCTCCGGGCCACATGATGCGGCAGCTGTACACCGAGGGATCGGGAGTCCCCGCCTTGCTGGCCATCCACCAGAACACCTCGGGCAAGGCGAAAGAGACCGCCCTCGCCTACGCCAAGGCCATCGGCTGTACACGGGCCGGCGTGCTGGAAACAACCTTCAAAGAGGAGACCGAGACCGACCTGTTCGGGGAGCAGACCGTCCTGTGCGGAGGCATCACCGCCCTGATCAAGACGGCGTACGAAACGTTGGTGGAGGCCGGCTACCAGCCCGAAGTCGCCTACTTCGAATGCCTCCACGAAGTGAAGTTGATCGTGGATCTCTTCTATCAGGGCGGCCTCGCGTACATGCGCTACTCCGTGAGTGACACGGCGGAGTACGGCGATTACACGCGTGGTCCCCGCGTGATCAACGCGGCGGTTCGCGCAGAGATGAAACGGATCCTGCAGGAGGTGCAGGACGGGACCTTCGCGCGGGAGTGGATCCTCGAGAATCACGCCGGACGCCCCAGCTTCCTGGCCCTCCGCAAGAAGGACGCCGAGCACCCGATCGAAGTTGTCGGAAGGGAGCTCAGGGCGATGATGAGCTGGATCAAGGGAAGGCCCCGGTAGCCTTCCGCTCCTGAGGCGCACCGACTCCGGCTGCAGGATGCCTCCGGATGTCCGGGGGCATTTTCGTTTGGCACGCGCGCACGGAACCCGCGGGGAGGGTGTCTTGATACGGAGTTTTTCGCCGTGGTAGATGTCGGTCACCCCTCAGCAGGGGCGGGGAAGGACATGGAGCGGTTCGCGAATGACGGGGGGAATCGCGTCGGCCTGGGACAGGCCGGGAGGGTGAGGCCCGGCAATGCCGTCTTCATGCTCCTGTTCTTCGCCGGAGGCTACCTGGGGGTTCAGGCGCTTATTGCCTACGTCAATTATCTGGCACTCGAGGATTTCGTCCGCCTCGTGGCTCGCGATGTCGCCATGGGCCCGAGACGGACCGAGGAGGCGCAGGAGCGGATCCTGGCGAAGGCGCGAGAATGGGATATTCCGGTGCAGGAAAACCACGTGGTGGTGACCGTGGACAGTGACAAGGTTCAAGTCACCCTGCGATGGCACCACCCGATCGGCTTCGGGAAGTACTCGGTGTACTTCATCCCGCGGACCATCGAGGAGTCAAGGTCGCTCCGTTGAACGATCACAAGACGCAACCCGCGCAGACGCCGTCTGCCGCGACGGTCCCTCGAACGGGGAGCGCCGTCGAGGCCCTGCCTGCTTGCGTCGTCCTCCTTGGACCCACCGCGGTGGGGAAGAGTGCCATCGCCGTCGCAGTTGCCGCCGCGGCGGGGGGAGAGATTGTCAGTCTCGACTCCATGCAGGTCTACCGCCACCTGGACATCGGCACGGCAAAGCCGACCGCCGCAGAGCAGCAGGGGATCCCGCACCACCTTCTAAACGTGGTGGATCCGGCGGCCCCCTTCAGCGCGGCCGACTACGCCCGGATCGCCCGTGGCGTGCTCCACGACATCCACGCCCGAGGCCGACTCCCCATCGTGGTGGGCGGCTCGGGCCTCTATCTCCGGGCGCTGCGGGGCGAGATCTTCTCCGGTCCGGGCGAAGTCGCGCCGATCCGGGCGCGTCTCAGGGCGGAGGTCGAACGGAGCGGCGCGGACGCGTTGCACGCCCGCCTCACAGGCCTCGATCCCTGCGTGGCGGCCCGGGTGCATCCCCGAGATGCCTTCCGCCTGATTCGTGCCCTGGAGATCATCGAGGTCACCGGCCGGCGCGTCTCGGAACTCTGGGAGGCCCACCGGAAGGAGCTGCACCAGCCGCCCCTCCTCCTCGTGGGGCTGCGGCGCGAGCGCAGTATGCTGTACCGGAGGATCAACGAGCGGGTGGATCGCATGCTGGCGGCCGGCCTGATGGAGGAGGGTGAACGGCTCCTGAATGCCGGCTATCCTCCGGACATGAAGCCGCTGCGGGGGCACAACTATCGCCACATCGTCGGCGTCCTCCTGGGACGGCTGGACCTCCATGAGGCGGTCAGGCGGACCAAGCAGGAAACCCGTCATTACGCCAAGCGCCAGATGACATGGTTCCGCGCCGCGCAGGATATCGCGTGGGTGGATGTGTCGGATGGCCATGAGGGGCGGGTCATCGGAATCCTGCTGGAGAAGATCCGCGGACTTCGGGAGCGGAATGGAACGGCTTAGCGTTCAGGGAGGAGCCCGGGGGGGCCCTGGAACCGTCGCGATCCCGGGAGACAAATCCATCTCTCATCGCGCGATCATCCTCGGGGCGCTGGCCGAGGGGGTCACCGAGATCTCTGGGTGTCTCCGCTCGGAGGATTGCCAACGGAGCCTGAGTGCCGTCGAGGCGCTCGGAGTGGAAACCGAAGGGTGGGAGCATGAGCCGCTCCGGATCACCGGGAAGGGTCTTCACGGGTTGCGGGAAGCCGCCGATGTCATCGACTGCGGAAATGCCGGCACGACCATCCGGCTGCTGGCGGGCGTCCTAGCGGGCCAATCCTTCCTCTCCGTCCTCACGGGGGATGCCTCCCTCAGGCGGCGGCCCATGGATCGGATCATCCTGCCGCTGAAGCAGATGGGCGCAGCCATCTGGGGGCGTGCCCACGACACGTTCCCCCCGTTGGCGGTGCGGGGGGGACATCTCCGCGGCGTGCAGTATCGGTGTCCGATTCCTTCGGCGCAGGTGAAATCCGCGATCCTCCTCGCCGGTCTGCTTGCCGACGGGCCGACCACGGTCTCCGAACCGGCCCCCTCGCGAGATCACACGGAACGCATGCTCTCAGCGTTTGGGCAAAGCGTCGAGCGCCGGGACCGGGAGGTGACCCTTGTCCCCTCGGGACCCCTGGAGGCGACGCGGATCGCTGTGCCGGGGGACTTCTCGTCGGCCGCGTTCTTCCTCGTGGCCGGCCTGATCCTTCCCGATGCCGACTTCACCCTCACGGGGGTCGGGATCAACCCGACCCGGACCGGTCTCCTCGACGTGCTGCAGGGCATGGGGGGGGACGTCCGGGTCACAACCGCGGAGGAGAGCGCCGGAGAGCGCCGGGCCCATCTCCGGGTCCGGTCGGGGCAGCTCCGCGGGATCACGATCGGGGGAGATCTGATCGCACGTCTCATCGACGAGATTCCTATCCTCGCCGTCGCCGCCGCGTGTGCGGAAGGGCAGACCGTCATCCGGGACGCCGCGGAGCTGCGCGTGAAGGAGTCCGACCGCCTCCGGGCCATTGCGGTCGAGCTCGGCCGCATGGGGGTCCGCCTGGAAGAACTCCCGGATGGTCTCATCATCCACGGCGCCTCCGGACTGCGCGCAGCCCACTGCGACAGCCACGGAGACCACCGCATCGCCATGGCCCTGGCCGTCGCAGGCCTCAAGGCCGAAGGCGTGACCACCATTGCCGACACCGCATGTATTCGCACCTCCTTCCCTCAGTTCCTCGACACGCTCGACCGCCTGTTTCCTCATGCGGTGAGGCGGGAGCCATGACCCGCCTGCCGAAAGACCTCATCATTGCCATCGACGGCCCGGTCGCCGCGGGGAAGACCACGGTGGCCCGTCTGCTGGCGCAGCGACTCGGGTACCGCCACATCGAGACGGGAGCCATGTACCGGGCGCTGGCCTGGAAGGCCTTGAGAGCAAACGTGGATCTCGGAAATGCGACGTCGCTGGCGGATCTGCTGGCCGAGACGAAGATGGAGCTCCGGCCAACTCCGGAGGGACTTCGGGTGCTCGTGGATGGGGAAGATGTCACCGAAACGCTGCGAGCGCGCGGGATGCAAACCGCCGCCTCAGTCCTGTCGGTCCACGCCGGCGTTCGAGAACAGATGGTCCACAAGCAGCGGGAGCTGGGGGCCCAGGGGGGGGTCGTCATGGACGGCCGGGACATCGGGACGGTGGTGTTCCCCCACGCGCGGGTGAAGTTCTTCCTGACGGCCTCCCTTACGGAGCGGGGCCAACGGCGCCACCAGGAATCCCCTCAGCGCCAGGGGACCCTCGAACAGACACTGGAGGAGGTGGCGAGTCGTGACCGTCGGGACATGGAGCGCCCGATCTCTCCACTGAAGCCGGCTCCCCACGCCATCCACATCGACACGACGGACCTCAGCCCGCAGGAGGTGGTCGATCGGATGGAGGCAGAAATCCATCGCCTCCTGGCGTAGCCGCGGGACATTTCACTTGCATGATTCATGTAAACTCGTTAGACTAAATGGCTTTAAGGGGTGCCAGGAGGCGTGTGGCGTGTGGTATCGGGCACTGCAGACCTTTCTCCCCCCGCTCATGCCGGCCTTCCGCTTCCGGGTCGTCGGAAAGGAAGAAGTCCCGACTACGCAGGGGGTGATCCTGGCTGCCAACCACGTGAGCTACGCTGATCCCGTCTTCATCGGGGTGGCCCTCGTGGAGCGGCAGCTGCACTTTATGGCAAAAGAAGAATTGTTCCGCTTCCCCGTCTTCGGGGCGATCATTCGAGGCCTTCATGCATTTCCCGTCCGGCGGGGCGAGATGGACCGCGCGGCGATCCGGTGGTGTCTCGACCTCCTCGAGAAGGGGGAGATCGTGCTCCTGTTTCCCGAGGGGACGCGCGGGGACGGGGTCGTCCTGAAGGAAGCGGAGAGCGGCGTCGGCCTTCTGGCGGCCCGATCCGGCTGTCCGGTGGTCCCCGTCTATGTCCATGGGACCGACCATGTGCTGCCCCGGGGGAAACGGATTCCTCGGATCCGCCCCGTGACCGTGTACTTCGGGCGTCCGGTTCGGCTGGAGGCCGGGACCTCCAACAAGGCCTCCCGCTGGGCCTACCGCCGCTTGACCGAGCAGGTCATGGAAGGCATCGCTGAGCTCAAGGGCCGGGCCCAGGCTTCGGAGCTATCAGTGGTTCGTGGGTAAACGATCTTTCACCGGGAGGTGCGACCAGGCATGAGCATCAAAGGGACGCGAGGACAAAACCGAGAGAAGGGAGCGGAGCAGGGAGTCTCCGAAGCCGTGGAGGAACGGGAATCGACCCTGAGCATGCAGGAGATCTACGACCGGACGTTCAAAGACATCCTCGAAGGGGAAATCGTCAAAGGGAAAGTCCTGGAAATCGGCGCCGACGTTGTCATCGTGGACATCGGCTACAAGTCGGAGGGGAGCATCGCGGCCAGGGAGTTTTTGAATCTCCAGGGACAGATGACGCTCCAGGTCGGCGATACCGTCGACGTGTATCTGGAATCCAAGGAGGATAACGAAGGCCTCATCGTCTTGAGTCGCGAGAAGGCGGAGAAGATCAAGGTGTGGGACGAGATCAGCAAGGTGTACGAGAAGGGGGGCGTGATCCAGGCGACGATCGTCGGGAAGACCAAGGGCGGACTCATCGTGGATATCGGCGTCCGCGCTTTCCTCCCCGGATCCCAGGTGGACCTGCGCCCGGTACGGGATCTCGACAAGGTCATCGGCAAGACCTTTCCCATGAAGATCATCAAGCTGAACCAGCGACGGGGCAACATCGTCCTGTCGCGGCGAGAGGTGCTCGAGGAAGAGCGGAAGGGCTTGAAGGAAAAAACCCTCGCCACGCTGGAGGAAGGCAAGGTCCTCAAGGGGAAGATCAAGAATATCACCGAGTACGGCGCTTTCATCGATCTGGGCGGTCTCGACGGCCTCTTGCATATCACCGACATGTCGTGGGGGCGGATCGGGCACCCGTCGGAACTCTTTTCGGTGGGGGACGAGATCGAGGTGGCGGTCCTCAAATTCGACCGACAGACGGAACGGGTCTCCCTGGGCTACAAGCAGCGACTCTCCGACCCGTGGAAGAACGTCGCGCAGAAATTCCCCCAGGGGACCAGGGTGAGAGGCAAGGTGGTATCGATCACCGATTACGGGGCGTTCGTGGAGCTCGAGCCGGGAGCGGAAGGCCTCGTCCACATTTCGGAGATGTCCTGGACCCAACGGGTCAAGCATCCCTCCAAGGTCGTGAACGTGGGGGATGTCGTCGAAGTGGTGGTATTGGACATCGACCAGTCGGCGCGGCGCATCTCCCTCGGGATGAAGCAGGCAGAGCCGAACCCCTGGGACGCTTTGGAGCAACGATACCCGGTCGGGACGCGCGTCGAGGGCAAGGTGCGCAACCTGGTCGACTTCGGAGCCTTCGTGGAGCTGGAGGACGGGATCGACGGGCTCATCCACATCTCCGACATGTCGTGGACCAAACGGGTGAAGCACCCCTCGGAGATCCTGAAGAAGGGCGACCGCGTGGAGGCCATCGTGCTCCATGTCGATCGGGCAGCCCGCCGCATCTCGCTGGGGCTCAAGCAAACGCATCCCGATCCCTGGAAGACGGTCGTCCCGGAACGGTACCGGGTCGGGATGGATGTCACCGGCAAGGTGGTGCGGATCACCGACTTCGGAGCCTTCGTGGAGCTCCCGGATGGCATTGAGGGGCTGCTCCATGTCTCTGAACTGTCCGAGGGACGTGTGAACAAGCCGGAGGACGTGATCAAGGTCGGCGAGGAGCTGACCCTCAAGATCATCAAACTCGATACGGATGAGCGGAAATTGGGCTTGAGTCTTCGGGCGGTCCAGGGGGCCCTACGGGAACAGGGAGGGGAGGGGTGACCATGGCTGGAGACCGACGACGGTCCTTCGTGCGCGCTGCGCTGGTGGCCGGCGGCATTGGCTTTTTCCTCCTGTTCCTCATCTTCGGCGTCGCCTTCCTGCTTGGCAGCTGGGATCAGTTCGGCGGCCCCAAGGTAGCCCTGCTCGAGGTGGACGGGGTCATCACCGATTCCGACGACGTCATCGCACAGATCCAACAGCATATCGAGAACCGCACCGTCCAGGCGTTCGTCATCCGCATCAACAGCCCGGGAGGGGGGGTGGCGGCCTCGCAAGAGATCTATGAGGAGATCAAGAAGATCCGCGAGGTCCATGCCAAGCCGGTCGTCGCCTCGCTGTCATCCGTGGGCGCCTCGGGAGGCTACTATATCGCTGCTGCCGCCGACAAAATCGTCGCCAACCCCGGGAGCATCACCGGCAGCATCGGGGTGATCATGCAGATCCCCAACCTGTCCGATTTACTGGAGAAGGTCGGGGTGCGATCGGTGGTCATCAAGAGCGGCCCGTACAAGGACATGGCGTCGGCAACGCGCGACCTGACCGTTCAGGAGCACCAGCTCCTGCAGCGTCTGATCGACGACATCCACGACCAGTTCATCCAGGCGGTGGTGGAGGGGCGTCAACTCTCCCGGGAGCAGGTCGAGAAGGTGGCGGACGGGCGCATCCTGACCGGACGCCAGGCGCTGGATTTAGGTCTGGTGGACCAACTCGGCAACCTCCAGGACGCCATCGACACGGCGGCCCAGCTGGGTGGCATTCCCGGGAAGCCGCAGATCGTCCAGGTCACAGAGCGTGAATTTTCCCTCCTCCGCTTTCTGCTGGGACGCAATGCCACGGCGTGGGGCCGGAAGCTTCTCGGAGGGGAGGGAGGGCGATATTCCGTGGACTACCTGTGGCAGTGGTAACACGGGATGCAGGGGGGAGGGGAGCCATGACCAAGGCGGACCTGGTCGAGAAGATCGCTGCGACGGTCAATCTGACGAAGAAGGAGACCGAGGTGGTCATCGACACCATCTTCGACGGCATCGCCAAGGCGTTGGCGTCGAGCCAAGACGGCAAAGTGGAGCTGCGCGGCTTCGGGAGCTTTCGGGTGCGGCGGCGTGGGGGGCGGCAGGGCCGCAACCCGCAGACCGGGAGCGCCGTCAACGTGCCTCCCAAGAAGGTTCCGTATTTCAAGCCGGGAAAGGAGCTGAAGGCCCTCATCGACAGATAGCCGCCATTGCCGCGAGGATCGGTGGCCCCTTGAGTCCTGTCGGTTCGGCCAAGATGCCATGGCAGAGGTGAAGCGCCCAAGGACGAAAGAGGCCACTGCGCCCCGCTTCATCGAGGGACGGCCCGAAGAACTTCAGGAACTCTTTGGTTTTCCACCCCCGACCCTACCGGAGGCTCCCGATTCCACCGGGGACCAACCGGTCATCCTCGTCCAGCTCCACCCCCGCCTCCAACCAGCCGTTTTGAGCTTTCTCGAGGCCACGTCCCGTTCCCTGGTGGAGGATGCCGGCGAGGCGCGCGAGTCGCAGCAGACCGAGTGGGCTTACTTCCAGCTTTTGCTCCAGATCACGACCAACATCATTGAAAACGAGCGCCGGTCCGGACTCCTGAATCTCTTCTGGCTCGCGCATTCCCGCGAGGTGGCGACCACGATCCACGAGTACTTCAACCGGGTGATGCCCGGCCACATCAAATACCAGATGCACCCGCTCGTGCGCGGATTCTACCGGCTCCTGCATCGATCCACCTGGCACCACTTCACGAGCAGATCGCCGCTCACGTTGGAATACAACCTCGGGAGTCCGTTTAACCACCGCCTCATTGAGAGCCTGTTTGAGGATCAACTGCCCCTGACCGAGCCGGACGTGCCGCGCCTGAACCTGGAAGCGGTGCTGATTCCGCAGAACCGACGGTTCCGGGTCAGTGCCGATGAGTACCGAGATCTCCGCACCATCCTCCGGGACCGCATCCGCCAGGGCATCAGCAAGCAGGAGCATTTGCTCCTGGATCTCATTCGGACCCATCTCCCCACGTTGGAACCCACCGCGTACGATCAGGAAGCCGCGCAGCTGAAGATGATGTTTCATCCTGTGATTGTGATGTATCTCCTCACGGATTACGACGAGATGGTGGGGCGGCTCACCGCCTCGCAGACGCTGAAGATGGGTCGGGACCGCCGAGGCGGGTGGCAGCATCTTTTTCGCGATTACCTCGATCTCATCCAGGCCGTCCGCCGCTCTGAGGTCGTCCATCGCCTCCGCAGCGACATCACCCTGATGCCCCCGGGGACGGTGGAGGTCCAGTCGAAAGACCACTTCGCCGAAGGACGCCTCTACCGGTTCTCCGAATCCACCGAGGTCCTTCAGAGCGCGCGGAAGGTCACCATCCTCTTCGCCGACCTCCGCGGGTTCACCGCGGCCTCCGAGGGGGGAATCTCCGAGGGCGAGCTGACGCGGTCCCTCTACGCCGCCTTCGACCCGGTGGCCGGCATCGTCAAGCGCTTCAGGGGACAGATCGACAAATTCACCGGCGACGGGGTCATGATCACCTTTGGCACCACTCAGGCGAGCCTCGAGGACGAAATGAACGCCCTGCGCACCGCCGTCACCATCCAGGCCGTGGTCAAGGACCTCCAGAAACAGGGGCGGATGTCCTACCGGATGGGGATCGGCCTGCACACGGGCCGCGCCCAGATCAGCCGCTTTCTCCGCGATGAAAAATCGGTCGAGACCACCGTGATCGGCCGCCACGTCAACATCGCCAGTCGTGTCACCGGTACGGGGAGCCGTCCCTGGGAGCGCGAGGACGAGACCACGACACAGAGTGCGCAGGCTGACCACGACGTCTGGATCGACCAGCACGGGGTCCTCTACAATTTGGGGATCGCCGCAACCCAGGAGCATGTCGAGGTGCTCCGGCGGAGCATCCCCTGGGAAGTGGAGGAGGGAAAAAGGGGCGCGCGATACACGTACTTCGATCCTGAATTGCAAAAAAAAATCTTGATTGAGTATGTAGGGGATGCTAAGTTGAAAGGCGTCGAACGGGCGCAACCGATCTACCGGGTGGTCGTCACTTGACCGTGCCGAAAGGCCGATGATACAATGACTGTGACCTTGTGGGCGCCCTGGAGGATGCAGTATATCGCGGGGCCGAAGTCTGACGGATGCATCCTCTGCGGGAAGGCGAAAGAGGGCGCGGACGCCAAGAATCTGATCCTCGCGAGGGGGTCATTCACCTACGTCCTCTTGAACATCTATCCGTATAATTTGGGTCACCTGATGATCGCCCCATACCGCCACGTGGACAGCCTGGGAAAGCTTTCTCCAGAGGAGCGGGGCGAGATGATGCTCTGGGCCTCCACGAGCGAGCGGGCACTGCGCGAGGCGTTTCACGCCGAGGGGTTTAACATCGGCGTCAATATCGGGAAGGTTGCGGGTGCGGGAATCGATGACCACGTGCATATGCACGTGGTCCCGCGGTGGGGTGGCGATACGAACTTCATGCCGGTCCTGGGCGACACCAAAGTGATTCCGGAGCACCTGGAGGAGACCTATGCCAAACTCTTGCCCTATTATCGGGAGAGTTGAGGGAAGGAGAGGATGGCAGTGCTGATCCGGATGACGGTCCGAGGCATCGCCCTCGATCCAATCACCAACATGCCCATAATCATCCTCAAGGATATGGAGGAGAAGCGGGCGCTCCCGATTTGGGTCGGCATCTTTGAGGCCAACGCGATCGCCCTGGAGCTGGAAAAGATCGCCACGCCGCGGCCAATGACCCATGATCTCATCAAGAACATCCTGGACGGGCTCGGTGCGACCGTCCAGCAGATCGTGGTGAACGATCTCAAGGACAATACCTTCTTCGCGGTCATCGAAGTCAGCTACAACGGGAACAGCGTGAATATCGACGCCCGCCCGTCGGATGCCATTGCCCTGGCGCTGCGCGTCAACGCCCCGATCTTCGTGACCGAAAAGGTCGTCTCCAAGGCGAAGAGCATGGACATCGCCGAGGAGAAAGAGGAGACCGATCGCTGGAAGGAGTGGCTGGAGAATCTCAAACCCGAGGACTTCGGCAAGTACAAGATGTAACGCGATCTAACGCGTCCTGCAGAACCCTAGAGCAAACTTCATGGCCGCCCTCGGCGGCCATTCTTATTCCCGGAGGCGGTAATGGTGGTTGGGAGGGGGGGGATTCGTAGTCGGATAAGAAGTCTTATGTCAACTAGTATCCTAGCTGACATAAGACTGCTCAGGGAGGTAACCTAGCTGACATAAGACTGCTCGGATAAGTACCCTACCGGACATAAGACTGGTCAGGCTGGTACCCTAGCGGACATAAGACAAGTCAAGAGCCTGGAGCCTACGTAAGCCCCTAGCGGGCGAGCAAGGCGGCCAGCTCGTCGGCGCGGCGGGCCAAGGGGGTCCCGGGGTACTCCTCGGCGATCCGCCGGTACGTCTCCAGCGCCTCCACCCCCCGGCCATTTCTCGCCAGCGACCGCCCGAGCCCCATCAGGGCCTCAGCCCGAAGATGGCTCTCTCGATGCCGCTCGGCCACCGTCCGGAAGACCGCAGCCGCCTCCTCGACCCGTCCCAATCCCTCCAGTGCGTAGGCCCTGCCGAGCCCCGCAAGGACCGAACTCGCACCGCTGGGATACGTCCCGAGGTACTCCTGGTAGGCCTGCAGTGCCTTTTCGTATTCACCCTGGTGGTAGGAGATGTTTCCCGTCTGCAGCACGGACTGCTCCGCCGCCTGCGAACCCGGGTACTCCTGCCGCACGCGCACCAGACGCTCGAGCGCCTCTTGCAGCCCCCCGGTCCCCTTTCCCGGTGGCAGCTGTGCCCCTCCCGAGGGATCGACCTCCTTCTCCAGGGAGGCCAGCGCCTCGGCCAGCAGCATCTGTGCGGCCATTTCACGTCCCTCCTTCCACGTCGCGTACCCCCACCAGCCCGCAATCCCCACGAGGACGGCGGCGGTGCACAGGCCAAGGGTGCCCCGCATTTCATAGAGGCGCTTGGCCAGATCCTGCGGGTGAAGCCCGGCGCGGGCACCGGACAGTCGCGTGGTCGGCATGGGACCCCTCACGTGCGCGGCTGGTGGGCCTGGCAGGACTCGAACCTGCGGCACGAGGTTTAGGAAACCTCTGCTCTATCCGCCTGAGCTACAGGCCCGTCACACACTCCACTTCCGGAGACGGACGACGCCACCTAAGCCCATTCTATGGGATTGCCGGGTCTGCAGCAAGGTGGACTTTGACGCGCTTCGCCTGAGCTACCGCGAAGCGGTTCGCGGAGCGGATCCCTGGGGAGGCCTGCGCCTGGCTCTGATCCGAGGGGGACTATCGCTCTTCCGGCTCGGGCTCGGGAGTGTACGGCGGAACATCACCGATGAATTCCACCGACTCCTCCCCCTTCAGGGTGTGGGGCGTGACGGCCCAGCTTCCCCGGCATGTCAAGCTGATCACCTCGTGCGTGGTATTCGGCCCCACGAAGATCATGGTGTAGAGGCTGCCGAGTGCCCCCAATCCACAGAAGGTGGCCTTCAGGGGGAAGTAGACGACGGAGCCGACGACGCTTCCCGTCCCGTACCCGATCTGTGACAGGGTGCTCTCCTCCGAACCGGTCTCTCCCCAGGCCCGCACACCGGGGGTGAGCAGGAGCAAGATGACCGCGACTGCTGCGATCCGCTTCACGGCGATTCCCTCCTTATTCGTGTCCTTCCGCTGGGATGGCCAGTGCTCCTCGCGTCCGTAAAAACATAATAGTTTATGTACTTTTATATTACTACTATGCCCTTGTCAAGAAAAATTTGACAAGCCCGGCGATCCCCTCTAGAATCCCGCTATGATATCTCGGGAGAGGAAAGGGAAAGAGACCGGCCGTCGGATCGCCGGCCTCCTCGCGGCCAAGGGGTGGCGCACGCGGGATCTGATCGCCCGTGCGGGCCTCAAGCAGGCCTCCGTGTATCAATGGCTTCGGGGGGAGTCCGAGCCCCGAGGAGTCGCCCTGCGGAGAATTGCCCAGGCCCTGGAGGTCTCGACGGATTACTTGCTCGGCGTGGACCCCGCCTCCCAAGGCCTCACCGACGCACAGGTGGCGTCCAGAGAGAGCCTGCGCCTCTGCCTGCGGGATCTCGGGATCGGGGCCGGCCACCCCGATTACCTGATGTATCAGGAGGTCGCGATGAGCGATGGAGCGCCGAAATCCGCCACCGGATGGCACGACTTGATCACAAAGGTCCTGCCGAAGGTCACGGGACACCTTCGGCCCCTACTGCGGTCTTCCCGGGGGCGGAGATCGTCCCGCATCGTTCCCCTGAACGTACCCCGGCTACACGCAACTAGGACGAAGCGGAAAAAGTCTTGATTTATAAAAGGTTAGAGTATTGTTGTTAAAGTTAATATTGAATAATGGAAAAGACGGGATAGTGTCCGATTTTTTCCCGTCCTTTGAGGAAGGTGAGCTCGATCAAGAAAGCGATCTCCACGATCTCCCCGCCGAGCTTCTTGACGAGATCGATCGCGGCGGCAACGGTCCCCCCAGTCGCCAGGACGTCATCGGCGATCAGGACCCGCTGTCCGGGTCGAATCGCGTCCTCGTGGATTTCTAACGCATCGGTGCCATACTCCAGTTGATACACCGCCCTGAGGGTACGGCACGGGAGCTTCCCCGCCTTCCGGATAAGGACATGACCCGCGCCGAGCGTGTAGGCCAGGGCCGAGCCGATAATGAAACCGCGCGCCTCCACGCCAACCACCACCTGTATCCCCCGCTCGCGATAGCGATCACCTAACAGGTCGAGAGCCCCCCGAAAGGCCGCGCCATCCGCCAGGAGAGGAGTGATGTCCTTGAACACAACTCCGGGCTTCGGGAAATCCGGAACATCCCGAATCCGTGCTTTCAGGCGGGCGATCAGCTCCTGTGGGGCCTTCACTCTCTTCACTCCTCGAAACGAATGGTGAATGCGGAGAACCGGCCCGTGTGGTCCCCCCAGGTCTCCTCCACCCTTTCGACGCGGGCGCCGGCCGGGCCCCGTTTCAGGTAGCGCAGGAGGTGCCGCAGGGCTTCCCGCTCTCCTTCGGCCACCACTTCCACGCTGCCGTCCCGGCAATTCCTGACATAACCAACGAGTCCGATTTCCAGTGCCACCCGTTCGGTGAAATACCGAAACCCGACCCCCTGCACCATCCCGCTGACCCGTGCGGTGAGCGACGCCCTGTCGGGATCCATCGCGCCTCAGCCTCTCGGGCGGCACACGGATCACGGGC
>Ga0209341_10001128_pt1 | contig 26761 bp, 25 predicted proteins | sample RifCSP13_2_FD_184020 | JGI IMG/M metagenome (GOLD analysis project Ga0209341, IMG submission 184020) | Soil microbial communities from Rifle, Colorado - Rifle CSP2_sed 13_2 (SPAdes) (version 2) | ecosystem: Environmental > Terrestrial > Deep subsurface > Rock core/Sediment | place: Rifle... | reverse complement strand
ATGTTGTCATTGGAAATTAACTGGCTTAAATCCGTACCCAATGCTGTATCAGCCGGCAATTCCATTAATCCTTCTGCCTCTTCCGTCAGTCCCAGTTCCCGTGCAGAGCACAACATTCCTTGTGAATGAATGCCCTTGATCTCTGAGGCCATAATGGACTTTCCACCCGGTAATATCGCACCAACCCTGGCCAGTGCAACAGTCAGCCCCTTCCTGACATTACTCGCACCACAGACGATATTGAGTAAACTACCGCCACCTGCATTAACCTGGCAGACATGTAACTTGTGTGAGTCCGGGTGCCTGGCAACTGATTCAACTTTCGCCACAATTACACCGGAAAAATCAGTCACTATACTGTTAATACCTTCAACTTCCAGACCGGCGAGCGTCAGTTGATCAGCAATCTGCCGGATATCAACAGGGGGATTCACCCATTCTCTCAACCATTTCTCACTAATTTTCATTTTATTTTTATAGTGCTGAGGACCAAGTACTGGGTACCAAGTGGTATGTGCTGATTACTCAGCATTCATTACTCAGTACACATAACTAATTACCATTAAACTGCTTCAGGAAACGCAAATCATTTTCAAAAAATATCCGCAAGTCATCAATGCCATATTGCAGCATGGCCAAACGTTCTACGCCCATGCCAAAAGCCAATCCTGTGTATTTAGCGCTATCTATACCAACGTTTTCCAGAACCTTGGGATGCACCATTCCACAACCCAGTACTTCCAGCCAGCCCTTCTCCCCCATAATATCGACCTCGGCCGAGGGTTCTGTAAACGGGAAATAGGATGGCCGGAAGCGGATTTGTAATGGCCGCTCAAAAAATTGCTCCAGAAAATTTTTCAACAGTCCTTTCAATTGGGCAAAGGTGACATATTCATCAACCAACAAGCCTTCCACCTGATGAAACATGGGTGTATGTGTCATATCGGAATCACAGCGGTAGACCCGGCCCGGTGCGATGAAACGTAACGGTGGTTTTTTCTCCTGCATGACCCGGACCTGTACGGACGAGGTATGCGTACGCAACAGAGTCTTGTCATCGAAATAAAAAGTATCATGCATCGCACGTGCAGGATGATGGACTGGGATGTTCAGTGCTCCAAAATTATGAAAGTCATCCTCAATCTCTGGACCATCCACAATCTCAAAACCAATCTGGTTAAAAAGATTTTCTATTTTTTGCAGGGTCAGTGTGATTGGATGCAATCCACCGGAATGTTGTCCACGTCCCGGCAAGGTAATATCCAGCTTTCCATGTGCAAGACTGGATTCAAGTTTTGCGTTCTCCAGCAATCTGCGTCGTTGTTCTATCGTTTCAAGCAATGCATTTTTAGCATTATTGATGGCTTCGCCTGCGGCTGGCCGCTGTTCCGCCGGTAATTTACCCAACTGTTTCAGCAGTTGTGTCAGATGGCCTTTTTTACCGAGATAATCAATACGCGCCTGATCCAGGGCGATTAGATCCTCTGCCGCCAGAACAACGGCCCTGGCCTGTTCAAGAAGTTCAGTGATATCTTTCACATTACCCCGGATATAAAATTCTGAAATCGCCGCTCCCCGGCTTGGTCTTCCTCGATCGCTGTTCCCGACGTTGCTCTATCTCCCACATCCCTGTGGTCGTGCGCTCGCGGCATAATTCAATCTTGTACATACACCGCTCGTGTGCTCCTCGGCAACTGTTCCCGACGTTGCTCTCGGTCTCCGTTCCTGACTCGACTCTACCGATTACTTCCTGTAATCGTACCTCCCACTTCCCTGTGGTCGTGCGCTCGCGGCTACGACCGCCATGGATGGTGGAAGTGCAGATATTGCAGGACGCTTACACGGACGTAAGCGGTAGACAACGTCCGGAACTGGTTGTCGAGCAAACATCTGCCAGTACGTCCCTGTACATCGCCGCTCCTGTGCAGTCGCTCCCAGCATCCTGCTTCTCGCGACACTAATACGTCCCTGTATGTCGTCCTGCACCCGCGGCATACCGTACATCCTGTACATCGCCGCTCCTGTGCATCCATGCACCCGCGGCATACCGTACATCCTGTACATAAAAAAGGGGAAAGTATTTTCTTTCCCCTATCAGTATAACACCGTCAGTTTATCAGCTTGCGAGGGAGGATTTCGCCTGATTCGCAAGTTGTGCAAATGCATGTTTATCTGCAACCGCCAGGTCGGCAAGAACCTTGCGGTCAATAGCGATGGCTGATTTATTCAACCCGTTGATCATGCGGCTGTATGACAGTCCATGTTCACGGGCAGCGGCATTGATACGTGCAATCCATAATGCACGGAATACCCGTTTCTTCTGGCGCCGGTCACGATAGGCATATTGCGCAGCCTTGGTGACTGCCTGTTTGGCCACACGATATACATTCTTGCGCCGGCCCCGATAACCCTTGGCCTGCACGAGAACTTTTTTATGTCTTGCATGGGCCGTTACCCCACGTTTAATTCTTGGCATGACGGAATCCTCTTACCTTATGGCCGTTAACTGTATGGCAACATGCGTGCAATTGCCTTCTGATCACTATCATGGATCGCGATAATGCTGCGCAATTGACGTTTACGTTTGGTGCTTTTCTTGGTCAATATGTGACTGCGATGCGACTGGCGATGCTTAAACTTGCCGGATGCGCCGCGTGTAAAACGCTTCGCTGCCCCACGGTTACTCTTCATCTTAGGCATTAATGTTTACTCCAGTATCTTTTAATTCGTGATTCGTGATTCGTGATTCGTATATAACCTGGCTCATCATTACCAATTACCAATTACAAATCACCAGTCACCAGTCACCGTTTTGGTGCCAGCAACATCACCATCTGTCGGCCTTCCATTTTCGGAAACTGCTCGACCACACCATGTTCCTGTAGATCCGCCTCTATTCTTTCCAGCATTCTGGTACCCAGTTCCTGATGCACCATTTCCCGGCCACGGAAACGCAATGTTACCTTTACCTTGTCTCCGTTACTCAAAAAACGGACCAAATTTCTTAATTTGACCTGATAATCGCTTGCCTCTGTACCAGGACGAAACTTGATTTCCTTGATCTGAATCTGTTTCTGTTTCTTTTTAGCTGCCTGTTTCTTCTTGGTTTGCTCAAAAACATATTTGCCGTAATTCATGACCCGGCAAACAGGTGGTTCAGCATTCGGGACTATTTCTACCAGATCGAGTTCTGCGTCTTCTGCCATCCTCAGGGCTTCATTAATTGGCACCATGCCAATCTGTTCACCATCTGCACCAATCAGCCTGACGGTGGCTGATCTAATCTCTTCATTCAAACGGGTCTGCTTATCTGTGGTGATATGTTATTCCTCCAAAATAGATCGACCGCGGGACGCAATATCATTTTTGAGGTGAGCAATAAAGGCGCCCAACGGCATGCCTCCAAGGTCTTCACCGCTGCGCGTACGCACGGCCACAGTGTTATTTTCCAGTTCACGCGCCCCGATGACGAGCATATAGGGTATGCGCTGCATTGTGTGCTCGCGGATTTTAAGCCCGATCGTTTCATTTCTCAAGTCGGCATCAGTCCTGAATCCTTGAATTTTCAGGCTTTCTGCAATTTTTTTTGCAAAATTGGCCTGCTTTTCCGTCAAACTGATGACGACCACCTGTTGCGGAGCCAGCCAGGTGGGCAGACTGCCGGCGTAATGTTCGATCAGTATCCCGATAAATCGCTCAAAGGATCCAAGGATTGCCCGGTGCAGCATGACCGGTCGCTGGCGTGAACCATCCTCGGCCACGTATTCGGCATTCAGGCGCTCAGGCAGCACAAAATCCACCTGCAGTGTGCCACATTGCCAGTCCCGGCCAATAGCGTCACGCAGGATGAACTCCAATTTCGGTCCGTAAAATGCGCCCTCACCCGGGTTCAGGGTGATTTCCAGCCCGGTTGCTTCTGTCGCTGTCCGCAGAGACTCTTCCGCCTTGTCCCAAATACTGTCATCACCGACCCGTACTGCCGGCCGGTCGGAGAATTTGACCCGGACATCTTCAAATCCAAAGTCCTTGTATACAGACAGCAACAAATCACAAAATGCCCTGGTCTCGGCCGTAATTTGGCCCTCAGTGCAAAAAATATGGGCATCATCCTGGGTAAAGGCCCGTACCCGCATCAGGCCATGCAGTGCTCCCGATGGTTCATGACGATGACAGGAACCGAATTCGGCCATCCGCAGCGGCAGTTCACGGTAGCTGCGCAGGCCATGATTATAAATCTGTACATGGCAGGGACAATTCATCGGTTTGATAGCGATGGCCAGGTCTTCATCCAGTGCCTGGACGGTAAACATGCTCTGCCGGAATTTGTCCCAGTGCCCGGATTTCTCCCACAGTTTGCGATCCACTAATTGCGGGGTTCTAACCTCCACATAACCCGCAATCTCCAGCTTGGAACGCAGATAGTTCTCGATCAGGCGGTGCAATGTCCAGCCGTGTGGATGCCAGAAGACACTGCCGACCGCCTCTTCCTGAAAATGAAACAGGTCCAGACGCTTGCCGAGCTTGCGGTGATCGCGTTTCTCGGCCTCTTCAAGGCGGTGCAGATAGTCCTTGAGCTCCTGTTCACTGGCAAAGGCGGTTCCGTAGATGCGCTGAAGTTGCGCATTGTTGGCATCCCCACGCCAGTACGCACCGGAGACCTTGGTGAGCTTGAATGCCGTGCCCAGTTTACCGGTGGACGGCAGGTGTGGGCCGGTACACATGTCCAGCCAGGAATCCCCCTGCCGGTAAATGCTGATCTGTTCGTCCGGGGAAATCCCTTCCCTGATCCACTCAGCCTTGAACTTTTCACCACTTTTTTCAAAAAATTCTATCGCCTCATTACGTGACCAGATCTCGCGCCGGATGGGCAGGTCCTGTTTGACGATCTCGCGCATACGTTGCTCGATCTTCACCAGATCGGCCTCGGTAAACGGGTGTTCGCGGGCGAAATCGTAATAAAAGCCAGTATCCGTAGCCGGGCCGAAGGTGATCTGCGTCCCGGGAAATAACTCCTGCACCGCCTGCGCCAGCACATGGGCCGCATCATGACGATAAACTTCCAGCGCCTCCGGTTGGTCACGGGTAATAATCTGGACGCTTGCATCCGATTCAATCGGACGGGTCAGATCCCACAACTCACCGTTTACTTTGACGACGGTTGCCTTCTTCGCAAGACTTTTGCTGATGGACAGTGCGATATCGAAACCGGTGACCGGGGCTTCGTAGGTTTTATTGTTACCGTCTGGCAGGGTAATGGTTGGCATTTTGCTCTCCAGTGGCGACCGTTACAAAGGGCCGCATGTTTATGTTTAAGTAATGAGTACTGAGTAACGAGTGCTTAGTTATCAGAGCATTTTCTTTTTTACTCGCTACTCAGTACTCATCACTCGTTACTTTCTAAAGTTGGTAGGCGCGATTGTATTATTCCGGACATCCAGTCCTCCACCCTTCGGGCCGTGCTTCGCACGTTCAAAATCGTTCCCGACGATTTTGTCGAACTCCGTTCTCGTCCAATCGACGCCTCATTCCATATAAAATCAAATTGGTAGGCGCGATTGTATTATTCCGGACATCCTGTCCTCCACCCTTCGGGCCATGCTTCGCACGTTCAAAATCGTTCCCGACGATTTTGTCGAACTCCGTTCTCGTCCAATCGACGCCTCATTCTATATAAAATCAAATTGGTAGGCGCGATTGGACTCGAACCAACGACCCCCACCATGTCAAGGTGGTGCTCTAACCAGCTGAGCTACGCGCCTGTTTTAAAGGCCGCATAGCATACTCAAATTTAGCAATGGAGACCAGTTATTGTCCGTATTATTTACTCCCTCCCCCTTGACGGGGGACGCCTGCCCCCCTTGACGGGGGACGCCTGCAAGGATGGAGTCGGTAGAGTCGAGTCTGGAACAGAGACCGAGAGCGACGCAGGAAGCCAAAGCCGAGGGTTAGGGTGGGGGTGAAAAACATATACACCCTCCCCTTAATCCCCTCCCCTCAAGGGAGGGGAAATAACAGTACAGGCTTTCAATGATCACCACATGAGTAAACCACGAATCTATTCCCCCCTCCCCTTGCGGGAGGGGGTGAGGGGGAGGGGTATATTAATTTAACGCGACTTTAATAGTTCTTGGTTTCGACTAATAAGTGCAATGTAAGTTATGCAGCGAGTAAGTCAACTCGTTGCCCCAAAAATAATTCATTCGGTGACTTGCACCCACGGCTTTTCCTTGGGCGATTATTTAAACGTTCCATTACCCGGTTGAGCGCCTCATCGCTTACTTTGTTGAAATCCGTTCCCTTCGGAAAATATTGCCGTATTAATCCATTGGTATTTTCATTGCTCCCGCGTTCCCATGAGGCATACGGATGCGCAAAATAGATGTTCGCCTTCAGTTGCCGGGCTATCGTGGCATGATGGGCAAACTCCAAACCGTTATCAAAGGTGATGGTCCGGACTTTCGCTTGCAACGGTTTCATTCGTTGGATGGCGGCCACCGCCAGTAAATCCGCCCGTTTACCGGTTAACCGGGCGATCACGGTATATAAGGTCTTGCGTTCTACCCAGGTCAACAGCGCACTCTGGCGCCGGTGGCCCAGAACGGTATCGCCTTCCCAGTCACCTATCCGTTGGCGGCGCTCCACCACCACGGGCCGTTGCTCAATGCCCACACGGCCCGGGATCTTGCCCCGACGCTCATGGCGGGCATGACGCCTTCGATAGGGCTTCGAGACGATGCGTAAGTGGCGATACAAATTGCCCCCCGTCGCCTGGTCAGCATAGATCAGGCGATAGACCGTCTCATGGTGTAAGGACACGTGTTTATGCCGGCGCAGATAATCGACCACCTGTTGCGGACTCAATTCCTGGCGCAAGAGCATCGTTATCCATTCCTGCACGGCATCGGTGACTTTACAGGCTTTATGTCCTTCATGGCGACGGCAAAGGGCCTGGTGTTGTGCTTGTGCCGGACGATAACCGCGCAAGCCGGCATTCCGCTGCAGTTCCCGGCTGATGGTGGACGGCGCCCGCTTAAGCAGCTTTGCCATCGCATTTTGTGGATGTCCTGCTTTCTTCATAATGTAAATCTGGTATCGTTCTTGTCCGGTCAGCTGTTTATAGTGCATCGTGCATTTTCCTTTGGCGAGAAAAATGACAGACTATAGCAGCTGACCCTCTTTCTCAGAAAATTGCACTTATTATGTGAAACCGCCGTTTCTAATACAGCCTCGATTTCATTTAACACCTGGTTATTCCAAAATCTCAAAACCTCATAACCTTGCTGTTTCAGCCAGTCAGTTCTTATTTCATCATATACAATCTGCTCCTGATGCTGGCCCCCATCTATTTCAATGATCAGGCGCTTTTCAAAACAGACAAAATCTACAATGTAATGCCCTAGAGGTTGTTGCTGGCGAAACTTTACACCTAGCTGCCGTTTTCGAAGATAACGCCACAATTGAAGTTCCGCATCAGTAGCATTCTTTCGTAATGTTTTAGCACGGATTAAAGATTCATCCATGTAATACACCCTCCCCTCAGTCCCCTCCCGTCAAGGGAGGGGAGGAATAATTAGAATACAAATTTTACTCATCAATTCAATCCATAAACTATTCCCACCCCCTTGTGGGGGGGGGGAAGAAAAATCAAATTGTTTATTTTACTCACCAATTATTTGAGCCACACCAAAAACCATCCCCTCCCCTTGCGGGAGGGGGCGAAGCGGAAAGAGCCGAAGCATCGCTTCGGCCCGCTGAGCGGGCACACAGGGAAGTGTGCCCTGGACTTTGAGTGGAGCAGGATGCGCAGCGATAAAGAGGGGGAGGGGATTCAATGAATTGCCAATCACCAATCACTAATCACGAATTACGAATTACCATACTCACCCGGCCTGTTCCTGCGGCAACCCCAAGTCATAGCTGCGAATACGCTGAATCTCATCGCGCAATTTCGCCGCTTCTTCAAATTCCAGATCGCGGGCATGTTTATACATGCGATCTTCAAGTTGTCTGATTTTCTTCATTAACAGTTCGGGCGGCTGCCCGGCATATTCACTGGGCACTTCCGCCACCTTGAGCCACTTTTTATGCGTTTGCCTGGATTCGCTGTATGCCCCTTCCATGATATCAGTAACGGCTTTCTTGACACCTTCCGGCGTGATCCCGTGTTGCAGGTTATATTGCTTCTGTTTCTCCCGGCGTCGCTCTGTTTCGGCAAGCGCCCGTTGCATGGATCCGGTCATCCGGCCTGCATACAGAATTGCCTTGCCGTTCAGGTTTCTGGCCGCGCGGCCTATGGTCTGGATCAGGCTGGTTTCAGACCGTAAAAACCCTTCCTTGTCCGCATCGAGGATGGCCACCAGTGACACCTCCGGCATATCCAGTCCCTCCCGTAATAAATTAATCCCGACCAGCACATCGAATTCACCCAGGCGTAAATCTCGGATAATCTCAACCCGCTCGACAGTCTCGATATCCGAATGCAGATAACGTACACGGACACCATGTTCCGCCAGATATTCCGTAAGGTCCTCCGCCATGCGCTTGGTCAAAGTTGTCACCAGTACCCGTTCATCCTGCGCTGTCCGTAAATTTATCTCGGACAGCAAATCATCCACCTGTGTCACCACCGGTCTGACTTCAACTGCCGGATCAACCAGACCCGTCGGCCTGACCACCTGTTCAACAATCTGGCCGGTGTGTTCGTATTCATACCGGCCGGGTGTGGCTGAAATACAAATCGTCTGTGGCGACATTTCCTCGAACTCATCAAAGCGCAACGGCCGGTTATCCAGCGCCGAAGGCAACCTGAAACCGTACTCAACCAGGGTTTCCTTGCGGGAACGGTCACCACGGTACATACCGCCCAATTGTGGAATGGTGACATGGCTTTCATCAATCACAAGTAAAGCGCTGTTCGGCAGGTAATCAAACAGGGTTGGCGGGGGTTCACCGGCATTCCTGCCGGAAAGATATCTTGAATAATTTTCGATGCCCGAGCAGTAACCGATTTCCTGCATCATCTCGATATCGAATCTGGTCCTTTGTTCAAGCCGCTGCGCCTCAACCAGTTTATTTGCAGCAAATAAATGCTCCAGCCGTTCCTTCAATTCAATTTTAATCGCTTCGATAGCATCCAGTATCGTCTGCCGCTGCGTCACATAGTGTGTCTTGGGATGTATCGTCACGCGCGGTACTTTTCGCAAGACTTCGCCCGTGAGTGGATCAAACCAGGCCAGCGATTCAATCTCGTCATCAAATAACTCAATACGCACCGCTTCCCGTTCCGATTCTGCCGGAAATATATCAATGACTTCACCCCGCACACGGTAAGTGGCCCGGTGCAGTTCAATATCGTTACGGGTATATTGTATCTCGGCGAGACGCCGCAGGATTTTACGCTGATCGATCGGATCGCCCTGATCCAGATGCAACACCATCTGCAGATAAGATTGTGGATCACCCAGACCGTAAATTGCTGACACCGTAGCAACAATAATCGAATCCGGCCGTTCCAGCAGTGCCTTGGTAGCAGAAAGACGCATCTGTTCGATATGTTCATTAATGGAGGCGTCTTTTTCGATATAGGTATCCGAGGAAGGTACATAGGCCTCTGGCTGGTAATAGTCGTAATACGACACGAAATATTCCACCGCATTGTCCGGGAAAAACTCGCGCATCTCGCCATAAAGCTGGGCTGCAAGAGTTTTATTGGGTGCCAGAATTAATGTACAGCGCTGCAATTGCTGTATGACATTGGCAATCGTAAAAGTCTTGCCGGAGCCGGTAACACCCAGCAGGGTCTGATGGGCAAGACCATCCTGTAAACCAGTAACCAGATTACCAATGGCCTGGGGTTGATCCCCGGCAGGCAGGTAATCCGACTTTATTCTGAATTCTTTTACCACGGGTATTTTGTGCGTCTTGTGATTCGGGTATATTACACGCCTTTTGTAGCATCACAGAATATGAGGACACTTCTTTGAACGTCAAGGTCGCACAACGCGTTGCCGGTATCAAACCTTCAGCCACTCTGGCCGTATCTGCACGTGCCGCAAAACTGCGTTCCGAAGGTGTTGACATCATCAACTTCAGCGCCGGTGAACCCGATTTTGATACGCCGGAACACATCAAGGATGCCGCCATTCAGTCCCTGAAAGCGGGTTTTACCAAATACACTGATGTCGCCGGAACGCCTGAATTGAAGAAGGCCATTATCAATAAATTCAAGCGTGAAAACAAACTGGAATACAAACCATCACAGATACTGGTGTCCTGCGGTTGCAAACATAGTTTGTATAACCTGTTTCAGGCCGCAATCAATCACGACGATGAAGTAATTATCCCGGCCCCGTACTGGACGTCATATCCGGACATGGTGCGGCTGGCCGATGGTGAACCCGTGATCATCAAGACCACCATCGAACAGGACTTCAAGATCAACAAGGCCCAGTTATTGGGTGCAATAACTGACAAGACCAGAATGTTTATCCTGAACAGTCCATCCAATCCGACCGGTGCCAGTTATACACCTGAAGAAATCAAGGAAATCGGTGAAGTATTAACAGACCATCCTGAAATTCTGATAGCCTCTGATGATATCTACGAGCACGTACAGTGGGGGCAGAAATCATTTACCAATATCCTCAATGTCTGCCCGGAGCTCTACGACCACACGATAGTATGTAACGGCGTATCCAAAGCCTATTCCATGACCGGCTGGCGTATTGGTTATCTGGCCGGCCCCGAGGTACTGGTCAATGCCATGAAGAATATTCAATCCCAGAGCACATCCAACCCGACCTCGATTGCCCAGGTGGCGGCTACCGCAGCACTGGAAGGTGACCAAAGCTATATCAAAATGAGCACGAAAGAATTCAAGAAGCGGCATGATTATCTGCATGCGGAACTGAACAGTATCAATGGGGTGCGTTGTCTGGCGTCGCAGGGGACCTTCTACATCTTCCCGAATATGGAGGAGGTCATCGACCGTCTGGATGGGATTAATGATGATCTGCAATTGGCCGAGTTCCTGCTGGAGAAGGCCCGGATTGCAGTGGTGCCAGGTTCCGCCTTTGGTGCCCCAGGTTGTATCCGCATTTCCTTTGCCACCAGCATGGATGACCTGAAAGAAGGCATGAAACGTCTCAAGGCCTGTTTGTAACAGGATGTGAAACAGCGGTTGACCGGATCCGGCCGGGTCAGTACCATACCCGGCCTTGAATCCCTTACCGTTAAGGAAGGGAGATTATAATTTATTTGTAACGTATTTCGAGAAACAAGCAACAAATTTACGAATTACCAATTACGAATTACCAATTACTGTTTTACAATTCCCCGGTAGGTGAGCCGGGAAAAGAAAAGACATTTAACATGTCTTTTCTCCGGCGAACGCCACGTACAGGATGTTCGTGGCCGTGTCACTTAACGAGACCCCGAAGGTCGAGTTTAGTGACCACAGTTAGTCGGGCTATAATTTATATAGTGTACTTAATTCCCCGGTAGCTCAGTTGGGTGAGCCGGATTAAGAAATTCATCCAGTGAATGAATTTCCCGGCGAACGCCGAGCCAACGGATGGCGAGGCCGGGGTTAAATGAATCGGTGATTTCACGCCATGGATGGCATGTACAATTTGTCTTATTCCCCGGTAGCTCAGTCGGTAGAGCGGGTGACTGTTAATCACTAGGTCGGCGGTTCGAGCCCGTCCCGGGGAGCCAAATTAATATCCGTATTAAATCTCCTTCTTTCTAACCTTAAAGCGCTAATTCTCGAACCGCCTTCGGGGTCGTTCTAAACTCGATCATCCTGATCTCGCCAAGAACCCGGGATTTACCTTCCCTGGTAAATCCGCTCGGCGGGGCAAAGCTGTGCTTTGCCTGTTACCGACTCGCCCCGTCCCGGGGAGCCAAAATCATATTCTGTCATTTCTCCCTGCTGTCGAAATGACAACCTATATTAATTCCCTGTAAGCTTGGATAGATAATCAGAAAATTCCTTGTTGAGTTCAGGATCTTTCAGACCATATTCAACATTGGCCTGCAGATAACCCAGCTTGGAACCACAGTCGTAACGTTTGCCTTCGAACTCGTATGCCAATACCTGTTCATGATTTAGCAGCATCGAAATCGCATCAGTTAATTGTATCTCACCCCCTGCACCTTTTTCTGTTTGTTCCAAAAATGTAAATATTTGTGGTGAAAGAATGTAGCGCCCAACAACAGCTAATGTCGATGGAGCTTCTTCAGGCTTTGGTTTTTCTACTATATTTAATATCCTGCCCGTTGATCTATCCATTGCATCAATACTGACTATTCCGTATTTATCTGTATCATCAGGTGAAATATTTTCAACTGCAATGATACTATTATGTCGTTGCTCATAAACATTTATCATCTGCCTCAGACAGCCTCGGTTACCATCATTGATAAGATCATCTGGAAGAATAACTGCAAAGTATTCATCCCCTATTGCTTCTTTTGCACATAATACAGCATGGCCAAGGCCGAGCGGTTTCTCCTGAATAACAGATTGTATGGAAATATTGTCTGATGAAAGTATATTTATTGAATCAAGCAAATGCTGTTTACCACTTGTGCTTAATTCTTTTTCCAACTCTATAGCTTTATGGAAATGATTTTCAATCGAGCCTTTATCATGGCGAGTGATAAAAATGAATTCTTTAATATCCGCATTTACAGCTTCTTCCAGCGCATATTGAATGAGTGGCTTATCCACAACAGGAAGCATCTCTTTAGGTATTACCTTAGTGGCCGGCAGGAATCGTGTGCCCAGACCGGCGACAGGCAAAATTGCTTTATGAATCTTTCGCATCACGGAATATTTTATTTAGTGGAACCACATTATTCTGTTGAGGTTGACTTTGTAATTCGGGTGCAAGTTCATGTAATAATGCTTTTAGTTTATCTTCATCAAATTCATTACATGCCAATTCCATTATTTTGAGTTTATCAGGAAGAAATTCCAGGTTTATTGCGGGATGGCGCGCCAATAATATTTTAGGATGTACAGTGCTGTCTTTATGTTCATTTTCATAAAACAGTTCTTCAAAAAGTTTTTCTCCTGGGCGTAATCCAGTATAGACAATCATGATTTCCTCTCCGGGTACACGACCAGAAAGTTTGATCATCTGCTCCGCAAGATAATTGATCTTTACCGGTTCACCCATATCAAGCACATAAATTTCTCCCCCTTCGCCCATTGCACCTGCCTGTAATATAAGCTGACAGGCCTCCCGAACAGTCATGAAAAAACGTGTGATTTCAGGATGAGTAACAGTTATTGGCCCACCATTTTTAATTTGTTCCCTGAATAATGGAACAACACTTCCATCTGAGTCCAGTACGTTACCAAAACGCACGGTAACAAATCGTGTATTCGATTTGATATTCATCCATTCACAATACATCTCGGCAGCACGTTTACTCGCGCCTAATACATTGGCCGGATTAACTGCCTTGTCAGTTGATATGAATACAAATTTATTACAATTATATTTAACTGCAAATTCCGCAAGGATTTTTGTACCAATAATATTGTTTTTTATCGCTTCACGTGATTGGTTTTGTAAAATTGGCACATGTTTGTAAGCAGCGGCATGAAAAATTACATCTGGCTTGTAGTTGGCAACGACATGATCAACTTTTGCCCTATCACATATATCACCTAATATTGCATACATTTTGAGTGATGGATAATTATTCTCTAACATACGTTGTATGTTATAAAGATTAAATTCATTGCGTTCAAATATTACAAGAACGGCAGGATTAAGTGCAGATATTTGTTTACATAGCTCAGAACCTATTGAACCTCCACCACCACTCACCAGGACAACTTTGTTGGTAATGCCTTGTTGTATAATTTTCCAGTCCAATTCAACCTTCTCACGACCGAGTAAATCTTCAATCAGAACTTCACGTAGATCGCTAAGTACAACCTTCCCGGAAACCATATCATGGATTTTTGGCAAAGTACGCAATGGAATACCAGATTCTTCACAGCCAGAAACAATCCTTTGCATTTGTTCACTTGTTGCAGACGGTACGGCAATTACAATGATATCTATTTTATATCGTTCAATTATCGCTGGAAGTTGCTCGACAGTTCCAAGTACACGGATACCATGAACCTCTGAATTTTTTAATGATAGATCATCATCAATAAATCCAATCGGTAAATAATTTCCTTTACGTAACATTTCCCTGACCAGCATTTCTCCAGCATGGCCAGCACCAATAATTAATACTCTTTGTCCATCAGTAACAGATTTGAAATTAAATGAATGATCCTTCCAGACTCGATAACCTAATCTTGGCCCACCAAGGAGGAAAATAAGAAAAACTGGATACATTATCAATATAGATCTTGGAATATCTTCTAATCGAATCGAAATGAATAACACAAGTGTGATACATAATGCGCCAAACACTGCCGCACGAAAGATATTCCATAGATCTGGCAAGCTTGAAAAACGCCACAGTCCTCGATATAAGCTGAATCTCCAGAATACCAGTCCCTGTACAAGCAGGATCATTGGAAGTGTATAAAGACTGATTTCCAAATAATTATCGGGTATATCAAGATTAAAACGTAGCCACCATGAGACTTGCCATGCAATGACTGTCATGATGAAGTCATGAATTATGATTGCAGTTTTTTTGTTAAAGACTGACATTCAAATCAATAGTATGTGTATCAGTTTTGACATATTTAAAATAAATACTCTTGTTTTAAACCGGGATTAATCAAGCATTTTGTTTTTAACTTATTGCGAGTTTGTTCTTGTATTGGCGAGACCGATAAATATCATCCACATGATAAGTGATAACCAGAACGATGAATAGAATGCCTTGCCAATATTCGGTACGATAGCTATTAATGCTCCTAGCATCCATGGAAATGCATTTATTTGTTCCGCTTTCGGTAGCCCACTCAATGAGTTAATCATAAAATAAATTGCGAATATAATTCCTATAATTCCTATAATTCCAGTTTCTGTAGCGATTTCCAATAATGCAAAATGAGGATGTGTTGATCCATTGGGATATTCCCAATTATATTTTCCTTTAATTGGCCTATAATCATCATATGCATGTCTATACCCTCGTGGTCCAATGCCATTAAACCAATGGCTTATATACATACGCCCGGCAGTTTCCCATAATGCAATTCTACCACTACTAAATTTATCTATAGTTTTCAAATCTCCGCTCATTAATGAATGCAGTGGCGTATAATTTCTCACAGGCTGCTGATAAGCCAAAAACCCGATTATTGCAAGCATGGAAACAAATATGAGAATAGTCTTAGGCCAGGTAAAGTATTTATTAATATATGATATATAAGATAGCCATCCGAGCAGCCCGGTAATTAATATAAGTAATCCAGTTCTACTGCCAGATAAAACAATTATTGTGATGTAAACAGTTGCTAAACTACACGCAAATAATGAGGAGTAAATACCACTGGATAAAATACGTAATCTTTCAAAAATTACAGGTGCCAAAACAGCAAGCACCAGTCCTAATGTTGCTCTCGGAGAAAAAATACCACTTAAATGTGTAGGTGAGAACCTGATATTCCCGAAAATATTTTTTCCTGAAACCATTTGTAATAGTGCATCAATACACCAAAATATGATGATCACACATACAACATTGAACAGGGTTTTTTGAATTTTTCGTTTATCGATTTCACTAATCATATAAATACCAACTAAAAATAATGGGAATATACCCAAAGTCGTTGTAAATGAATGATTAAAATTAAATGCGTCTGGTAAAGAAAATAGCATTGGAAACCATATTAACCCGAAGATTATGAATAAATTCCGGTAGCAATCATGACGTCTGAATATATTAATCAAACCATGGTTATAAATATATATCACCCCGGTTACAGACATTAATACTAATGGCAGTATAAATAACCTGCCAAATGGAAGTAAAAATAAATATAAAGAAGGAAGAATCCAGCCTGGTATATGTTTAATTATCAAATCTGTATCCTTAGCAAAAATATTATCGCCATATCTTCACCAAACACTCAATCATCATTTAGAGTGATTATGTTACATTCTTCGTAGCGACAGTCAGAATCGACCGTAAAATATTACTTATAACTTTTATATCTTTTTTGTTCAAAGTCGGATGAACCAGAAAACAGATTGATTCTTCGGCCAGTCTTCTACCTGTTGGTAATCGCACGGAAGGTGAAAGATGTGCATTAACAAATGCTTTTTCCAAATAAATCTCGCTACAACTGCCTTCAAAACATGGCACACCTTTATTATTGATCTCAATAACAATTTTGTCTCTATTCCAACCTGGCTGAAATTGTTTACTGTCAATAAATGCATAACATCGATAATAGGCATGTTCAATATATTCCGGTGGTTCATATATACGGATACCTGAAATATCTTTAAGGTCATGGATAAGTGCTTGTGCATTACTTCTTCTTTTCATTGTCCATTGGGGTAATTTCTTTAGTTGTATTCTCCCAATTGCAGCCTGCATTTCAGTTAGTCGCCAATTCGTTCCGAATGAATTATGTACCCATTGAAATACAAATTTATCAGATTGATTACGTGTCACATTGTAATCTTTCCCATGATCTTTATATGACCATGCACGTTGCCAATTTTCTTTATCTCTAAGTAATAATATGCCACCTTCACCCATCGTCATAATTTTATCATGACAAAAAGAGAAAGCAGCGGCATCACCAAAACTACCAACATACTTTCCCTTATACTTGGCGCCGTGTGCTTGCGCACAATCTTCTATTACCTTCAGTTTGTTCTGTCTGGCATATTTACAGATAGACTCAATCTCGCATGGCCAACCAGCGAGATGTACAACAATAATGGCTCTGGTTTTGGGTGTGATAACTTTCTTGATATTTGCAACAGTAATATTCTGACTTTGAGGATCAACATCAGCGAATATTGGTCTTGCACTACGCATCACAACACTGCTTGCAGAGGCTATGAATGATTTACAAGGAACAATGACATCATCACCGGGGCCAATCCCCATCGAATATAATGCAAGTTCTAATGCAACTGAACCATTACAAACAGCTATAGCATATGGTGCCCCAATAAAACTGGCAAATTCACGCTCAAATGACAGGACTTGATCACCCACCCATGCATTGTTCTTACCTGATTGCAGAACTTCCACCACAGCATCAATTTCATCCTGCTCGTACTGAGGCCAAACCGGAAACGGGTGGTGAACATTTTTTTTATTCATAATAACTTTCTAGACATCATGCTGGATTACTCTTGCCGGAGTTCCTCCCACTGTCAAGTTATCTTTTACATCCGAAAGTACTACCGAACCTGCACCGATTGTGACACCTTCACCAATTTTTATTTGCTGGATGACACTTGCACCAATTCCAATCCAGCTCAGATCACCCACTGTCACTTCACCTCCCAAATGAGCACCAGGACAAATATGCACACCATTTCCTATTCTACAATCATGATCGACTGTTGCAGCAGTATTGATAATACAGCCACGACCAATTTGCGCAGTTGCATTTACCGCAGCCTGGGCCAGTACAACGCTACCGGCACCAAGTCGGGCAGAGGGACTGACCCACGCCCCGGTCTGGATCAGTACTGGAGCATTAAATCCTTGTGAAATATAACGATCAAGTATTTCCAGTCTCTTGCTCCCCTCCCCGATGGCAACGACGAAATCGGTATATTCCTTGTTGTTCTTCACGTCCAGTTCAAGGTTGCCGACCACCGGCCAGGGCAAACTCCCATCCAACTCACGATAACGGTCATCCAGAAACGCAACAGCCTCCCAACGTTTCATGGACATGGCGGCATCAGCCACCACTTTCCCATGGCCACCAGCACCAATAATTAGCAACTTGCTCATGATATGGAACCTCTGAATTTCTCCATGGTTGCCTGTCCTTCCTGGTTGATCCCTTCGCCATGCAAGACTCTCAACAAAGTCAACCACAAGATTTTTAGATCTAACCAGATAGTTTGATGATCGACATACCATACATCCAGCTTGAACCGCTCTTCCCATGACAAGGCATTACGTCCATTGACTTGAGCCCAGCCTGTAATACCAGGCCTAACTTCGTGGCGACGCGCCTGTTCGGGAGTATAAAGCGACAGATACTCCATCAATAAGGGGCGTGGACCCACCATACTGAGATCACCCTTCAACACATTAAATAATTGTGGCAACTCATCCAGACTGAAACGGCGTAATATTTTTCCGAAGCTAGTCAGACGCTCCACATCAGGCAATAATTCTCCTTTTTCAGCATTGACATTCGTCATGGTACGGAATTTATAGATTTCGAAAGGTTCCCCATTCAATCCGGGTCGCTGCTGCCGGAATAATACAGGAGGGCCCAGAGTCAACCCTACTATCAGTGCAATTAACAGCAGTAATGGTGCAATTACGATAATCAATATTACCGCAACTATTAAATCAAAGGCCCTTTTCATTGCACAGAACGGTAAAAATCCTGCCATGCACCAGTCAGTATTTCTTTGGAATACAAACGTATGGCCCGGTCTCTGGCTTTTCTGCCCATGTCATACAGCTTTTCCCCGGATTTATACATTTCATACATGAGCTCCGCAATCTGGTTTTTATTGCCGGCCTCGTGCATCAGGCCGGTCTGTCCTTCCACAATAACGTCCGTAATTCCGTATATCCTGGATGCCAGCGACGGTATGCCGCAAGCCGCGGCTTCAATAATGATATCGCCAAAACTCTCCCTGTAACTTGGCAAACACAGAAGATCTGCGGCAGCCATCCACTTTTCCGGAATATCGCTAAAGTAGGCAATAAAATGTATCCTGTCCGTGTTGGGACAAAGCTCCTGAATTTTATCCTGTAATTGTTCTTCATCAGGTCCAACAAACAAGAGGTGTACATTGCTATCCCCGGCAAAGGCATGGGCAAAAGCCTTACTTAGATCAAGCACCCCCTTATCTATTGTAAATCTTCCCATAAATAATATTAAAAAATCCGACTCCTCGAGTCCGAGCTTGTCCCTTATCTCCTTTCTTGCCACCTTGTCCGGCTTGAATCGCCCTGTATCCACACCACCCACAGAGCCATTGGCAAGGACCCTGATTTTTCCTGCCGGCAGTATTTTATTGTCAATCAGGAATTGTCTCTGTGTCTGACTGTCCGACAACACGTGATTGGCGCATAGCGCCGTTATCTTGTCCGCCAATTGCAAAAACCAGCGCATGAATCCTTTCTTCGTCACCCACACTTGCCCCACGAAGCTGTGGATACGTATGGGGACACGTGTTAGTACGCCTGCCAGCATGGCAAGCAGACCTGCCTTTGGCGTAATAGAATGGATTATTTTGAATTGTTCTCTCCTGAACAGCCTGATTAAACTGGCGAGCGTGATAATATCTGCAATGGGCGCAATCTTCCGCTCGATATTTACCGGGATAACCCGTACATCAAGACCGTATTTATCCAGACATCCCTCGTTTCCGGTAGTCACGGCAACACTGATGTCATAGGTCCGCGACAACGTTTTAAGATGTTCCAACAAAAAAGCCTTTATGGTCATTTCGCTGGCGGCTATAAAACAAATTTTTGTTGAGGGATTAGAATTATTCATCTATGTATTCTGGCCAAGCCGGTTGAACCGGTCTGGACTATCATCTGGAAGCTGTAGCCGTCCTGCCTCCAGGCGAGGTAATTTATTGCCCAAGCGTCAGAATCCGGCGGGCGATGGAACGCATTTTTCTTCCTATTTTCAGGTCAAATCGTTGTTTCCATTTTTTCGGCATTAATAATCCCATTAACCATTCGATATAATATGAGACCCTCAATGCACGTATCCCCTGACGGTACGCCGGCAATGCGCACAAACCAAAATGTATCCCGATTAACCAGTATACTTCAAGGGTTGCCTTGACGTTTTGTAATCGTGGCACACCACTCGCCAGTCCACCTTTATGGACGCGATAAAACCCCATCACTTCATCAATAAAACCATAATAACCGTTTCGTAGATTACCGGCATGAATGATCATATCGGCGAAAGGAGCCTGTTTTATCCAATCCGGAGCCACGTTCTCGTGATTACGGAAAACCACGCTCAGCATTGGGGAAAAGTTGCTGTGCCGTAAAAGGAAATTGAGAGAATAAAAGTCCTGGCGACGAGGCGGGTAACCCATGTCAGCACACAAGATGAGGCCGTCCTCGTCCACCTGACCAACTTTGTGAAAACAACCTGAACATTCGGGATGTTGGTTGAGATAATCAACCTGTTTTTGCAGCTTGCGGGGATCACTCCAGAAATCATCACCATCACACATGGCAATATACCGGCCCCGACATGCCCTGAATGTCTCGATAAAGTTGAACTGCCAGGCACTGGCACAGCCCGCACGCCCGGGGTCATTACGGTCCCTTAGAAACAACCTTATGACATCCGGATAATTTTCTGCATATTTCCGGCATATTTCACGCGTGCCGTCACTGGATTCATCCTCGCCCAGGCATATTTCAACCGGGTAAATGGTTTGCTGGGCAAGAATACCGTCAAGACATTTACCGATGAAGCCCGCGTGATTATAGGTAATCACCCACACGCTAATAAGCGGTGACGAAGTACTCATGGCAATCCCCTGTTGCATGAACGTACAAATGAAGATTTCATGTCCTGTTTAACCAGGGGAATTCGCCTTTGCCTGACGGCAGACCCAGAAACCCGCACAGGCGATAGTAGGCTCCCGCCTGGCTCACATTAAGAACAAGAAAATCGCCCGGCCTGTCAGTAAAATAATTTACTACTTCCTTATTATAATCATTGTAAAAATCCAGCAGCAATTCCCGATTGTACGGATCACTGATAGGAGTCTTGAACACCTCCCGGCAGTAATCCGCCAGAAATCCGCGACGCCAATACACTGCCCTTGCGAGGTCTTCCGTCGTCGGAGGAATGTGTCCGGACAACGACCAGTATTTACCATGGAAGTTAATCAATGAATGGAACCATGCATCAGCAGTATCACGCACAGTCAAAACGAATTTGCTTTCGGGAAAAGCATGGTCCATTTCACGATAGGTGCCTGGCAGGTTAAAGGGGATATCCTGGAAGGCCTGGCCTTGGGTACGACAGTAATCGATTATGCGGCTGAAGTCTTTTCTTACCCAATCATCAAAAAACATCGTCGCCTTTGTTTCCGATCCTACTATATATCCCAGTTCAGCCATCGCATACGCCCACGAGGTGGTTCCGGTCTTATTCAAACCAATGCAAAAAACCTTTGGTCGAACATCAGCCTGTTTCATCAGGATGCGGTTGCGGGCCGTTTGGTATGTGGACAATAAGCGCCATTTCCAGGTGGCTATGTGGGGAACATTAAAGTGCATGACCGGTTTACTGAAAAGTGTGTGTAATATTGTAAGCTACCTCGGCTGTCACGGCAGGACCGCACAATTGGTAAACCGCAATCACCTGTTCAGAGGTCAACTGCGGCAACATTTGTCTGTTCTGACTTCAACCCTGACCAGAAAGCTTTGTACTTTTCCCGCTCTTGGATTAAATAAAAATGGCTGGCGTATTTGGAGTCCAGCATCTTGTTGAGGAAAGCACGATCAAATTGAAGCAATTGAATGAATTGTCTGTAAATCAAGCTATATGACTTTTCTTCTGCAGTATTCTTCCTGATGATATCAATGTCATTTATCTCGAGGAATTCACTGAGACAGTGTTTTTTTACTCCGTCATCAAGATCATGCCGCATGACAAGTATATCAAAACGCCCGGAACTTATGACCTGGTAACCTTGTTCTTGAGGGAACGGATATGCATAGACATCGATCCCGGTTATAGGTTTAAACTCAATATCAAACCAGTTCAAGGCAATTTCATGTGGAAATTTATAAATAAAATTATTGATTAAATCAGACTGCTTCAGTCTTTTGAAAACTTTCTCACCGTTGTTATAAAAACTTAAACTGTGAAAATAGCCGGAGACATTGCGTGCAATGGGGTCACGAACCAGGGTAATAACCTTGATACGCAGGTTTGATTCAATCAGTTCGCTGTAAACAGACTTGCTACAGTCAAACAAGTAAGAAATATTTTCTCCTTCCATATTAATCTGGAGGTGTTTGCTGCGTTCAGCAATATTTTGTGGATGAAGATAACATACCTGGAAAACATGCAGACCCCGTATCCGTTTCAAGCTGGCATAAACAGAGGAAGACGCCACCTTGCCCATGTGGTATACCAATACCGGTGGCAATTCTGATTGTACTGCACGTTTTACGGCAATGGGCCACCATAACTTGCGTAACGGATACCAGAACATGCGTTTCAACATGCGCGCCGGTCTGGAATAGAATATGTCCTTGCGTATAGTCAGCATATACAAAATACCGGTTTTAGAAATTACGGGGCACTATGGTTCTTAATTCAGATATCATTCTCAGTGAAATACCGCCCATGTGAGTCCAGATACCTAACCTGTTCTTAGCAAGCAACCATAAACAAATGGAATGAAGTGTCAATCCGGCTGATCTTGCCAGGGCGACACCTATCATTCCATACGCCGTCACCATGTAAAATGCCAGTAATATAGTTATCACGCCACTTATCAGTGAGGTCACTAACAGAGCCACTTCATGTCCGGTCATCATCAGTGCCATACTTGATGCTCCTGCAAAGACACCCATGACACTGCCCAGCAGGAGGATTGCCAGTACAGGTGCAGCGTTCTGATAAAAGCTTCCGAATAACAATACCATAACATCTTCTCTGAATATTATTACAGCAAACAATATCAATAACGTAGGTACCCCAATAAAGCCGCTGATACTGCGCAGGAATTTCTCAAGATACGCCTTTCTTCCCTGTGTATGCATCTCGGCGATTAACGGTTGAATTACGGCATTAATAATAACCAGCGGCATTGACAACAATATAACGATCCTGGCAGCTGCTCCGTAGAGCGCCACCTGATCTCGGGTACCAAATGCGTTAATTATCCATAAGTCGGCCTGAGTTAATACATATAATGTCAGTGTGGTAAGAAAAATCGGGAAAGATATTTTCAGTATATACCGGTAAGTGATATTGTCGGTCAGGGGGACATGCCTGTATCTTCTGAACAGCAGGGCATATGCAATAATGACAATCAACGAAGCACAGTAAAACGAAACGGCTACAATACTCTGCACATCAAGCTTGTATAATAACGCCAGAATAAACATACCAACCAGAGTGAGAAAATTAAGTGCAGACCCGCTGAAAATGGCCGCGCTGCGCATGTCATGGGCCCCACGGAACATCTCGCCTGACAAGGCGGCCGCGGCCGTCATCCCTATCCATCCCGATAATGCAAGTATCAAAAAGGTATCAGCAGGATAACGAATTATTTGTTCGATTATCCAGGAACCAACGCCACTCCATAATACCAACGTAATGACTATCACGCTTAAAGTAGTCAATAGTGTCGCTTTACGAAATATTGCGGCAGCACGTGATACATTATTCTCTGCAAGTGATTCGGCGATAAGCCGTACAACACTGCGGTTCAATCCTGCCTGCGCAGCTACAGATGCTATCCCGATGAAGTTCAGAAATAGTAGATAAATGGCAAATTCATGTGGTGACAATAGTCGCGACAATAGAATGGTCATCGCCAGGAGGGACAATCCGGATATGACTCTGCCGCCCATGGCCCATAACGTTCCCGTAACCAGACGGGATTTAACATGGTCATGATAACTCCGGCCTGTTTGTCTTTTAGTCATCTATATTTCTTGCTGGCATGTATTTCGATAATAATGCAATCATCAATTTTGTAATGCTTTACCAGAATTCAGGCACGCTACCGCCCTGCAGTGTCATATGATGAACCCGCATAACATGTCCATGGAAATCCTTTAAGGATTTATTTGACTAAATTGTTCTACTTAACAACTCACTATGTATTAGCGATTGTAATTGGTGACTGGTGATTGGTAACAAAATTTATTCACCCCCACCACTACCTACTCGTGATTCGTAATTCGTGATTAGTGATTGGTAAATTGACTCCCAGAATTGCAGGGACAAATACGGAATCTGGATTTACTTCGGTGAGCAGTGTTTCATACATTACCTGTGGGTTTCCCAACGCCGTTAAAACACAGGCATCAAACTCGCCTGCTTCTTTAATGCTGTGCCATACCGGCAGATCAAGAAACTTCTGACTGGTAGTTGTTGGATCGTATACGCCAATGATCTGCAGTGGATGGTCATGCGCCCTGATCGAGGCGATTTCTGCCAGTTCCGATACACCGCAAAATAATATTTTTTTATGTCCCTTCTGTTCGCAGAGGTTGAATAGCTGTGAGACTGACTGACTGGCGTTGCGGTAAAAATCAAAGGACACTGCAAGATATTTGGCAGTCAGGCGGCTTTTTTCAGCAAAGCCTTTGGGTGTCAGGTAATAAAGATACCGGTTGGCTGGTACCTGCTGGATCTTGACCAGGCCTTTGTGCACACAGCGTTTTAAATAGGAATTGGCCAGACCCAGGGCAACTCCCAAATGGTCCGCCAGGTGACGCTGGGTGACGTCATTTTTCTGCTCGATGCTTTGCAGGATTTCCAGTGTTAGGGAGTCTTTTTTGTCTTCAGCGTTCATTAAATGAACATTATAGACGATATGTTCAAAAAGTGAACAATTAGCTAAATATTTCATTAATAACAATTAGATAAAAGGATATTTAGCAGTGACTGGTGATTGGTGATTGGCGAGATTGCTTCGTCGGGCTAACGCCCTCCTCGCAATGACAGCCCTTTCTGGTCATTGCGACCGCGAGGCGAAGCCGTGGCGGGAAGCAATCTGGCATTATATCTATTCACACACCTCAATCCTCCCCCGTCAAGAGGGAGGAGATATCAATAATAACTAGATTTCTCAGTCACTTAGTTCGACAATATGTTCCTGACATTGTCTACCACTTACTTCCCATGTAAGCGTCCTTCGAAATGACATCTTTTATCCGGATTGCCGCCCGCCACGCTCCACTCGCGGCTTCGGTTGCCTGCGGCTCCCTCGCAATGACAGTATTAAATTATTGGTATATGCTTTACGTGTAAAGCAACCTCTGGAGATGTTGATAATGAGCCGTTTGATTAACTTTCGAGCTGATGAAGAACTGGATAAGCGCCTGGAACGGTTGGCGAAATTAACTGGTCGCTCCAAGACATTCTATATTCGTGAAGCTGTGAGCACGCACATTGATAATCTGGAAGATATTTACCTGGCGGATCAAGTAATGGATCGGCTCGAAAATGGCACAGAATCCCTGCATGCACTGGAAGAAGTGGAGAAGGAACTTGGGTTGGCGGATTGAGTTTTCAGACTCAGCACTTAAAGCACTCAAAAAAATCGACAAACAGGCTGCACAGCGAATACTCCGGTTTATCCGTGAACGTATTCTGACATCTGATGATCCTCGTGCACATGGCAAAGCCCTTCAGGGCGAGTTACGGACTTATTGGCGTTATCGAGTTGGCGATTACAGGTTGATTTGTCACATTGAGGATAATGCATTTCGTATACTTGTGGTACGTATAGCGCATCGAAAGGATGTGTATCGGTGATTGGTGAGATTGCCACGTCGGGCTAACGCCTCCTCGCAATGACAGCTATTTGTCATTCCGAACGAACGTGAGGAATCCGCCGCAGGCGTCCCGAACTAAGTGAGGGATCCAGACAAGATTTCTCAGTCATTTCATTCCTTCGAAATGACACATTGCTTTTCGTCATTGCGAGCGCAGCGAAGCAATCAGCAATCTGGCATTATATCTATTCACCCGCACCTCAATCCTCGGCTTTGGCTTCCTGCGTCGCTCTCGGTCTCTGTTCGGCTTTGGCTTCCTGCGTCGCTCTACCGCCTATGTCCCTATAGGCGTCCTGACTCGACTCTACCGACTCCATCCTTGGAGTCGTACCACCTACATCCCTGTAGGCGTCACCCATCAAGGGGGAGGGAATTCAATTATGAGATTGCTTCGTCGTTTCACTCCTCGCAATGCTAACGCGGATTGCCGCGCCCCTGACGGGGCTCGCAATGACAGGGGACTATAATTATTAGTTAAAGGGTTCGATTTGCTCAGGGGATAGTTGAATACTGACCGCCTTTTCGGCAATTTGCAGCAGGACAGTCACCCGTTCCTTGCCTGTTTTGCACTGGAAGATGCCTTCATACCCTTCCATGGGTCCTTCTGCGATCCGGACTTTGTCCCCAGATTGATAATCCGGAGTTTCAATAATCTGGATACCTTGATCATTTTCTCTGTCACGGAGACTGGCAATCAGATTGCCCGGAACCTTGGCTAGAACCTGGCCAAACCTGACCAATGTGGTAACACCAAGTGTGGAACGTATTGGCCGCCAGTCATCGGTCTCGTCACTTAAATAAATGAACAGATAACGTGGGAACATGGGATCGATAACCCTGATGGTCTTGCCCCTTCGGCGACGGCGTATTTCTGCAAACGGTAAATAGATTGTGTATCCCTGTCGTTCCAGATTTTCCCTAGCCAACCGTTCCTGGCAAGTTTTGGTTTGAATTAGGTACCAGCACTTCATGGTGATTGGTGATTGGAAAATAAATTACAGGGTCATTATATAGATGCAAAACAGGGTTGCTTGCCTGCTTTCTTGTCAAAGGTCACTGTTACCTCACAGCCTCTGGATTCATTAATCCTGGCAAG
>Ga0209341_10001125_pt1 | contig 26788 bp, 28 predicted proteins | sample RifCSP13_2_FD_184020 | JGI IMG/M metagenome (GOLD analysis project Ga0209341, IMG submission 184020) | Soil microbial communities from Rifle, Colorado - Rifle CSP2_sed 13_2 (SPAdes) (version 2) | ecosystem: Environmental > Terrestrial > Deep subsurface > Rock core/Sediment | place: Rifle... | reverse complement strand
GGGTACCAGGAGCAGATGGTTCTCGTCAAGGGGGGGTACACCCCGGATGTAATCGTCGTCGAGGCGGGCAAACCGGTCCGCCTGAACTTCGTGCGACAGGAATCCGCGTCGTGCTCCGAGATGGTCCTGCTCCCGGATTTCAACAAGAGCGCGAAGCTCCCCGAAGGAGAGACCGTCCCTGTCGAGTTTCTCCCGAAGCAGCCGGGGGAGTACGAGTTCGCCTGCCAGATGGGGATGCTCCGAGGCAAGCTCATCGTAGAATAAGGCGCCGGGCGAGCCCTGATGCGGCCCGCCGGAGAACCCGACGAGGGGACTCCGGCCGGGCAGCGTTCCGAAGGATGAGCGGGGAGGCGTTTCGCCGGGGAGCGGCGTGAAGGGCGATTCGCTGCCGCCTGGCGGCCGTGTTTTTGGCCTTGACATTCGGGGGGTTTCTCATTAGAAACAAAGGGAATTTTCCGGTGCCCGCCTTGGAGGGGCGTGCGAGCGCGGGTGCCAGATAATAATAGTAATATAGAGGTGAACAGGTCCGGGGGAGGCGGCGGTGTGACCGATCCCCTGCGGCGATGCACGTGGACCTTCCAGGGCCCCTTGTGTCCTCGTCGGTTGATTTCCGCTCTCGACGACGGTTTCCGCGGCAGGTTCGTCTGTCCCGCCCCCGATCAACGGGCGGGGCGTTCGCCTGAGGGCGGCGGAAGGCGCGGTGGCGAAGGATATGGGCATAGACATCGCAAAGGTCGGCGCCGAGCCCGAGGAAGAGCGCGATGCGACGACGTGGTCGCGACGGGACTTCCTGTCGCTCGCGGCATGGGGCGGCGTGCTGGCCTTCCTCTCCACCGTCACCGTCGCCTTCATGCGCTTCATGTTCCCCCGGGTACTCTTCGAGCCGACCCCGCGCTTCAACGCCGGCCGGCCGGACACGTTCCAGCCGGGGACGGTCGATACGCGGTTCATCCAGTCCCACCGGACCTGGATCGTCCGGTACGAGGACGGCAGCTTTTTCGCCATGCTCGCCATCTGCACCCACCTGGGCTGCACGCCCAACTGGATCCCGGCCGATCGCAAGTATAAGTGTCCCTGCCACGGCAGCGGATACTATATGGATGGCTTCAACTACGAGGGCCCCGCCCCGCGGCCCATGGACCGCGTCAAGATCGCCCTCAGTCCGGAGGGAGATCTCCTCGTGGACCGCTCGATCCTCTACAGCATGAAACCGGGGGGGGACCCGGACGAGCAGTACCCGGATAGTCTCTTGCGGGCCTAGACGACAGACGGGAGCGACGCATGTTCAGACGGCTGAAGGAGTTGAAGAAAAACATCCTGGAATCGCAGGTCTGGCGATCGATGTTCCGCCACGATTACGCCGACACGCCGCGCAACCGGACGCTCCAGATCATGTCCAACGTCTGGATGCATCTGCACCCGCCGAAGATCCGGCGCCATGCCATCCGCATCCGGTTCACCTGGTGCATGGGCGGCATCACCTTTCTCCTCTTCCTCGTCCTGACGGTGACCGGCGTCGTCCTGATGTTCTATTACCGGCCAGTGGCGGAGTATGCGTACGCGGACATGAAGTACCTCCAGTTCGACGTCCCCTTCGGGATGCTCGTGCGGAACATGCACCGGTGGGCGGCCCACGGCATGGTCCTCTCGGTGTGGCTCCACATGTTCCGCGTCTTCATGACCGGCTCGTACAAGTCGCCGCGGGAGTTCAATTGGGTTATCGGTGTCATCCTCCTGACGCTGACGCTCCTCCTCTCCTTCACGGGGTATTTGCTCCCGTGGGACCAGCTCTCGATCTGGGCGGTCACGGTGGGAACGAACATGGCGCGGGCGACGCCGCTCCTCGGGCACGAGGGGCCGTTCGCCCAGGTGGCCGGCGTGACACCACGCTACGATGCCCGTGCGTTCCTCCTGGGCGGCACCATCGTCGGACCCCCGACCCTCTTGCGGTTTTACGTGTTGCACTGTATCTTCTTGCCGATTCTCGCCAGCCTGCTGATGATCGTCCACTTCTGGCGGATCCGGAAGGACGGCGGCATCTCGGGTCCGCTGTAACCGCCCGGGGGACGCGGACGCACTGCGGGGAGGGGACGACACATGGCCGAGGCACCGGGACGAGCCGTCGTGGCAGAGAAGGCCAAGGCGGCGCCCCAAAAGCCCAAAGTCAAACCCGTCGAAGATAAGGTCCACTGCTGGCCCTATCTCGTCCGGTCGGAGTTCGTCTGCTCCATCATCGTCACGGTGGTACTGATGGTCTGGTCGTTGGGCATCGACGCCCCGATGGAAGAACCGGCCAATCCCACCAATACGCCCAACCCCTCCAAGGCCCCCTGGTACTTCCTGGGCCTGCAGGAGATGCTGGTGTACTTCGACCCCTGGATCGCCGGCGTGGTCCTGCCCACTCTCATCATCGTTGGCCTCATGGTCATTCCGTTCATCGACATCAATCCGAAAGGGAACGGCTACTACACCTTCAGGGAGCGGAAGTTCGCGATCACCATGTATCTCTTCGGGTTCCTGATCCTCTGGGTGAGCCTCATCGTCACGGGCGTGTTTCTACGCGGGCCGGGATGGAACCTCTTCTGGCCCTGGGAGGTGTGGGACCCGCACAAGGTGGTCGCGCTGACGAACGTCGACCTGCCCTCCTGGGGACCCTTCAAGTACCTGGGGAATCCGAAGATCTTCGATGTGGAGCTGGTGGGGCTGACGATCATTACCCTCTATTACGGCCTCGGGATCGCCTTCTGGTTCTGGAAGCAGAAGGCGAGTCGGATCCTGCAAGACCTGGGACCGCTGCGGTACGGGATCGTCGCGTTCCTATTGCTCACAATGATGGGGCTGCCCATCAAGATGTTCTTGCGGATCGCGTTCAACATCAAATACATCTGGATCACTCCCTGGTTTAACGTCTGAGCCGGCTGCGCCCCGTGGGGCGCGGCCAGGAGCACCTCACCCGATGCCGCGGCGGGCGTTCGTCCCCGACGAAAAGCGATCCCTCCGAATCATCTTCTTCATCTCCAGCATGGTCTTGGTGGGGACGACGGTGTGGGCCCTGTGGGACGAGGCGGTCTCGCGGCGGCCCTGGATCCGCTACCAGACCGCCTTCAATCAGCTGGAGTACCAGAAGATCCGACAGCAGCTCTTCGAAGCGCGCGCCCAGCTTGAGCAGCCCGAGGTCCAGGCGAAACTCGCCACGCTCCGCGAGGAGTTCCGCTGGGCCGAGGAGGCGCAGCGGGGCCCGGAGTACAAGGCGACGGTCAAGGAGGTCGAGCGACAGAAGGTCGCGTACGACGCCGTCAACCAGGACCTCCGCTTCACCCGGAGCGAGCTGGACGAAGCCTACTACTGGCGCGACAAGGCGAAGCACGAGGGAAAAGATGCTACCGCCGAGCAGACGGAAGTGGACCGGCTGAAGGAGCGGGAGCGCGCGCTGGACCCGCAGGTGGAGACCGCAAAGCAGGCACTGGAGGAGGCCAAGGAGCGCGTCAAAAAGTTCGAGCGGCACATCCAGGAGGTACGGGACCGGATCAAGGAGGTGACCACGGAGGTGGTGCGGCTCGAGCAGCGGGTCGAGGCGATTCGGACCCGCCCGCTGGAAGTCAAGCAGGTGGTGGTGGAGGGACTCGACAAGAATGAATTCGACGTCTTCGTCCTTCGGGTGGACCGGTGCGAAACCTGTCATGCGGCGATCGACCGGCCGGGGTTCGAGGACGCTCCGCCGCCCTTCCGCACCCATCCGAAACGTGAGGCGATCTTCGGGAAGCACCCGGTCGGTCGGTTCGGCTGCTCGATTTGCCACGAGGGACAAGGGACCGCCCTCGACTACTATACTTTGGTGGACGGCCGGATTCCCGACGCCCCCCACGGCTTTGGCAAAGAGTACGGGGGGAGCCTCAACACCCTGTGGGACTTCCCGCTGCTCCGAGGCCAGCTCGTCCAGGCGTCCTGCCGCAAGTGCCACAAGGAGCGGGGCGAGTTCACCACTGTGGTGAAGACGGGCGAGGGGACCGAGGCCAAGGCGGAATGGGTCGACCTCGCCCCCACGTTAACCAAGGCGCTGGCGAGTTTCGAGGTCCTCGGCTGCCACGGGTGCCATCCGGTCGAGGGCTTCAAGGATCTGCCCAGGGTGGGCCCGGATCTGACCCGGATCGGCAACAAGGTAGAGCCGGCCTGGCTCATCCAGTGGATCCAGGATCCGCAGTCGTACCTTCGCCACACCCGGATGCCCAACTTCGGTTTCTCCAGGGAGGATGCCACCGCCGTCGCGGCCTATCTCGTCAGCAGGTCGGACCCCGACCCGCCCGTGCCGGGTTACTTCAACCCTCAGGCCTCGCCCGGGAAGGGGAAGGCGATCTTCGAGCGCGTCGGCTGCCTCGGCTGTCACATGATGCGGGCAGTGTACGAGGAGAAGGCCCCCCGGACGTTCTTCACGGTGGTCGGCCGGGACTTCGCGCCCGATCTGAGCCATGTGGCCGTGAAGATCAAAGATCCCCAGTGGCTCTTCCGGTGGCTCAAGAACCCCAGGGCGCTCCGGCCGCAGACGCCCATGCCGAGTCTCCGGCTCAGCGACGAGGAGGCAAGCGCGATCACGGCCTTCCTCATGACCCGGGGAGAGCGCCAGGCGACCCCGCCGGCGCTCCGGGAGGAGATCAAGAAGAAGGAGCGGATCGCAGAGGGAGAGCGGCTCATCGGGCTCAGGGGCTGCTTCGGATGCCACGAGATCCGGGGGTTCGAGACGGCCCAGCGGATCGCGCCGGACCTTAGCAACTTCGGGCACAAGCGGCTGTTGCAGCTCTCCTTCGGCGACGCTGTCGAGGTCCATCACACCTGGGAAGACTGGACCCTCTGGAAGCTGAAAAATCCTCGGATCTACGAGACCGATCGGGAACAGCTCCGGATGCCCAACTTCGGTTTCTCGGATGAGGAGGTCAAAGCGCTCCGGACCCTGCTGAAGGGCCTGACGGATACGGATGTCCCCGGGCGGTATCGCGAGGCGGCGACCGCCGAGCGGGTCGCCACCACCGCGGGGCGCCGCCTGGTGCGGGACTACAATTGCATCGGGTGCCACATCGTCGAGGGAAAGGGGGGCGATATCCGGGTCCGGTACGAGGGGCGCGTGAATGAGGCCCCCCCGCCCCTCGTCTTAATCGACGGGACCTTGAGCGAGGGAGAAAAGGCCCAGGCGAGATGGCTCTTCGACTTTCTCCATCGGCCGACGCCGATCCGCCCCTGGCTCGACATTCGGATGCCGACGTTCGGCCTGGCCGACCGGGACGCGGCGGGACTGACGAGCTACTTCGTGGCGTTAGCGGGGCTCAAAATCCCCTTCGAGTTCGTCCCCCCGGCGGAAGAGTTGAAGCGAGGGCTGGTCGAGGCGGGGAGACGGCTTGCATCGAAGGAGTACTTCTCCTGTGGGACCTGCCACGTGCAGGGAGAGAAAAAGCCGGAAGGGCCTCCGGAGGGGTGGGCGCCCGATTTCGCCTTGGCCTACCGGCGGCTCCGGCCGGAGTGGATCGTCACGTGGCTCAAGGACCCGCAGAATGTGCAGCCCGGGACCATGATGCCCAGCTTTTTCCCGGACGACTCCTCGGGCCCGGACGACATCTTGGGAGGGGATGAGCAGAAGCAGATTCTGGCCCTGCGGGAGTATCTGTTGAGCCTCGGGAAACCGTAACGTTCATTCGAGTGGACACAAAGGAGTGGAGGAGCTATGCGACACCGCGTGATCATCGTCGTCTGTGCAGGTCTCATGCTCGCGCTCTGGGCTGCCGCCGGTGTCCCCGCCGGCAGCGCCGCCGGGGGGACGGTCGCCGGCGTGGTGAAGTATGCCGCCGACCCGCCCGCCGCGAAGGAGGTTCCCCCCACCAAGGACAAGGAGGTCTGCGGCAAGGCGCCCATCTACGACGAGAGCTTCGTCGTCGATAAGGCGACCAAGGGGATCCGTTGGGCCGTGGTCTCGGTCCAGGGGGCGAAGGGGAAATGGGACGGCAAGGAAGCGGTCTTTGATCAGAAGGGGTGTGCCTTTCGGCCGCACGTCCTCGTCACGGGCCCCGGCAAGATTACGGTCCTGAACAGTGACGGGATCTTGCACAACTTTCACAGCTACGGCCAGAAGAATCCCGCGCTCAACCGGGCGCAGCCCGGCTTCAGGAAGAAGATGGATGTGGAGTTCAAGCAGGCCGAGATCGTCAAGGTCACCTGCGATGCGCATCCGTGGATGGCCGGATGGATCGTGGTGTCGGAGCATCCCTTCGTGACCGTGACCGACGAAAAGGGGAGCTTCAAGATCGAAAACGTTCCGCCGGGGGCGTACACCCTCGAGGTGTGGCAAGAGACCCTCGGGACGACCACGCAGCAGGTGACGGTCAAGGCCGGGGAGACCGCGACGGCCTCCTTCGAGTTGAAGAAGAAGTAACCTGGCGGTCACACGGCTGCCGTCGCAACACGGGAGCAAGCCTGAGCCTACTGATCCTCTGGATCCACGTGCTCGCCGCCCTCGCGTGGCTGGGGGGGATGCTTTTCACCCTGGTCGTCCTCGCCCCCATATTCCACGGCACCTTCCCGGCCCGCGAGGAGATCCAGCTCGCCTACGCCGCCGGTCGACGGTATCACTTCGTCGCGGCCCGGGCGATGGAGATCGTGGTGCTCACTGGGTTTGCGGGACTCCTGTTGCGGCTGTGGGGTGGCGACGGAGGCTTCTCGCAGCGGGGGTGGGTACTCCTGGGGCTCAAGGGGATCGGATTCCTGCTGATGGCGATTCTGCAGACCTGGCAGCGGATCAGGATGCATCGGGAGCTGACCCCCCTCCTGATTGCGGGAGGGGGAGGAGTGCTGGGCGAGCAGCAGTGGAGGGCCATCCAATCCCGGATGGGGAGGGTGACACTTCTGACCCTGGGGCTCGGGATGGCGATGGTCTTTCTGGGTCTCCTGTTGCGAGGGGGCTAGGAATGGAGCACGCTGCGCTCCACGGCATTCACAGTTGCCCCGCCGCTTCCCGATCGCCGCATGTGGATCGCTGATGGCGGGGAGCGGTTCCTGATGAAGGGGCTTGACAATTCCCGCCATTCACCAGTATGATTCCGCCCGGTTTCTCGACCCGTTGGGGCCAGCGCAGGGCGCTCGGCGGGCCTCGCGTCTTCCAGGATTGAGACATCAGTTTTCTCCTGACACGGAATTGCGGCAAGACCTCTCGTGTGCCATCATGAGGTGGGCCCCGTTGTGGCCTCCGGGTGGGCCCGGCGTCACGGTGCGAGTCGGCGGGAACCGGAATACGAAGGAAGCGGTGGGGGGATTCGCATGCTCGACATGCTGAAGTGGCTGCCGGAGAATGTCTCCACCTACGGGGGAGAGATCGATCACCTTTTCTATATCATCTATTATATTACCGGGGTGGGCTTTCTCCTGGTCGCCGTGGGGATGGTCGCGTTCCTCATCATGTACCGGCAGCGTGAGGGTCGCCGCGCGACGTACCTGCACGGCAACACCGCCATCGAAGTCACCTGGACCGTCGTCACCGCCGTCATTTTTATCGTGCTTGCCCTCATGAGTCAGCCCCTCTGGGGGCGGGTCAAGCAGCAGGTCCCACCGAGTAACTTCCAGCTCCGCGTCACCGCCAAGCAATTCAACTGGGAAATCGTGTACCCGGGGCCGGATGGGAAGTTCGACACGGCGGATGATCTGATGATGAACAACGAGATGTACGTCCCGGTGAATCGGGTGATCCACGTCTTTCTCGCCTCGAAGGATGTCATCCACAGCTTCTTCCTTCCGCACCTTCGCCTCAAACAGGATACCGTTCCGGGGCGCGTGATCCAGGCCTGGTTTGAGGCGACGAAGCCAGGCCGATACGAGATTCCCTGCGCCGAGCTCTGCGGGTTCGGACACTCCGGGATGAAGGGCTGGCTCACGGTGTACTCGCCGGAGGAGTACGAGAAGTGGATGAAGCAACAGTGGCCGCGGTCCTGACCGAGGAGCCTGCGGCCCCCGGTGACGCTCCGTCGACGATCAAAGGAGAGGGTGGTCCATGAGTGAAGCGGGTGGAGTCCACGCTGCGCATGCGGCACACGGCCATCACGAAGCGCTGGGGTTTTGGCGTACGTACGTCTTCTCCACGGACCACAAAATGATCGGCCGGCAGTTCTTCTTCCTGGGCCTCTTCATGTTGGTCATCGGCGGCCTGCTGGCCATGCTCATGCGCTGGCAGCTCGGCTGGCCCGAGCGCCCGGTGCCGGGCCTCGCGTGGGTCCCGGAACCCTTCATGATCGAGGGGATCATCCCTCCCGAGACCTACAACTCCCTCTTCACCATGCACGCCACGATCATGATCTTCTTCGCCGTCATGCCGATCATGATCGGCTGTTTCGGGAACTTCCTGATCCCGCTCATGATCGGTGCGCGGGACATGGCCTTCCCGGTCCTCAACATGCTTTCCTTCTGGACCGGGGCGCTCGGGGGCGTCGTGATGCTGGCCGGGTTCTTCGTCCCCGGCGGGCACGCGGCGGGCGGGTGGACGGCGTATGCCCCCCTCACCGCCAAGGCGGTCTACACGGGCGTGGACTGGGGACAGAATCTGTGGAACATCAGCCTAATCATCATCGGGTTTTCCTCCCTCATGGGCGCGATTAATTACATCACCACCATCATCAACATGCGGGCCCCGGGCATGACCTGGTTTCGCCTGCCGCTGGTCATCTGGTCCCTCTTTATCACCTCGATTCTCCTCCTGCTCGCGCTGCCCGTCTTCACGGCGGCGCTGGCCATGCTCCTCTCCGATCGGATGCTCGGCAGCCACTTCTTCCTCCCGGAGGGCGGCGGCGAGCCCCTGCTGTGGCAGCACCTGTTTTGGTTCTTCGGCCATCCGGAGGTCTATGTCCTGGTCCTCCCGGCGATGGGGGTCACCTCGGATGTCCTCTCCACCTTCTCGCGCAAGCCGATCTTCGGGTACCGCGCAATGGCCATGTCCATGATCTCCATCGGCTTTCTGAGCTGGGTCGTGTGGGGGCACCACATGTTCATCAGCGGGATGAACCCGGTCTTGGGGAACGCCTTCATGATGTCGACGATGGTGATCGCGGTGCCGTCGGCCATCAAAACGTTCAACTGGCTCGGCACCCTGTGGGGCGGGTCGATCCGTTTCACCACGCCGATGCTGAACGCGCTCGCCTTTGTGATGATCTTCGTCATCGGGGGACTCAGCGGGGTCTTCATGGCCTCGACGCCGGTGGACATTTTCATCCATGATACGTACTTCATCGTCGCCCATTTCCACTACGTGGTGGCGGGGATCGTCTTCGGCATGTTCGCGGCCATCTATTACTGGTTCCCGAAGATGTTCGGGCGGATGATGAACGAAACGCTAGGGAAGATCCACTTCTGCCTCACCTTCACTTTCTTCAACGCCACCTTCTTCCCGATGCACTTCCTGGGGGTTGCAGGGCATATGCGGCGGATCTGGAATCCCCTGCAGTACGAGTTCCTCCAGCCGCTCCAGGGGATGAATCAGTTCATCAGCGTGAGCGCGTTCCTGCTGGCCCTGTCCCAGGTCCCGTTCGTGATCAATCTCGTCTGGGGCCTGTGCGCGGGTAAGAAGGCTGCGGAGAATCCGTGGCACGCGAATACGCTCGAGTGGGCTGCGCCCTCACCCCCGCCGCACGGCAATTGGGGAGAGACGATCCCGAGCGTCCACCACGGCCCTTATGAATACAGCGTCCCGAACATGGCCGAGGACTACCTCCCGCAGCATCAGCCGCTCGCCGTCCCCGCCGCAGCGGCGCATTAGGGGTGTTCCCGATGGCGGCGGCTCAGCCCTCCCGGTCCCGTCGGCAGTCGCGTGATGTGTGGGTGCACCGGTTCGCCCTGCTGACCGCGGCGGCGACGTTCCTCTTGATCGTCGCCGGCGGGATCGTCACGAGCACGGGGGCGGGGCTTGCCGTGCCGGATTGGCCGACGACCTTCGGCCACAACATGTTGCTCTATCCCTGGTCCGGAATGGTGGGAGGGGTCCTGGTCGAGCACAGCCATCGCCTGCTCGGGGCGGCGGTCGGCCTGCTCACGGTGGCGCTCACCTTGTGGTTGTGGATCCGCGGGTCCCCGGGATGGCTGCGCGGGCTCGGGACGGCGGCGGTGGCGCTCGTCGTCGTGCAAGGGATCATTGGCGGCCTGCGCGTCGTGCTGCTCGAGCGGACCCTGGCCATCGTCCACGCCGCCATGGCCCAGGGATTCTTTGCGCTGGTGGTGAGCATCGCGGTCGTGACGTCCCCGAGGATCCTCGCCCGCGGACAGGTGGGGGACGCGGGAGGGGCGGGTCGGCTGCAGAGCGTCGCCCTGCTGGCGACGGGCGTGACGTACGTCCAGACCATCATCGGGGCGGTGCTGAGGCATACCGGATGGGGACTCATCGCCCATCTCGTGGTGGCCGCGGTCGTGACGGTTCTGGTCTCGTACCTCGTCCTCCTCGTTTCAACCGGGGAGGGAAGGCAGCAAGGCGTGGGGCGCCCCGCCGCCCTGCTCGGCGGACTCCTGGTCCTCCAGCTCCTTCTGGGCGTCGGGTCGACCATGGGCCGGCTGCCGACCGTCGGGGCGCAGGTGTCTCCAGGCGCGCTGGCGGCCCTGACGACCGCCCATGTGGCCACGGGGGCGCTGATGCTGGCCACCTGCGTCGTGGTGACGCTCATGCTCTACCGGCCTGGGGCGACTTCGGGGTCCGGGCTCGATCCGGGTCTCGGCTCGCGGCGAGTCCGCGACTTCCTGGCCCTCACCAGGCCGCGGGTGGTGGTCATGGTCTTGGTCACCACGCTTGCGGGATTCTACCTCGCCTCCTCCGGAGGGCTCGACGGCATCCGGCTCCTCCATACGCTGATCGGCATGGCGCTCGCGGCGGGCGGGACGCTGGCATTGAACCAGTACCTCGAACGGGACGTCGACGCGCGGATGCACCGGACGCGGCGTCGGCCGCTGCCCGACGGACGCCTGCTCCCGGTCGAGGCGCTCTCCTTTGGGATCACGATCACGGCGGGCGGGCTCCTCTACCTGACCGTGGCCGTGAGTCCCCTGAGCGGGCTCCTCACTGCGTTCAGCGTCGGGAGTTATCTGTTTCTCTATACACCGCTCAAGCGAAAGACCTCGCTCTGTAGCGTCATCGGGGCGGTGCCGGGGGCGCTGCCGCCCCTCATCGGCTGGGCGGCGGCTCGGGGCGACCTGGGGGTCGGGGCGTGGGTTCTCTTCGGCATCCTGTTTCTCTGGCAGATCCCCCATTCCCTGGCGATTGCCCGCCTCTACAGGGAGGATTATGCCCGCGCGGGTATCCAGCTCCTCCCGGTGCTGGAGCCGGACGGGGCGAGTACGGGACGGCAGATCGTCACCAACTGCCTCGCACTGCTGGCCGTCGGCTTGTTGCCGACCCTGATCGGACTGGCAGGGCCGATGTATTTCGTCGGAGCCTTCCTCCTCGGGCTCTTGTTCCTGGGGTATGGGGTGAGTCTCGCCCTCTCCCCGACCGAGGAGGCCGCCCGGCGCCTCTTGATTGCGTCCCTGGCCTACCTCCCGATCCAGCTTGCGCTCATGGCAATCGACAGGGTACGGTTTTAGGAGCGGGCGCGGTCGCCCCGTCGGTGAGGGGGGCGGGAGAAGGGGCGGAGGAGGGTTCTTGCCACCCCAGCGGACGGGTCGTGAAATGCCGGGGGCAACCGAGACGCCGGTCGTCGAGAGGAGCGCCGAGGATCTGGGTCCGGAGCACGTGAGGTTCGGCGGGGGGCCGCCCCCGGATTCCCCCCGGGATCCGTTCGACCCCGGGGACAATGGCCGTGGGCAGCGCCCGGTCAGCAACGCGCGGCTCGGGATGCTGATTTTCCTGGGGGCGGAGGCGATGTTTTTCGTGGGGCTGATCGGAGCCTTCCTCGTCTTCCGGCTGGGAAGCGCAACGTGGCCCCCACCGGGCCAGCCGTACCTCCCGGTAGGGGTGACGGGGATCAACACGGTCGTGCTGCTCTTCAGCGCGTACACGATGCGCCGGGCCCTGCGCGCGGTGCGCGCGGGGGACCGGCGGGGGCTGGTCGGTTCGCTCGTGATGACCGCGCTTCTCGGCACGGTCTTTCTCGGTGTGCAGGGATACGAGTGGGTTCGCCTGGTGCACTTCGGCTTCACGTTGGCGAGCGGCACGTACGGTGCAACCTTTTATACCCTGATCGGGCTCCACGGAGCCCACGTGTTTGGGGCGGTGCTCTGGCTGCTCATCGTGCTGGCGGGGGCTTGGTCCCATCGGTTTTCGCCCGCTCGCCATGTCGGTGTCTCGCTCTGCGGCATGTATTGGTACTTCGTGGTGGGACTCTGGCCGGTGCTCTACACCCTGGTGTACCTGAGCTGAGGCCCGGGAGGGGGCGGTGGCAGTGCGTGTGCGATGCGGCATGTGGGGCGCGATGCTCGTGCTGGCGGTCGGAGGAGGCCCGGCGGTCGGGTATGCCTGCTCCGTGTGTGGAGGATCCGCGATGGGCACCGATCCGGGGGCGGGATTCAACGTCAGCCTCCTCTTCCTGATGGCGATGCCCTATGTCGTGGTCGGGGCCATTGGCGGCTGGCTCCTCTACACCCATCGCCGCGCCTCCGGCCGGCGGAGGAGGGCCGTCCAGGAGCTGCCCTCCGTTGCGAAAGGCGAGTGAGGTGTCCATCTGAGCCCCGCCATGGGGGTGCCCTGCCTCTGGGGCGGCGGGACGGAAAGGAGCCGGAATGGAACACGTTGCAGGGGTCGAGGAGATCCACAGATTCGAAACATCGAAGATGGGCGTGTGGATCTTCCTGTTCTCGGAGATCCTCCTCTTTGGTGGCCTATTCGCCACGTACGCCGTCTTCCGCAGCCTCTTCCCCCAGGATTTTGCGCGGGATAACCGGGAGTTGAATGTTCTGCTGGGGTCGGTCAACACCGTCGTGCTTCTCTGCAGCAGCCTGACCGTGGCATTGGCCGTTGCCTCCATCCAGCGGGGAAAGACCCGGCCCTTGAAGTGGCACCTCGCGCTGACGATCCTCCTCGGGCTCGTCTTCCTCGTCAACAAATTCATCGAGTATAGCGGGAAGTTTTCCCACGGGATCTTTCCGTCGACGAGTCACTTCTTCTCTATTTACTTCGTGATGACGGGGCTGCACGGCCTCCATGTCTTGGGTGGGGTGGCGGCCCTCAGCCTCGTGCTCTTTCTGGCCGTCCGGGGACGGTTTTCCTCGACCAATTACGTCCTCGTCGAGGGCACGGCGCTGTACTGGCACCTGGTCGATGTCATCTGGATCTACCTCTTTCCCTTGCTGTACCTGGTCGCGTAGGCGAGGCCGCACAAGAGCGGAAAGGAGGGGGACCCGTGGGTCATTCGAGTTCCGGCCACTCCCTGCAACCGTACTGGATCTATGCCGCGGTCTGGACCGCCCTGATCGTCTTCACCGTCGTGACCGTCGTCGCGGCGCGGGTTAACCTCGGGGGGTGGAATGTCCCGCTCGCGCTGATGATCGCATCGACGAAGGCGGCCCTGGTGGGCCTGTTTTTCATGCATCTCCGCTTTGAGGGGAGGTGGGTCTGGGGTTTCGCCGCCTTCTCCATCTTCCTCCTCTTCCCCCTGATCATCCTGACCGTCATGGATGCGCTGCATGGGCTCGTGCGGTAACGCGGTTGGGATCCGGCGCGGTCGGGCAGTCCTTCCCTGATCGGCCGCCTTCGGAAGCTTCGGCTGCGCGGCACGGCTCCGTTCCGGGAAAGTGAGTGCGCGTGGGTTGTGATCGCCGCTTTCTCGAGGAGGCATCCGGCCGGAAAGACCGCTGGTTCCTGATCGGCATCGGCCTGGTCTCGTCCCTGGTCTTGGCGGGGATCGGGTGGCTCCTGTTGGGGGCCCCGGCGGAGATGGGGGGCGACGCCAGGGCATCCCCCCTCCCTGCCCTGAACGCCGCGCTGAATGGCGCAGCCGCCTGTGTTCTAGTGCTCGGGTATCGCTTGATCCGGCGCAAGCGGGTGACGGGCCACAGGCGCTGCATGGCGACGGCCTTCGGGTTGTCGTGTGTCTTCCTGGGGTCGTACCTGATCCACCACATGCAGGTCGGGTCCGTCCCCTTCGCGGGGCAGGGGTGGGTGCGGCCCGTCTACTTTATCCTCCTCGTCTCGCACATCGTCCTGGCGGCCCTGATCGTCCCGCTGGCCTTGGTTACCCTGTATCGAGCCCTCAGCGGCCAGTTCCCCCGACACGTCAGGATCGCCCGCTGGACCCTTCCCATTTGGTTGTACGTCTCCGTCACCGGCGTGATCGTCTACGTCATGCTCTACCGCCTCTACCCGTCCCCGTGAACCGCGCCGGTGGCCGTTCGTGCGGCGCGGCTGCCTGTGCTAGAATGGTCGGCACCCACGTGAAGACGCGCGCCCTCCAACGATTCCGATCCCTGCTCGGCAGGGCATTCACCCTACGGTGCCCGCGGTGCGGGCGCGCCCCGCTCTTCCGGGGTTTTTTCTCCATGTACGCGGAATGCATCGCCTGCGACCTGCGGTTTGAGCGGGAGCAGGGATACTTTGTCGGCGCCATCTATATCAATTACGCCGCCACCGCCGTGGTGGCGCTGGCCGGGTATTTTGCCCTGGATCATTTCGCGGAGCTTGCGCTGTCATCGCAGCTCATCCTGTGGGGGGCGTTCAGCATCGCTTTCCCGCTGATCTTCTTCCGGTATTCCAGGAGCCTCTGGCTGTGCCTGGATTTTTTCTTCGATCCGGAGGGTGTCGTTGGCGATCGGCAGCATGAGCGACGGCCGTGAGTGAGACAGCCGGGGCAAACGCGGCCCCCGCCGTTCGGGTGGAAGCGCTGCGGCACGTGTACGGGGCCAGGGAGGCGCTCGCGGACGTCGGCTTTTCCGTGACGCGGGGCGAGATCTTCGGTTTCCTCGGTCCCAACGGGAGTGGCAAGACGACGCTGTTCAAGATCCTCTCGACCGTCATCCCGCCGCGCGCCGGCAGGGTGTGGCTGTTCGGCCATGACCTTGCCGATGGGCCGCACGTCGTCCGCCCCCATTTGGGCGTGGTCTTTCAACATCCGAGCCTCGATCCGAAGCTCACCGTCCTGGAGAACCTGCGGCATCACGGACACCTGTACGGGCTCTGGGGTGCCCCCCTGCGCCATCGGGCGCGGATGCTGCTGGACCGGCTCGGCGTGGGCGATCGGGCGGGCGATCTGGTGGAGACGCTCTCCGGCGGCCTGCAGCGGCGGACCGAGTTGGCGAAGGTGTTGGTGCACCGCCCCCCGCTGTTGATCATGGATGAGCCGAGCACGGGGCTCGACCCCGGGGCCCGCCAGGATTTCACCATGCATCTGAGGCGGCTCCGTGACGAAGAGCAGGTGACGATCCTGCTCACCACCCACCTGATCGACGAGGCCGAGCAGTGCGACCGGGTCGGGTTTCTCCACCAGGGCAGGCTGGTCGCGGTGGGAGATCCGGAGACGCTGAAGCGGAGCGTCCGGGGCGATGTGGTGGTGGTCCATGCCCATCGCCCGACGGAGTTGCTGGTGAAGCTCCGCGAGCGGTTTGGATGCGCCCCGGTGTTGGTGGACGGGGCGCTGCGGGTCGAGCAGGCCAGCGGGCACGAGTTCGTCCGGGAGCTCGTGGACGCCTTTCCCGGCGAGGTGCAGTCCGTGGTGTTTGGGAAACCGACCCTCGACGATGTTTTCGTGCATCTGACGGGGCGACGCCTGTGGGGCGGTGCCGCCTGATGGAGGACACGTGCACTTCGTGCTGCCGATGACCACCCTGTGGTGGCGGGAGATGGTGCGATTCGTCCGCCAGCGGAGTCGGCTGGTGGGGGCGTGTGCGCAACCCCTGCTCTTCTGGATCCTCCTCGGGGCCGGCTTCAGTGCGTCGTTTCGGCTTCCCGGGACGCCGGAGGGAGTGAGCTATGCCGAGTACTCCTATCCCGGCATCATCGCCCTCGTGCTCCTCTTTACCGCCATCTTCGCGACGATCTCGACCGTCGAGGATCGCCGTCAGGGATTCTTGCAGGCGGTCCTCGTGGCCCCTGTCCCCCGCGCCAGCATCGTGCTCGGCCAGGCGCTGGGCGGCACGAGCCTGGCGTTGCTCCAGGGGATGCTCTTTCTCCCCCTGGCGCCGGCGGTGGGGATTCCCCTCACGGTCCTCTCGGTGCTGGCGACGGTGGCGGTGATGGGCCTCGTTGCCTTCGCCCTGACGAGTCTCGGATTGATGATCGCGTGGCGCATGGAGTCGATTCAGGGTTTCCACGCGATCATGAATCTGATTTTGATCCCGATTTGGCTCCTCTCCGGTGCCTTCTTTCCCGCCGCGGGCGTCCCGGCGTGGCTCGGGTGGGCCATGACGCTCGACCCGCTGACCTACGGCGTTGCGGCCTTGCGGCGGTGTCTCTATCTCCAGCAGCCCACCCTCGTCGGGGAGGCCCCTCCACTCGTCCTTTCGCTCGTCCTCACCGTCATCTTCGGCGCAGCAGCATTTGTCGCCGCCGCCGGCGCCGCCAGGCGGAGCACGACGTGATTGCTCACCGAGCAGCCAGGTTAGGACTGAGGACTGAGGACTGAGGACGGGGGACCAGCGAACGGGATGCTCTTCACCCTCGAACTGATCCTCGTCGGGGCCGTGACCGGCCTCCTCTCCGGGTTGTTGGGGGTGGGCGGGGGATTCCTCTTCGTGCCGCTGCTGACCCTGATCGGTGTCCCGATGCGCTCGGCCGCCGGCCTGAGCCTTCTCTATGTGGCCTGCATCGCGGCCGCTGGGGCCGTGAGCCACTGTCGGCAGGGGACTGCGGATGTCAAGGTGGCGGCTGCGGCGATTCCCGGCGGGGTGATCGTGGTTCCCCTCGGGTCGTACTGCAGCGCCCTGCTCCCCAACGGCCTGCTCCAAATGACCTTCGGCTTCCTGGTCCTGGCGGCGGCTGGGGGACTCTTCTGGCAGTCGGCGGAGCGAAATCCTTTTCCGGGTGTCGCGGTCGTCGGGAGCGGGACACGGCGGCCCCCCTGGGTCATCATGCGGCGCGCCCGGGTGCAGGGGGTCGAGTATGTCTTCCCGGTCAGTCTCCTGCGCGGATTCTTGGTCGGGGCGATCACCGGTTTCTTTTCGGGGCTGGTGGGAGTCGGCGGGGGCCCGATCCTCGTGGCGTTGCTCATCCTGGTCGTGGGGGTGCCAGTGCACATCGCCATGGGGACGTCGCTGCTGATCATTGTGCTCCCGGCCGTGGGAGGCGCCGTCGCGCATTACGGGCTGGGGCATATCGATCTGGCCTCTGCGGTCCCCGCCATGCTGGCCGGCGCGCTCGGCGCCGTCTTCGGGGCACGCAGGACCCTCCTGCTGCCGGCGGAGGGGCTGAAGTCCTTGATGATCTGGCTGCTCGTGCTGGTGGCGATCTATATGGTCGGCAGGGGAGTGCTGTGAGACCGGGCGGCTAGGGGATCAACCGGTATTCCTGGATCAACCGTTCCAGGCGCCTGGCGTTAATGAGCTCGAGCGGAGGCCCCTCGGGGACCTTGGACGTCTCCTCGGCAAAGAAGCCGGTCGTGATGAAGATGCCTTTCGTGGCCTGCTCACCCTTCACCTGGTCGCGCAGGATGTTCACGCGGGCGGAACTGACGAAGCCATCCTCGGGGTGGGTGCAGTGGACGAGCAAGTCGCCCCCCGTGATCGGCTGGGGGTTGACCGCAGCGATCTCCAGCTCTCGCGGCTGACTCCGGACGTAAGAGCTCACCACCAGACCCATCTCCTCGACCAGCCTGAGGCACAGCCGCTCGAACTGCTCCATGGTGAGATGCGCGACCCCGGATTCCGTCTCCGGGCGGCGACCCTCGCGCTCGACCGCCGGGCGGCTCGGCTTCGCGAAGACGAGCAACGCGATGACGAGGAAGCCAATTGCGACGGAGACGAAGACGAGTAGGAACATGGTCCGGCTACTTGATCATGTCCTCGTAGATCTCGTCCTCGCGCCCCTCTTCGATAAGACGGTCATGCGTGAAAGCCTGCTTCAAAGAGGCGTAGAGGCAGATCGCCACCGAGATGAGCAGTAGTGTGATCGGGATGTTGTCGGGCTTGACGAGGATTTCCAGCAGCTGTTTCATGGCTCACTCCGGATGCGCACGGCGGACCTATTCTAGCCCGGTTCGGCCCGTATTGCAAGGCCCTTCCGGGGCGGGGCCCGTCGGTTTGACACCCTGTCACCCCTCCAGTATAGTGGGGCAGTTTCGAGCGGCACGAGGATGCGCATGTACGCTCTCGGCCGGGGCCTCCAGGTCCTCGGGATGGGCAATTTGGTCGTGGCGCTCTTTGTCGGCATGACCGAAGAGCACGGCATGGGCCCCGAGTTGGTCCTCCTCGGGATCGGCGCCCTCCTCTTCCTGCTGGGCCGCCTCCTCGAACGGAGAGGGGGATGAGGCGCTCTCGGCCCACCTGGATGCTCGGCGTCTTGCTCGGCATCGTCGCTGTCGCTCACGCCTCAGCCGATCGGGAGGAGCACGCGACGCCGAGCTTCGAGCGCGCCGAGACGCTCCGGCGGGCGGCCAAATTCCCTGACGCCATCGCGGCCTACCGGCAGACCCTGCAGATCCTCCCCGAGCATCCGTTGGCTTTCGATCGCCTGCGGGAAGTCTACAATCGCGCCTTTGCCCCCGTCGAGGCGCTCGCGGACCTCGAGGCGGCGGTGGCTCGACGGCAGGACGACTTCATCGCATGGAATCTCCTGGGCGTCCTTTACGGGCGGGATCGCCGTTGGGATCACGCCCTCGCGGCCTTCGGCCGCAGCCTGGAGGCGGAGCCGAGAGCCGCCGATGCCCTCGTGAACCGCGGCTGGGTGTTGCTGGAGCTCCGCCAGCATGACGGCGCGGTGACGGCCTTCGAGGCCGCCCTCAGGATCCAGCCGCGGCTGGCCCGAGGGCACGCCGGAATCGGGAGCGCCGTCGTCGAGGCCCGCGGGGACTACGAGGAGGGAACGAAGCGCTATCTCGCGGCGGTCACGCTCGACCCCGAGAATTCCGCGCTCCTGAACGACCTGGGGTGGCTCTCCTATAAGATGAATCGGTATACGGAAGCAATGGCAGCCCTACGAAAGGCGGCGGAGCTGGATCCCCAGAACCCGATGATCCAGACCAACCTCGCATTGGCCTACCACAAGGCGGGTCGGGTCGAGGAGGCGATCGGACGCCTCGAGCGCGCCCTCGCGGTGAACCCGGAGTACACGCTGGCGCTCTATGGATTGGGCAAGGCGTACGAGTCTCAGGGGAAATACGCCGAGGCGATTGAGGCGTACCGCCGGGCCTGGCGGCAGAGCGGCAACGACCTGTACCTGCTCCTGTGGATCCAGGCCTACATGGCGAGCCACGGGCAGGCGACGACCCTCTTCCTGTTTGCGTTTCTCGCGGCGGGCGGCGTGATCGCCTTCCGGACTTTCCGCGGGCGGAGGGCCCCGGCACCCTCGAAGGGATAGCTACCGCTTCTTGGCCGTGAGTGCTTGGAGCATGCGCTGGGCTTCCAGGATCCGCTCGGATTCGATCTTGAGCCGGGACGTCCACGACCAGCGCCGCGGCCTGAGCGACGCGGCACCGAATTCCTTGGGGCGGAGGGCCTCGAGGTGGCAGACTTCCACCCAGGATCGGGCCAGCTTGAGGAGCGCGAGCGCACCGAAGAGGCCGAAGAAGCCGGCCAGGAGGTTGAATCCCAGGAACGGCATGAACCCTTCCGGCGTGAAGGGCGCCGTCAGCAGGTCGGGGAGGGTCGGAGTGCCGGCCAGGGGCACGCTGTACCGGAACACGTACAGCAGCCCTAACGCCGCGCAGGCCCCGGCGATGGCGAAGGAAACCACGGCACCGGGGATCTGCGCGCGGGCCCGGCGCCGCTGCCGGTTGATCTCCATCTGGAGCCGAACTCTGGCCACGCGATCGACGATGGCGTTGCCCAGGTCCATCTTCTGGCGGAGCGTCACATCCTTCTTTTCCAGGTCCTGTAACGTATAGTCCCGTTTCCCAACGGCTTTTGCGAGCTCCTCGAACAACAGCGTGGCGGTCTCTTCCGCCCGCGCAAGTTCCTCGAGGTCGGCCGGCCGGGCCCCACTCTCAAAGTCAATCAGGGCGTACAGGACCTCTTTCGCACGCTCGAAGGAGGGATCGGGACCGGTCCGCCGCACTTCCGCCATCTGGCGCTCGGCCGCGGCGGGCGCCTCGGCCGGTGAAGGCGCTTTCGCCTGTGCCGGCCTGGCAGCGGCAGTCGCTTGGGGCTCACCTGCTGGGGCGGACGGTGCCCCAGAACCCGTCCGCCCGTCAGCTTTTCCCTGGAGCAACCGGATCGCCGCCGCCGCGGCTTGGGCGGCGCGGGCTGCGGCTTCGGCGGCTGCTGCCGCCGCCTCGGCGATCTGTATAATGGCGTCGGATACGGCGCTCGCCGTCCGGGGTGCAGCGGCGGCCGGCGCGGCGGGTGGAGCCGCCGCCTTAGGCGCTGCTTCCGGCTTCGGCGGCGCGGCGGCCTTGGGGGGTGCGGCCTCGGCCTTCGGGGGGGCCGGTCCAGCCGCCTTGGGTGGCGGCGGCGCAGGCCCGCCGAAGCCTGATGGAGGCGGAGGCAAAGTGATCGTCTTTCCCTCGACCGTGAAGGTGTGGGCGAAATTGTCCTGGTCGCCTAACATCGCCTTGGTCAGCGCGTGCGGCGCCTGGGGGTTCTCCTCGATGAACTTGTAATTCTTCGGGGTGTAGGACGACTTCCACTGCTCGGGGACGCTATCCTCCGGGAAGATGGCCGTCACTGGGCAGACCGGCTCACAGGCCGCGCAGTCGATACACTCCTCGGGGTGAATGTAGAGCTGGTCCGTCCCCTCATAAAAACATTCGACCGGACAGACCTCCACGCACGCCCGGTCCTTCGTGCCGATACAAGGCTCACAGACGATGTACGTCATCCTCCTCCTCCCTTGTTCTGGTCGCGGGATAAGGAATGGCGCGAAGAGTCCATCGAATAGGTTCCTATTCTATTGACTCGGTTCCGCCATGGCAAGGGAAAACGCAAACGCGGCCTCCGCCGTATCCAGTCGAGGGACAGGGAAAATTTTTTGCCGGATGCTTCACTTTTTCCTTGACAGCCACAACATGTTGTAGCATAGTTCCTGTGCCCGTACTAAATGTTGTGGATAAAGCTGTGGAAAAGTTGTGGAGTCTATGAGAAGAGGCTGTTGATTCCGGACGAGTTTGTCACGAGGAGGAGGCTCCGGATGAAGGCGCACTCGCGACAAGTAGCGAGCGAGAAAGCGAAAGGCGCAGCATTCCTCCAGCGGTTCCCGAACCCACCGGAGAGGAAGGGAAACTGGTCGGAGTCCGCCCTTCGGGTCATGGGGGAGCGGTACCTGGCACGGCAAGGGGACAAGGTCTTAGAGACTCCCGAGGGGATGTGCTGGCGCGTCGCGGGTGAGATCGCCGCCGCGGAAGAGAAGTGGGGGAAGCCTCCAAAGGAAATCTACGACGTCGCCTGCCGCTATTACGACCTGATGATCGAAGGCGTCTTCCTCCCGAACTCCCCAACCCTCATGAACGCCGGAAAACAGAACGGCCTGCAGTACTCAGCCTGCTATGTCCTCCCGGTGGGGGACAGCATGGAGGAGATCTTCGAAGCCGTCAAGGCGGCCGCCATCATCCACAAGTCAGGAGGCGGGACCGGCTTCGCCTTCTCGCGGCTCCGGCCGATGGACGCGGTCGTCCGCTCAACGGGAGGGAAGGCCTCCGGCCCGGTCAGTTTCCTGCGGGTCTTCAACGGGGCCACCGAGGCGGTGAAGCAGGGCGGAACGCGTCGGGGTGCAAACATGGGGATCCTCCGGGTGGATCACCCCGATATCCTGGAATTCATTGAGTCGAAGCTCGATGGGGGGATCACCAACTTCAACATCTCGGTCGCCATCACGGAGAAGTTCATGAACGCCCTGCGACGGGATGCGGAGTACGAGCTGGTGACCCCGCACACGAAAGAGGCGGTCGGGAAGATCCGGGCGCGGGAGGTCTTCGACCGCATCGTCAAGGCGGCCTGGCGGACCGGGGACCCCGGCCTCTTCTTCATCGACCGCTGTAACGCGGGCCGCGCGAATCCAAGCCCGACCGTGGCGGAGGTCGAGGCCACCAATCCCTGTGGGGAACAGCCGCTCTATCCCAATGAGGCCTGCAACCTGGGCTCCCTGAACCTCGCAAAGTTCTTCAAGGCGGCGGCAGGCAACGGCAAGGGGCACATCGATTGGGACGACCTCGACCGGGTGATCCGACTGAGCGTCCGATTTCTCGATGATGTCATCGAGGCCAACCCGTATCCGCTGCCGGAGATCGATGCCTCGGTGAAGGCGAACCGGCGCATCGGGCTCGGGGTGATGGGCTGGGCCGACCTCCTGTTCGAGCTTGGCATTCCCTACGACAGCGAGGAGGCCTTGAGCCTGGCCGAAGAGGTGATGCGGTTCATCGAGGAGAAGGGGCATGACGAGTCGGCGCGGCTCGCCGAGGAGCGGGGACCCTTCCCCAACTGGCCCCGGAGCATCTACCGGGACGAGCGCCCCCTCCGGAACTCGACGGTCACCACTATCGCTCCCACGGGGACCATCTCCATTCTCGCCAATTGCTCCTCGGGAATCGAACCGGTCTTCGCACTGGCCTTCAGCCACATCGTGGGGGACCGGCACCTGACCTTCGTCAACCCCATCTTCGAGCGGGTGGCGAAGATCCAGGGCTTTTCCAGCGAGGAGTTGATGCGGGCCGTGACGGAGCGGGGCACGGCCCGCGGGTTGGCCGGCGTCCCCGAAGCGGTCCAGCGGGTCTTCGTCACGGCGCACGAGGTGGTGCCGGAGTGGCACGTCCGAATGCAGGCGGCCTTTCAGAAGCACACCGATAACGGTGTCTCCAAGACGATCAATCTGCCGCATGCGGCCACCGAAGAGGATGTGGCCAAGGCGTATCTGCTGGCCTACGAGCTCGGGTGCATCGGGATCACCGTCTTTCGGGACGGCTGCAAGGGCGAGCAGGTGCTCCACGTCGGAACGGCGAAGAAGGAGAAGGGCAAGGACGAGCCGGCGGAGCAGGCGGGGACCGGCATCGAGCCGAGACCCGAGGTGTTGCCGGGGAAGACGTATCGGATCCAGACACCGGTCGGGACGGCCTTCATCACGGTCAACGATGACGGCAAAGGAGCCGGAGAGCCGTTCGAGGTCTTCGTGAGCGTCGGCAAGGCCGGCAGCGAGACCATGGCCCATGCCGAGGCGCTCGGACGTCTCATCTCGCTCATCCTTCGGCTCCCGCTCCCCGGCGGGATGTCCGCACGGGATCGGGTGGCCGAGATCGTGGGACAGCTCAGCGGGATCGGTGGCGGGCGCCCGTTGGGATTCGGGCGGAAGCGCGTCCTGTCGCTTCCGGATGCCTTGGCCCAGGCGCTCGCCCAGCATGTGGGAATGATGGAGGTCCGAGAAATACAACGGCCGGCGGAGGCGTTGACGAAGGTCGGCGACCTCTGTCCCGACTGCCAGCAGGCGACGCTGGTGAATGAGGAGGGATGTCGAAAGTGCTACTCCTGCGGCTTCAGCGAATGCTAGCCCGGATTAGCCTTGAGCAGTTCGACAGGCCTACGGCCCCGAGCTAGTCGAGGGGCAAGGTGTGCAAGCACCGCGTTGAAACTTCCGAGAGCGCCACAGGCGCTCCCGGAGGCGGTACCGAGCGAAGACGCAGTCGTCGCGAACAATCCGGGCTAGGCGGGGGAGGGGGGGATGGCTGACGAGAGGGGGATGACGCTGACCGGGGAAGTCTCTCCTACGGGGGAGTGGGAAGGGCAACGACGGGCCGACCGGCTAGAGGGTGTCCTCCGACAGGCCCTGCAACGGGTCGTCCCGGCAAGAGATGTGTCCCTCCTGGTTCTTGACATGGGCAAAGGCGAATGTCTGGTGGCGCTCCGGCACCTGCAGAATCTCGTTCAGATCCGGTTCTGGCGGGAGCTAGTTGATGAGGTGCTGGCGGATCCGGACGCCGCCATTCAGCACGTCCTGGGGCGGATCGTCCTGGGGGCGCTGGCGCCGTGAGCGGCGGGAGTCGGATATGGTGCGGAAAAGATGAAGGAGGTGAGAGCGGGCCGTGGATGAGGGCTGGAGCGATGCCGAGATCCGGGTGCTGATGGAGCGAATCGCGATGCAGCGGCGGCGGGCGGAAGTCAAGGCGCTCGCGCGGCGCAGGCAACCGCGCCCGTTGGTCCCCAAGCGGGCTATATCGATGGCGGTGCGTCGGCAGGGCGGTCTGGCCGCAAAGCGGAAGCGTCTGGCCGGCTGAGCACGTCAGATTTCAGGAAGAGATCGAGAGGCGGAAGCCTCTTTTTTTGTTGTCTCGCAAGGCCAGTTCTGCTTTATTGGATCCGAGGCCGTCGCTGAGGCTGGGCCTGGCCGGCCCGAAGGGAGGAGCGTCGCCGCGTCGGCGGCCCGGGAGGATGCTCGGCATCATGATCCTGCGAGCGGGGGTGGCGGTTTTCCTGAGCCTGATGGCGGTCAGCACGCCGGCGGCAGTCGAGCCGCCCGTTCGGCCAGAGGTTCCCAGCACCGTGGTACGGGCCTACCTGTCTGCGCTCCTCGACGGCAATTATGCGGATACCTACGACTACCTCTCCTCGCGGCAGCGGAACGGCATGTCGCGGAGAGATTGGGTGGATCACCTCAGGCGCCGGGACATCAAGCCCCGGTCCGAGGTTCTCTTCCTGCGCGTCGATCCCGCCATCGTCCGGGGAGAGGAAGCGACGGTCGTGATCAGCCTGCACCTCAAGACCTCGGAGGGGAAGAAGGTGAGCCGGGAGACGTATGACCTCGTCCGCGAAGAGGGGCAGTGGCGAATCGACGGGATTAAGGTCTTCGGCGTCCCGGCCGAGCAGTAGCTGACGCATTGTCCCCCTGCACCCGGTTCGATTCTCCTGTGTGGACAGTCTGCCCGCCGCACCGCCGCCGGCCGTCCAGGACCTTCATCCGGGAATGGCCCAGAGACGCACCGCGAGGGAGGACGTATGGGGATCAAGGCGGATAGTTGGATCCGACGGATGGCCCTCGAACACAAAATGATCGAGCCTTTCGTGGACTCCCAGGTCCGGGACGGGGTGATCTCCTACGGCCTCTCGTCGTACGGCTACGACATCCGGGTCGCCGATGCGTTCAAGATCTTCACCAACATCAACGCGACCATCGTCGATCCCAAGAACTTCAGTCGGCAGTCCTTCGTCGACTTCGAGGGCGCGGTCTGCATCATCCCCCCGAATTCCTTCGCCCTGGCCCGGACCATCGAGCACTTTCGCATCCCCAGAAACGTCCTGACCATTTGTCTGGGCAAGTCCACCTATGCGCGATGCGGTATCATCGTCAACGTGACACCCTTCGAGCCCGAGTGGGAAGGGCACGCCACCCTCGAGATATCGAACACCACACCCCTGCCGGCCCGGATCTACGCGGGAGAGGGCATCGCCCAGGTGATCTTCTTCGAGGCGGACGAAGTCTGCGAGCGGTCCTACGCGGACAAGCAGGGGAAATATCAAGGCCAGCAGGAGATCACGCTGCCGCGCATCTAGCGCCGCACGTGCGTGCGGGCTCGTGGCTGGTGACGAGTGGTTGGTGACCGGTGGCTGGCAGCAGGTGCAGGGATGAGGGTTCAGGTCCCGGTCCTGACTGCCGACGGCTAACAACTGACTCCTAGGAGGCGAACGAGAAATGCCGGTCCTTCGCAGAACCGAGATCCACAGGCGGCGAGTCCGTCGGCTGAAACTCGCCAGGCTGCGCAGGCGGTATGTGCGGGCCAAGAGCGAAGAGGAAAAGGCGCGGATCTGGCAAAAAGTGGTCAAGGTCAATCCGGCGCTGACGCTCGAAGAGTTTCTTGCGCCCACCCGCCCGCGGGCCGAAGCCGCCGGGGCCTCAGGGCCAGGCGTGACGGCGGCTCCGCGGACGGGTAGCCCGCCCGGCACGGCCGATCGGCAGCGGAAAGAGCCTTGACCGGACCTTGGGCTTGAGCTACCGTATGGCACGGTGTATCCCTCGCGCGGGGGCGGTTAGCTCAGTCGGTAGAGCGCTGTCTTCACACGGCAGAGGTCACTGGTTCGATCCCAGTACCGCCCACCAGGCAATAAAAAGCCCGGATTTTCCGGGCTTTTTAATTGCCAGAGCATTGGACCAGTGGACAATGGAACATTGGGCCATTGGGCAATGCGGTCTACTGCTCCACTGTTCTATTGCTCCAGGCGGCCCCGCTTTTGTATTGCCAGCGCCCAGTCTTGCCTGCTGCATCAACCAGAAGAGATGTTCAGACAACGAGGCGTTGACAGCACACCCGGTCCCGTGGTACACAATACCAGTCCCAAGAGGTCGCGCGACACGCAGGATCGTTCTCGTGTGATCGAACCGCTCCGGCGGCGACCGCGGGTGATCCCCGGTTCACCGCCGGAGAGAGGAGACGGGGATGGCCTGAGAGTGCGGCGGTCACTTGGGGCGTATTCTTTTTCTATTGCATCAGGGAGGGCACGCTGGCGGGGAGAGGCCCGGCGGGCGCTGCCGAGTCGGACGTGGACCCAGGCGAGAGGGGAAGTGGTGCGGTGAACTGGCAGGATCCACAAGTGCAGGCCAGCCGGCCCTCGCTCAGGCGGTATTTTGTCACCGGCCTGATCATTGTCCTGCCGACCCTGCTGACTCTTTACATTGTCTGGATGCTCTTCAGCCTGGTGGGGGGACTCCTGTCTCCGTTCCTCGGGGTCGTCCTCCGCGACGTCGTGGCCACGGATTTGGCGGCCCCGCTGACGACCTTGTTAAGCGTCCTCG
>Ga0209341_10001122_pt1 | contig 26857 bp, 22 predicted proteins | sample RifCSP13_2_FD_184020 | JGI IMG/M metagenome (GOLD analysis project Ga0209341, IMG submission 184020) | Soil microbial communities from Rifle, Colorado - Rifle CSP2_sed 13_2 (SPAdes) (version 2) | ecosystem: Environmental > Terrestrial > Deep subsurface > Rock core/Sediment | place: Rifle... | reverse complement strand
ACTGAACGGCTTCGAGCGAAACGCCCGACCGGCTTCGACCGAAACGAGTGAACGGAATGGAGCGAAATACGCAGGCTGCGAGACTGCCCTCAAGGCGGTCTCTGCTTTTAAGCCGCTGCGGGAGCCCCGTTGAAGACTCACGTGTACGTGGACGGTTTCAATCTTTACTACGGTTGTTTGCGTGGTACTCCGCACCGCGGGCTCGATCTCGCGGAGTTCTGTCGTCTCATGCTGCCCGACAACGACGTGCGGCGCATCAAGTACTTCACCGCAAGGATTGGTGCTCGTCCTGACGATCCCGTGAAGCCTTCGCGGCAGCAGCTCTACCTGCGGGCGCTCAGAACGCTGCCGAACCTGGAGATTCACTTCGGTCACTACTTGACGCATAAGGTCGGGATGCCGCTCGCTCATCCGTCCGCGACCCCTTGCCGCAGGCCGTGTGAGTATTTAGACTTGGCCTATCAAGTCTGAATAACGTAGTCCGCTATTCAGGATTGTTCAGCAGGAAGGAGGCCTGACCGGGATGAAACGCCGCAAGACCGGCAGATACGAGGTCACGACGGTCGGCGGGGAATCGGTCCGCGCCTTCGTCCCCGTGCCGCTGCCGCCCGTCCCGCCGCTCGCGTTCACGGGTGATCTGCAGCGTTCGCTCGAAGACACGGTGCTCGCACTGGGCCGGCTCGACGGCGTCTCGACCCTGCTGCCGGACAAGTCGCTCTTCCTCTACGCGTACGTCCGCAAGGAAGCGGTGCTCTCGTCTCAGATCGAAGGGACGCAATCCTCACTCTCCGACCTGCTGCTCTTCGAGCTCGACGAAGCGCCCGGCGTGCCGCTGGACGACGTCGTGGAAGTCTCGAACTACGTCGCGGCGCTGGACCACGGCCTGACCCGAGTGCGCGAGGGATTCCCTCTCTCGAATCGCCTGATCCGCGAGATCCACGGCGTGCTGCTCTCGCGCGGGCGCGGCAGCGGCAAGAGCCCCGGCGAGTTCCGCCGCTCGCAGAACTGGATCGGCGGCAGCCGCCCGGGAAACGCGGCGTTCGTTCCGCCGCCGCACACGATCGTACCCGAGTGCATGGCGGCGCTGGAGCGCTTCCTGCACGCCACGGACGACGGCCTGCCGGCGCTGGTGCGGGCGGGGCTCGCGCACGTGCAGTTCGAGACCATCCACCCTTTTCTCGACGGCAACGGACGTGTCGGTCGCCTGATGATCACGTTCCTGCTGTGCCACGCCGGTGTCCTGCGCGATCCGCTCCTCTATCTCAGCCTCCACTTCAAACAGAACCGCGCGACCTACTACGAACTGCTGGACCGGGTGCGTCGCGATGGAGACTGGGAGGCGTGGCTGGCATTCTTCCTGGAAGGCGTCAAGCAGGCGGCGGCAGGAGCGGTCGCGACGGCTGAGCGGCTCTCGGACATGTTCCGGACGGACCGTTCGCGAATCGAGGAGTCCGGCCGCCGTGCCGGCTCGGCGCTGCGGGTGCACGAGGTGCTCAAGGCACGACCGATCCGGTCCATGCCGGGGATCTGCGACGCGACCCGACTCTCGTTCCCCGCGGTCTCGTCGGCGATGGAGCTGCTGGTGGAGCTCGGGATTGCACGCGAGCTCACCGGCAAGCGCCGGAATCGCCTCTTCGTGTACGAGCGCTACCTCGCCGTGCTCAACGAGGGGACAGAGGCACCCTGAGCCCCGTCATCCGCCCTGACGGCGGCGGGAAAGGAACGTTCGCGCGCCTACGGCTTCTGTCGTTTCCCGCTGAACGTCCCCGTCGCCATTCCCCCGAGGTCCACGCTCCCCTTCATCGCGTCCGGGCCGTCCATCGTGCCCGAAAAGCTCATCGTGAACTGCTGGCCCTGCACCTCGGCGCTGAACGCGAACGAGATCTTCCCGTCCTTGAACGTGCCGGTGAAATCGCGCTCGCCGAGCGCCTGGGACGAGTAGCGGCCCGAGAGCGAGTCGCCCTGCTGCTTGAACGTCACGGTCGGCGTGCCGCTGCCGGCGTCGGTCTGCACGGTGAAGGCCCACTTCCCGGTGATGTCGGGCTTCGGGTCGCCCTGGGCCCGGACCGAATCGGGCCAGGCGCCGGCCGTCGTGGCCAGGAGTGCGAGCATCAGGAAACGTGTCAGTCGCATGGTGGGCCTCTTCATCGCTTGAGTTGTGCTCCCGTGTGCAGAAGCAGACCGGAGCGCGCGCGAACGCGGGACTTCATCAGAGCGCGACTTCGAGCGGTGCACGCGTGAGCGCGCTGACGCGCAGAATCGAGAAGCCAAGCACGTTTCCCTCGGCGTCAACCTTCCGCATGACCTGGTCGCTCGCTGTTTCGCGAAAGAACCCCTCGCGCTCGTCGAAGGTGACTTCGAGGAAGTCGGCCTCGCGGTCGTACCAGATTCTCAGTGTGCGATCGGCCATGTCGGCACTCCTCGCTTGATCGAGTCGGTGAGGTAGGCGGTGACAACGAACGCGTCGCCGCGAAGGGCTTTGACCACGACGCAGAGGTACTTCCCACCGACCCGCATGTCCGGATGATCACGATAATATAGGCGAACGGCAGGATCGCTTTGAGGGGTAATCACCCGCTCGGGGCGCGCCAAGGCGAGTTCCATCGCCGGCTCGAGCGCCCGCATCTCCGGGTGTTCCGGGATGTGCGCGCGCCGTTCGGCGGTGAGCCGGATGGCTCGGCCTTCGTAATCGAGGAGGATGCGCATGACGGGGTCGGCCGGGACCCCGAACGATCAGCGCGAACTGCGCTCAGTGCGTCACCCGTCCATTGCGCGACGTTCCAAACGGACGCAGAAACTGCCGCGGCGAATCGCGAAGGGCCTCGGAGTCTGATTCCCGACTCAGGCCGCCGCCCGGTAACTGAAAGACCGGGCATTGGCGGCTCGCGGCGTGGACGCCACATGTTGTTGCCTCACAGGTTCGGCAGCCCTCACCCCCGCCGGCTCGCAGGAGGCATCCGATGAGTCCCCACGTCGCAGTCCCCACGGATCTCAACGCCCTGATCCACGCAAAGGAGCGCACCTACCAGGGCGTCGTGGTGGCGGTGAGCCTCATCGTGTATGGCTTTCTGTTGATCGGGCTGTTCGGGGCGATCTCCACGGCGCCTCAGGTCATCGGCGTCTTCATCGGGTACGCGATCCTCGGCTTCGTCATATACGCGATGGTCCGCGGGATGATGCTCGGTCACATCGTGGGCAACGGCGTGCGCATTTCGCCGCAGCAACTCCCGCATCTCCACAACATGGCTCGAGACGCGGCGGGCCGACTGGGGATGGCGACGCTGCCGGACATCTACCTGCTACAGGCGGGAGGATTGCTGAACGCCTTCGCGACGCGCTTCTTCGGCCGGGAGTTCGTCGTGCTCTACTCCGAGATCATTGACATTGCCGGCGAGCACGGGGACGACGCCGTTGGGTTCGTGATCGCGCACGAGCTGGCCCATCACCAGCGCGGTCACCTGCGGAAGCACCTGATGTTCCTCCCCGGTCGCGCGATACCGTTCCTGGGGCAGGCGTATTCACGCGGCTGTGAGCTCACGTGCGATCGGTACGGAGCGGCCTGTTACACCGACGGTGCCGTCGCCGGCCTGCTTGCGCTGGCCGCAGGGACGCGAGTGCACCAGAAGGTCAACCCGGCGATCTTTGCGGAGCAGGTGACGACCGAGGCGGGGTTCTGGCGGTCGCTGGCCGAGGTGCTCTCCACGCATCCCATTCTCCCGCGGCGCGTGCTCGAACTCACGACGAGCGGGATGGTCGCTCACAGCGGCGCGTGAGGTGCATCTCATGAAGAAGAAAGGTCTCCTTCGCGCGATCGGCCTGACGATCGTCACCGCCGCCCTTGCCCTGCCCATCCTGTCCTGCGTCCAGGAAAAGGCCCCAGTCATCAAGGTCCTCGTCCGCAGAACCAGCGTGAGCGAGATCGCCCTCGATGGCGCGCAGTTCCTGGACCTTCTGTCGCAGGCGGCCGCAAAGGCCAGCCCGCCATTCCGGGAGCGCGTCCTCCTCGACTCGACAGGCTCCCTCCTCGTTGTCCGGGAGTCGCAGCTCTTGAGTCCCGGGGAGTCCGCGGCAAAATGGGAGAAGAACCCGGCGGAGTTCGATTTCCTGATCGAGTGGAGGCTGAAGCATGACGAGCATTCCAAGACCACCTTCTTGGAGAGCTTGACCATCTCGGTCTCCGAAAGCTGGAAGGTGGAGAAGGTCTCGGACTCGAGCGTCACGAAGTCGTGGACGACCTCCTACGACGTGGAGGGAGAAAACCTGAGTGCGTCCGACGAAGCAAAAGAGCGCAAGGCGGCGGAACAGACCGAGAAGGTGATCGCGCCCGCGCGGGGCCCGATTCTCGAGGAGATTCGGGCGTTCCTGAAGGCGAATCAGACGCAGCAGTAGGCGGCGCGGCCGTCCAATTCCTTGATCATCAACAGTTTACTGCCGGCCAGGATAACTCAGCAAAACCGCCGATAACAAGTTCCGGCTACATCACCCGCCACCACGGAACCGCGAACACGTTCCGGCCGAGCGCGCGCACGTCGTCGCCTTCGTATAACACCAGTCCACCCGGCGCGCGCTTTCCGTACTCGTCCAGAAACGTATGCATGCCCTTGAGGTCACCGGGCGCGACCGACCGCGAGGTCTTCACTTCGATGGGAAGGAGACGCTGCGGCGCTTCAATCACGAAATCCACTTCGTGTCCCGCGGAGGTCCGCCAGTAGCCGATCTGCGGCCACGAGGTGCGCGTCTCGCGCCACGCGAGCAGATCAATCAGCACGAGATTCTCGAAGTGCGCACCGGTAGGGTCGGACACGCCGCCGAGGTGCATCGCGAGCGCGGGATCGTTCCAGTAGAGCTTCGGTGACTTGATGAGCCGCTTGCGTCGTCCGAGCACAAACGCCTGGAGGCGCACGAGCTGGAACGAGATCTCGAGGAGATTGAGATACGATCGCACGCGCGTCTGGGGGAGCTGCACGTCGAGCCCGAGTTGCGTCTGATTCGTGAGGCTGCCGAGCCGGACGACCGCCGCCTGCATCAGCCGATGAAAGTCCACGGTGCTGCCCAGCTCGGCGAGGTCGCGCAGGTCGCGATTGAGGTAGGTCTGGATGTATGCGCTCGTCCACTGGCCGATGGGGAAGTCCGTCGGGGCGAGCGCGGGCTCGGGAAAGCCGCCGAGTCGCACGAGGTCGCGCCAGCTGTCGCGCGGCGCGTCGTCGGCCTCGGCGAGACGCGGCCACTCCTCCGGCACCGAATCGAAGAAGGCGCTCCACCGTCCGGTGGCGCCACGCCCGAGCCGCTCGCGGCGCGTCATCGGCCACAAGTTGATGTAGGCGGCGCGCCCGGCGAGGGAATCGGCGACCTGACGCATGAGGAGCAGGTTGGCGCTGCCGGTCACGAGGTAGTGGCCGGGCCGGCGCCGCGTGCCCATCGCGTCCACGGCGCGCTTGAGGGCGAGCATCACGCCGGGCTCGCGCTGCACTTCGTCGAGCACCATCGGTTTGCCGCGCCGGACGAAACCGTCCTGGTCGTCGCGGAAGGCCTGCGAGGTGCGCGGATCGTCGAAGGATTCCACGATCCGGCCGTCGTCGCGGGCGAACGCGGCGGCGACCGTGCTCTTGCCCGACTGTCGCGGGCCGCGGAGCACGATTACGGGAAAGACCCTGGCCGCGCGGCGAATGGCATCCGCCGCGCTGCGGGGAAGGGGCGATACTGCCGCTGGTGAGTGTTCTGACATCATGCCTAAGCCGTTGTTCTATCTTGAGTTGAATATAGGCAATGAATATCATTCACGCAACCACTAATATTCACGGACCTGTACTGCGCCCCGGTTCGTGAGCGACCGCTGAACTGAACAGGCACTGCCTTCGGTACCCGCTCTGGCGCTCCCCTCACTCCACCCCGTACCCCATCGCCCGCGCGTTCTCGCCCATGCGCGCATCGCGGGTGACGACCGTCACGAGCTGCGGCACCTCGCCCAGCACCTCGAGCGTCGCGAGGTGGATCGCGTCGAGCGTGCGCACGGGTTCGACGGGGAAGGGGCGGGCCGCGCCGGAGGCCGACCGGCAACAACGTGATCCGTGCCGCAAGGGATTGATGACGGCCCGCGCCGAGCGTACGCTTATCTTGGCGTCCGGTTCCGCCAGTGGAGGATCGGATGCCCGTCACCGCGAAACTCTCGCGCCAGTTCTACGAACGATTCGGGGACGAGCTCACCAACGAGCTCGTCGAGTGGTTCAATGCCGTGGACGCCACCTACCAGTCGAGCCTGCGGGAGCTGAACGAAGCGAACTTCGTGCGGTTTGACGCGAAGCTGGAACAACGTTTCGCGCAGTCAGACGCGAAGGTGGAGCAGCGTTTCGCGCAATCTGACGTGAAGTGGGAGCAACGCTTCGCGCAGTCTGACGCGAAGTGGGAGCAGCGCTTCGCGCAGTCTGACGCGAAGTGGGAGCAACGCTTCGCGCAAGCCGACGCGAAGCTCGAGCAGCGTGTCGCCGAGCTGCGGGGCGAGATTCACGCCCTCAAGGCCGAGCTCATCAAGTGGATGTTCCTCTTCTGGACCGGCACGGCGCTCACCAGCATCCTGCTTCGGTGACCGGCCGGGCGACCTGATGCGCGTCATGCGCGATGGCGTTCCGCTCACCCTTGACACTCTCCCGAAACGTCCCAATATGTAGTGCCTTGTTCCACGCCCCCACTCAATGCCTCGAGCAGCGACACCCACCTCTCGTGCGCTCGACCGGCCGCAGCGCCCCGGTCCCCTCGTCGGACCGGGGCGCTGTGGCTTGATTGTGCCCACGCCACGCCGATTCGCGACGCTGTCGCGCACGTGGCACTCGATACTGGCCATCCCGCTCGTCGCGCTGGCCGCCTGCGCCACCATCCCCCGGGCCGCGCCCGAACTCTCCGCCGAGCTCGCGAGCCGCATCCAGGAGACGCGCGCGTCTCACCTGCGGCTGCTCCGCCTCTACCTCGACGAGAAGCGCGCCGCCGTGGACCGATTCGTGAATGAGGAGTGGGTTCCCCGGTTCTCCAAGGAACTCTTCGACGCGCCGGCGGTCGCCGCGGCGTGGGAGCAGGTCGTGCGGAGCACCGACCCCGCCGAACGCGTGCGCTTCATCGCCGGCCTCGGGCCTCGGCTCCAGGCCAGGATCAACGCCAAGCGGCAGGAACTCATCGCGCCGCTCGACGAGGCGGAGCGCGACATCAGCCGCAAGCTCAATGACCACTACGACCAGATGGTCGCGGTGAACGCGACGCTCACGGGCCTGCTCGAGGCCGGCTCGAAGGCCACGGAGACGCAGCAGCGCATTCTCAAGACGCTCGACCCGAACAACCAGCTTCCCCGCTACGTGGATCAGGTGGACGAGATCACGACCGTGATCCTCGACAAGACGAGAACGGCCGAGCAGCAGCGCCAGAAGCTCGAGGAGCTGCTCAGGAAACTGAAAGAGATGAAGTAGCGCGCTCCTTCACGAGGACCCCCACGTGCCTCCACCGATTGACTGGACTGCGATAGACGCCGCGATCGCCGGCGCCGCGGCGCGCACGGACGACGCGCTCGCGAGCCGGATCTCCTCCATCACGCGCCTCACCGACGACGAGGTCAAGCAGCTCTTTCCGAAGCCGGCCGACGTCGAGAAGCTCGCCGAGCTGATGAAGATCGTGAAGGGCGCGACGTCCGAGACGGAGAAGATCAACGCGCTCGTGGCGAAGGCGGATCGGCTCGCCGGCACGGCGCTCACGCTGCTCGGGCACTTCGCCTGAGATGCTCAACGCGCCGCACGGCGGTGACGACGCCGTTCCCGGGGCCGCGCATTGATGCCGGAGGTTCGAATGGGACAAGAGCCACAGGGCGAACGATCGTTGGTCTTCTCTTACCTGGCGCTGAGAAAGGCCATCGGGATCCTGGGAGTCGCACTCCCCTTCGTCGTGTCCATCGGCGCCTGGCTCATCTTTCGCACCGGCATCCAGAGCTCGATCAGCAGCTACTACCACACGGGAATGCGAGATGCGCTCGTGGGCACGCTCTGCGCGATCGGATTCTTCCTCCTCTCATACCGAGGCTACGAGCGCGCCGATGACATCGCCGGCGACCTGGGCTGCGTCTTCGCGATCGGCGTGGCGCTCTTTCCAACTGCGCCGGACACGCAGGCGACGAGTAATGCGCTTCTCGTCGGGAAGCTCCATTTCGCGTTCGCCACGCTGTTCTTCCTGACCCTCATCTACTTCTCGTACTTCCTGTTCACGAAGACCGATCCGAAAACATCCCCTTCAAGGAGGAAGCTGCAGAGGAATCGGGTCTACAGGGGGTGCGCGTTTGCGATGGGCATGTGCATTCTGCTGGTCGCCCTCGTTTACCTGCTTCCGGATGACACGGCATCGCGGCTCGACCGGTATGATCCGGTGTTCTGGCTGGAGTCCATTGCCATTGTGGCCTTCGGAATCTCCTGGCTCACGAAGGGCGAGGCGATACTGAAGGACGAGGTGGAAACCGCCAGATAGTTCACCGCACGCTGAACCGCACGATCCGGTTGGAGAACTTGAACTCGCCCACCCAGAGATAGGAGCCGTCGAAGGCCGACGCGCCCGGCCAGAAGAACGTGTTCTGGCCGATGCGCGGCGGCGGCACCGGGGTGGCCGACGTCGCGCCGAGCAGGACGTCGGCCGGCCTGCCGGCGGCGGCATCGGCGGCGTCTCGCCAGACGTGCACCAGATTGCTCGTGGTATTCGCGATGAAGAGGGAGCCGCGCGCCACGACGCCGGACTGCGGCAGATTGAAGGTGCCGGGCCCGCCGACGACGGCCGCCGACGCCTGCGTCGCGAGTGTGGCGACGCGGTAGAGCCGCACCGCGTGCGCGAACGTCTGCGTCACGGCGAGCCAGGTGCCGTCGCTCGAGAGGCGCGAGGGCTCCTGCAGGTCGAGCGTCACGGCCGGCGCACATCCGCTCGAGGGGAGGCCGCGCCACGCGTACACCTTGCCGGCCAGCATGTCCGCCAGGTAGAAGTAGCGGTCGTCCATCGCCACGCCTCGCACGTCCTGGACGGTGACCGTGCCCACGGTTCCGCGATAGACGACGTCCGGCAACGAACCCGCCGATGGAAGGCGTGTCCAGACCGCCACCATCTGGCCGCCGGCGAGCGCGAGCGACGAGTCCGTCGTGGCGACGGCCCACGGCCCGAAGGGAAGGTCGTACGCCCAATCGGGGTGCGCGCCGGTCGCGTCGGGGAGGGCGTCCCACACGAGCAGGCGCCGGTCGAAGTCCGACGCGATGAAGAGGCGCCCGCCGGCCACCGACGGCACGGCGTTCGTCACCAGGAAATTCGTGCGCAAGGTGTTCGTCTGCAGGTCCGGAGCGCCGATGGCGAAGTCCGGCACCTGCGAAGCGAAGGTCGGGATGCCGTTGTACACCGCGACACGGTTGCCGTTGTACTCGACCACGTACGTGCGAGCGCCCGCGATCACCACGCCGTTGCCGTCGCCTCCCTGGAATTGGTGACCGGTGACGATCAGGTCGGGCGCCTGCGCGGCGCTCCGCGGCATCGCGTTCCAGATGTTGAGCGCGCGCGCGCCCTGCATCAGGAGGCGCCCGTCGCTCGCGAACGTGCCCTGCATCCAGCCGGCGCGCGCGTCGCTCGGATCGGACGCGAAGAAGTCGGGTGCCTGTCCCGCGCTCGCGGGCATGCTGAGCCAGAACCAGTTGCCCGAGTTGGTGAGGTTGGCGTTATGGTCGCCGACGATGAACGAGCGCCCATCGCTCACGATGGTTCGCGGCGTGCCGATGCCCCACCCGCTCAGGATCAGGTCGGGAGGCGAGTTCGCGCCCGGGAACGTCTTCCAGAGCAGGATGCGCCCGCCCTGCGTGGACGTCGCGGCGAGCCGCGTCCCATCCGTCCAGACGCCCCACGGCCACTTGAGTTGCGCGTGCTCGATGGCGTAGTCGGCGGGCTGCGCGCTCGCCGTCGGAACGCGCGTCCAGACGAGCAGCCGGTCGTTGTACGTGTCGGCGATCACGAGCGGCCCGCCGGCGGCGACCGTCACCTGCCCGGGCCAGCTCATCTGGTGCAGGCCTGTGCCCGGCGCGTTGTGCGTGAAGTCCGGCTGGCCGAGGACGAAGTCCGGTGGCGTATTCGCCGCCGGCAGCGTCCGCCACACGAGCACGCGATTGTTGTTGCCGTCGGAGAGCAACAGGCGCGTGCCGTCGCTGGCGACGGAGCGCGGGTGATTGAACGTGAGCGGGCCTCCCGTCCGGTCGAACCCGAAGCCCGAGAGCAGCAGGTCCGCGCTCTGGCCCGGCTGGAACCACCCCGCCAGGCCCGGCCTCGCCACGGGGTACGCGGTGGTCACGCGCGTGGAGCGGAACCCGGTGAGGTCGCTGCTCGCCGTGGGCGGAGGGCAGCTCTGCGTCGAATCCTCCGTGTCGGGCGACACGGGCGCGTCGCGCGCCGTGCAGGCGAACGCGAAGAGCGCGAGGGAGGTGGCCGCGGCGACGGCGCGGCGAACTTCGTATGCGCAGGTGGCGGGGACGCGCAGTCTGGTCACACTTGAATCATCGGGCGCGCCGTCGCGCGAGCCCGCGCGCCGGGCGCGGATGGGCTCACGGCGGTGTCACCCGCGGGCACGTCGCGATCCGGGGGTTGTTCAGCGCCGTGCCGGCCAGCGTCGCCGTGCCGAAGAGGAACTTCTCCGCCCAACTCTTTGGACTGTTGTACTCGCCCGGCCGCATCGCGCTCCGCTCGATCAGGTCTATGAGCGCCACTTCCGACGGATAGCGCGCAAGCTCCCGCCGCGCACGATCGAAGGCATCGCGCACGTCCGCCTTCGGCCCGAAGAGCAACTCCCTGACGTTGGTGCACGGCGCCAGCGAAAGCTCTGTCAGCGTCGCGAAGCGCATCGCGCGGCCCACCTGCGGCGCCGCGGCGCGGGCGATGAGACGTGCACGCACCTCGGCTACGCTCTCACCCGGCACGGGGTCGAACACGGTGACCGCGGCCGGGATGCGCGGGGCTGACGACCCGTCGCTCGCGGTGCCCCGCGTAATGGGGTTCGCGGGGAGGAGCTTCCCGGCGGGGTTCCCGGTCGCGGCATAGAGGTGTGCGAGCTGGTCGCGGCCGATCTCGATGATGGACGTGCCGATCAACTGGTCAACGAGAAACGTCCCGTTGTCCACCAGCGCAAACCCGTACGAGACGACCGACCGCAGCGCCGCTTCGGCCGTGGCGGCGTCCCCGCGCGCGAGGTGATACGCCGCGCGCGCCGCGCTCGCGTATGCCATCTCCATCGTCGCCGAGAACCGGATGACCGGCATCTGCCACACCGAGACGTCACTCGAGAACGGGACGACGAACTGCCCGCCGATGAGGTCCACCGCCGGCGCGCGCGCCACGCGGTCGAACTCGCGCCACACCGGCGCCGTCGCCACGCGCTCGAGGTACGCCATCTCCTCCCTCGTGAATCCGCGCGGTGCCACGTCGAGGACCTTCGCCGATGGACCATTGTACCTGCTGCCTTGTGCCAAGTCGCTGGAGAACGGCGAGCGCAGCGTCTTCGCGTCCCGCCACGGTGCCTCCGGGCGCGAGGGCACGCGGTTGTACCGGAATCCGCCCCCCGTGCGGTCGGACGGGAGCGCCAGCACCGCGAGTCCCGCCTGCATCGGCGTGATAGCCGGATCCTTCGGCAAGGCGAACGCGCGCATCGGGGCGCTCCTCGCCACCCTCACTCGCGTGTTCCCGTCGAGAGGCTCCGCCCTCCGCCAGACCACGCCAATGGAAGTACTGATCGCGAGCAGCGGGATGACCGTCAGGACGGCGAACGCCACGACGATGTCGGTCAACCTCCGTGCCGCGATGCGCAGCCACTTGCGAGCGCGGGTGACCGGTACGGGGGGCGGAGCCGGGCGCACGACGTCGGGCACGTACTGCCCGTCGGGTGGCACGAACCAGGCGCCCGCCGGACGCTCGTCCGTGCCGACCCTCGCGCCACCGAACGCCGCTTCTTTCATCGTTCGCTATGCCGGAGAGGGTTGGATGGTGCGCGGGAAGTGCAGGCTTCGCTCCACTTCCGTGTGCGCCGCGATGAGCCGTTCGACCTCCGCCGAGACTTCGGCGGCGATGCCAAGGTGCGTTGTCAGCCCTTCAACCGTCGCCGAGCCGGCGTGCAGGCGCAACAGGTTCAGGCGGATCGTCTCGAGCGCGCCCACCGCCTCACCGAGCTTGGCGTGGATCTCGTCGCGGTCACGGCGCACCTCGGCGTATTCGGCCGACACGGCCGCGTCGCCCGCCTGGTTGAGCGCCTCGTGGAGCTGGTCGAACCGCCGGCGCAGCGCCTGCGCGTCGTCCTGCAACCGGTGGAGCAATCGCGGCAGGTCACCGAGCGCCTGGCGCGACTCCTTCGGGAGGTTCTCGAACAACTGCTCGGCGGCCAGTCCGAGCGACAGTTCCGTGGCGCGATGCGTCATCGCCGGGCCGATCGCGCGGTTCAGGAGCGTCCGGCGCGCCAGCGTGAACGCGAGGCGACCGACCTCTCCTGTCCAGAGCCACGACCAGAACTCCGTGTCAATATCGCGCCGCTGCTGGAGCGACGACAGGAAGCCGAGCGCGCTCGACACGCCGAGCACGAGCAGAGTTCCGACGATTGGGAGGAGGACCTCCATCATCGCGGACGGCCCTTCCCTCAGGATCGCGATCACCGCCAGCGGCACGGTCACGGCAATGAGCGCGAGCGACACCCGGGCGGTGAACCGCAACCCCTTCTCGAGGGGCGACGCGCCGTGCGCGTGCTCGACGGCGTGCTCCTCGCGCGACTGTTCGAGCGCCGCCTTGAACGCCGGGCCGAGGTCCTGGTGCGCGAAACCGAACAGCGACAGCCGTCGCGCCGCGCCGACGAGATAGGCGAAGGGTGCGCCGGTCATTCCGAGCAGGAAGGTGCCCACGCCGGCCACCGGACCGAAGAACCACGACGCGCCGACCGCAGCGCCGAGCACCGCCGCCGACCCGAAGAGCGAGCCGGCGCCGTCGAGCCGCCCGTTTCGTTTCACGAAGGCGCGCAGCGCCGCTGGCAGCTCGCGGCGCTGTTCCAGCGCGAGGCCGAGCTGCTCGGCGAGCGCCTCGGCGCTCGACGGCCGGTGGTCGGGCTCCTTCGCGAGGCAGCGATCCACAAGGAGCGCGAGCTTGCGCGGCACGGGGAGCCCGAGCGAGGCGAGCGGCGGCGGCGGCTCCGTGACCTGCTTCGCCAGCACCTCGGTCGCGCTCGTTCCCTCGAACGGGAGCCGGCCCGCGAGCGCGTAGAACGCCGTCGCGCCGAGTCCGTAGATGTCGCTGCGTGCGTCAACGTCCCGCCCGAGCGCCTGCTCCGGGCTCATGAACTCCGGCGTCCCGGCGACGCCGTCGCCGGCGGCGTCGCCCGTGGCCGCGGCGATGCCGAAGTCGGCGACGAGCGCGCGCCCGGAGGCGCCCTCGAGGAGGATGTTGTCCGGCTTCACGTCGCGGTGCACGAGCCCCTGGCCGTGCGCGTGTCCGAGCGCCCACGCCACCTCGCGGAGCACGCGCGCGCCTTCGGACGCCGGGAGCGGGCCGCGCGTGCGCACGCGCTGCGCCAGCGTCTCGCCGTCCACGTAGGCCATCACGTAGAAGACGAAGCCGCTCGCGTCGTCCACGGCGTAGATGGGGATGATGTTCGGGTGCGAGAGCTTGGCGGCGAGGCGCGCCTCGCGGAGGAAACGCTCGCGCAGCGCCGGGCGGCTCGCCTTGTCGGGCGGGAGGAGCTTGATGGCGACGAGGCGGTCGAGGTGGACCTCACGCGCGAGGTACACCACGCCCATCCCGCCGCGGCCCAGCTCGCGGTCAATCGAGTAGCGGCCGGCGAGCGAGAGCTGGAAGGAGAGGAAAAGGGGGTCGGGAGCGGGCTGGGGGAGCGACACGTTCTAATGATAGCGGCTCAGGCTACCAGTTTGCTCCGGGAGCGCTGCTCGGCAATGGGTCGATGTGGCGCCCCGCAGCGTGGCGCTACTTGTGCCGCGTCGCCAAGTACGCGGTGGATCGCCGCTCGCGAACCTTGGAGCGCGTGGCGATCTCATCTCCCCGCATCGGTGGTGCGTTGGGCACGGCGTTGAGCGCGGCGAGGAACTTCTGGCGGGAGCTCCGCCGGCCACGTTGCCTGAGCGCTTCGAGCGCAGTCTCGCCTGCGAGCCGTTCTGCGACCGCCAGCGAAACGTACTGGTTGATCGAAACGCCGTCGTGCGCGGCGGCGCGGCGGAGCTTCACGTCCAGCGACGCGGGGAAGCGGATGCTCCGGGTGCTCATTGCGTGTCTCCAGGCAGTTCGAGTGCGTCTCGCGGTGGCATGGACCGCACTCCGAGTTCGGTGGCGACGCGAAAGTCGCGGAGATTGAAGGTGACGATCGCGTCGGCGCGCGCGGTCACGGCCAGAGCGAGAACATGATCGTCCGAGGGATCGGGCAGAACAGGTCGTCCACGAACTGGGACGGCGTGGAGCTCACACCGGGAGATCAGCCGATCGAGAATGTCGTCGATCCGTTCCAGGTCGAGGGATATGAGTCCGGGACGCTTGAGCGTGGCTTCGTACTCCAGGGCAAGGGTGACGGAGAGGCACGGGCTCCAGCTATCGCTCTCCAGACGGCGCAAAAGGGCATGTGATGCGCCCCGCGACGACCGAAGCGCGGATACCAGCACGTTGGTATCCAGCACGAAACGCGGCAAGGGGGTGGTATTACCCATGATACCATCTCGTTCGGGCGTGGTGAGGGCATCACGGTAACACGGGATGTGCCTGGTTCCGTCACCGATCGATTGCGAAAGACATCAAACCACTGCACGATTGGAGACGTGGGCCCCAGTGCGCAGCGCGCGCGGGGCCCTGTACGTTGTATTCGTACGGCATCCCTCCCCCACTCGGGATCTCTCATGAAGAAGCTCGTCCTCCTCTTCGCGGCCGCGTTCGCCACGATCGCGTTCAGTGCCGCCAACAACACGGAACTCGCGCGCTGGGAGCAGCAGGCGCGAAACGTCACCATCGTGCGGGACGACTGGGGCATCGCGCACGTCCGCGGCAAGACCGACGCCGACGCTGTGTTCGGGATGATCTACGCGCAGGCCGAGGACGACTTCAACCGCGTGGAGACCAACTTCATCAACTCGCAGGGGCGGCTCGCGGAAGCCACGGGCGAGGCCGAGGTGTGGCGCGACCTCAGGATGAAGCTCTTCATTGATCCCGATTCGATGAAGGCGCAGTACGCGAAGGCGCCGCAATGGCTGAAGGCGCTGATGAACGCGTGGGCCGACGGGCTGAACTTCTACCTCGCGAAGCATCCCGAAGTGAGACCGCGGGTCATCACGAAGTTCGAGCCGTGGATGGCGCTCACCTTCAGCGAGGGGAGCATCGGCGGCGACATCGAGCGCGTGAACCTCGGCCAGCTCCAGGCGTTCTATGGAAGCGGCCCGGTGAAGCTCTCCGGCACGGGCCGCGACAGCCGGTTCGAGCAGCTCGCGCGCGAGGCGGACCGTGCCCGGGCGGTCGAGGAAGCGGTGTACGCGGAGCCCTCGGGCTCGAACGGCGCCGCGGTTGCGCCGTCCAACACACGCGACCGCCGCGCGCTCCTGCTCATCAATCCGCACACGTCGTTCTTCTTCCGCTCCGAGCTGCAGATGACGAGCGACGAGGGGCTCGACGCCTACGGCGCGGTGACGTGGGGGCAGTTCTTCATCTACCAGGGATTCAACCGCACCGCGGGCTGGATGCACACCTCGAGCGCCGTGGATGCCATGGACGAGTACCTCGAGACGGTGACGCAGAAGGGCGACAACTTCTTCTACACGGTCGGCAGCGAGGAGCGGCCGCTCGTCGCGAAGACGATCGCCGTCCCCTACAAGACCGACGCCGGGATGGCCGAGAAGAAGTTCACGGTCTACTACACGCACTTCGGTCCGATCGTCCGCTCGCTGAACGGCAAGTGGGTGGCCTTCCGGATCATGCAGGAGCCGCTCAAGGCGCTCACGCAGAGCTACACGCGCACCAAGGCGAGGAACTACAGCGAGTACCGGCAGACGATGGAGCTGCACACCAACTCGTCGAACAACACGATCTTCGCCGACGCCGAGGGGAACATCGCGTACTTCCACGGCAACTTCATCCCGCGGCGCGACACGAAGTTCGACTGGCGCCAGCCGGTGGACGGGAGCGATCCCGCGACGGAGTGGAAGGGGCTCCTCTCGGTGGACGAGAGCCCGAACCTCCTGAATCCGGCGAGCGGCTGGCTCTACAACACGAACAACTGGCCGTGGTCGGCGGCGGGACCGAGCAGCCCGAAACGGGAGAACTATCCCGCGTACGTGGACAACGGAAACGAGTCGGCGCGCGGGCTCCACGCGATCCGCGTGCTCGAGAACCGGAAGGACTTCACGCTCACGGGGCTCCGGGACGCCGCGTACGACAGCTACCTGACGGGATTCGAGCGGACGATGCCGGCGCTCGTGAAGGCGTGGGACGACACGCCCGCCTCGAACCCGCTCAAGGAGAAGCTCGCGGAGCAGGTGGAGCTGCTGCGGAAGTGGGATCTCCGGTGGAGCGTGTCGTCCGTGCCCACGTCGCTCGCCATCTTCTACGGCGCGGAGAGCGCGCGGCTGGGCGGCGGCCGGGGCCGGCGTGGCGGGGGCGCCGGAACGGAACCGACGGCGGAACAACTTCTGCAGGCGCTGGCCGCGGCCTCCGACAAGCTGACTGCCGACTTCGGCTCGTGGAAGACGCCGTGGGGCGAGATCAACCGCTTCCAGCGGCTCACCGGCGACATCGCGCAGCCGTTCAACGACGCGGGGCCGAGCATTCCGGTGGGCTTCCCGTCGGCGTCGTGGGGCTCACTGGCGTCGTTCGGCGCGCGCGCGTACCCGACCACGAAGAAGTGGTACGGCACGAGCGGGAACAGCTTCGTCGCGGTGGTCGAGTTCGGGAAGGACAGCGTGCGTGCGATCGCCGTCAGCGCCGGTGGAGAGAGCGGCGACGTGAAGTCGAGGCACTTCAACGACCAGGCGATGCGCTACGCCACGGGCGATTTGCGGCCGGTGTACTTCTACCCCAGCCAGCTCAAGGGGCACACGGAGCGGGAGTACCGGCCGGGGAACTGACCTGCCTCGCTCAACTCAGGAGGTCCCGATGGCACCGGCAAGTCGCACGATACGCGAGGGGGTCGTGGTCGGCATCATCGCCTACGCGGCCGTCGCGGCGTTCTATGCCGCCTTCGATCTTCTCGCCGCACGTGGTACGCTCTACACGGTGGACCTGCTCGGCAAAGCCACGTTCACGGGACTGCGAGACCCCGCGGTGCTGGCGTTTCCCATACAGCCCGACGTGACGGTGATCGCCTGGTACAACGGGCTGCATCTGGCGATCTCGCTCGCCATCGGGCTGACCGTGACCGGACTCGTCGAGCTGTCCGAGCGGCGACCGGCGCACGCGCGGTTGGTCTTCGCCACGATCGTAGCGGGGTTCGTCGTCACGATCGTCGCGGTCGGCCTGCTCACGACTCCGATCCGCCCACTCCTGCCCTGGTGGTCCATCGTGATGGCGAACGCGTTCGCCGTGCTGCTGGCAGGCGCGTACCTGTTGCGGAAGCGCCCGGATGCGTGGCGGCGGCTCAGTCCTTTCGCGGGCCGCGCGGCCCTCGTCGCGCTCGCCGCGCTTGCGGCTCTCGCCCCGGCCACCCTCGCGGCCCAGTCCGCGCGCTCGCCGTTCGACTCGCTCCACTTCCGCGAGATCGGGCCCGCCGCCACCGGCGGCCGGATCCACGACCTCCAGATTGATCCGAAGAACCCCGCCGTCCTCTACGTCGGCGCCGCCTCGGGTGGCATCTGGAAGTCCACCAACAAGGGCGTGACCTGGAAGGACGTCTTCGGGCGCCAGCCCGACAACACTTTCGGCGCGCTCGCGATCTTCGAGGGCGACTCGAGGATCGTCTGGGCCGGCACCGGCGAGCAGAACAACCGGCAGAGCTCGTCGTGGGGCGGAGGCGTGTACCGCTCCACCAACGGCGGCGACACGTGGACGTATCTCGGCCTGCACGACACGCGATCCATCGGGCGCGTGGTGCTGCATCCCACCGACCCCGCCGTTGCGTACGTCGCCGCGGTCGGGAACCTCTGGCGCGGGAATCCCGAGCGCGGCGTGTTCAAGACCACCGACGCCGGCCGCACGTGGGCGAAGGTGCTCTACGTGGACACGCTCACCGGCGCGACGGACCTCGTGATGGACCCGCGCGACGCGAGGGTGCTCTACGCCGCGACGTATCAGCGCCTGCGCAAGGCCTTCGGCTTCAACGGCGGGGGGCCGGGGAGCGCGATCTGGAAGAGCACGGACGCGGGCGCGACGTGGAAGAAGCTCGAGAACGGAATCCCCGCGGGCGACAAGGGGCGCATCGGCCTCGCGCTCGCGCGGTCGAACCCGGGTGTGCTCGTCGCCACCATCGAGCACGCGGGCCAGGGCGGCACGTATCGCACGGAGGATGCCGGCGCGACGTGGAAGCGGATGAGCGCGGCCAATCCGCGGCCGATGTACTACAGCAAGCCGACCATTGACCCGAACAACGACAAGCGCGTCTGGCTCCCCGGCACCTACATCGTGAAGAGCGAGGACGGCGGCGCCACGTTCGCGGAGGAGCCGACCTCGCCCACGTACGACGTGGGCCTCAAGACCGACCATCACGTGCTCCGCGTGGACCCCGCGAACTCGAGCCACATCTACGTCGTCGGTGACGGCGGGGTGCACGAGAGCTTCGACATGGGGAAGACGTACCTCCGCGTGAACAACATTCCCGTCGCCCAGTTCTACCGGATCGCCGTGGACAACCGCGACCCGTACTGGATCTACGGCGGGCTGCAGGACAACCACTCGTGGATGGGGCCGAGCGCCACGCGCCACTGGCTCGGCATCCTGAACCAGGATTGGGTGGAGATCGGCTTCAGCGACGGCACGGGGAAGGCGGTGGACAAGTCCGACGGGCGCAAGGTCTACTCATCGTCGAGCGGCGGAAGCCTCTCGCTCGTTGATCCGTTCACGGGCGACATCATGGGGATCACCCCGCGTCCGCCCGCGGGCGAGCCGGGCTACCGTTTCGACTGGGACGCGCCCGTGATGGCCTCGCGCCACACCTCGGGCACCGTGTACCTCGGCGGCAACCGCCTCTTCACGTCGCGGGACTTCGGCTCCACGTGGACGCGCAGCAAGGACCTGACGCGCGCGATCAACCGCGACACGCTCCTGATGATGGGCGTGGTGAACCGCGACATCCGGCTCTCGCGGAACGACGGCGACGCGATCAGCGAGATCTCGAACTTCGCCGAGTCGCCGCTCGACCCGAAGGTCCTCTGGGTGGGGACCGACGACGGCAACGTGCAGCTCACGACGGACGGCGGCGCGACGTGGACCGAACTCTCCGGGAACATCCGCGGCGTGAAGGACGGCACGTTCGTGGGCGACATCGTCGCGAGCGCGGCGTCGCGCGGCACGGCGTACGTGTCGTTCGACGCGCACCGCGACGGCGACTTCGCGCCGTACCTCTTCCGCACGACGGACTTCGGCAGGACGTGGACGGCAGTGACCAACGGATTGCCCGGCGACGACGCCTCGATCCGCGGGCTCGCCGAGTATCCCGGGAAGGCGAACGTGCTCTTCGCGGGGACGGAGCGCGCGCTCTTCGTGACGCACGACAGCGGCGGGCGCTGGATGAAGCTCTCGGCGAACCTCCCGACGACGCGCTATGACGACATCATCGTGCATCCGCGCACGAAGGACCTGGTCCTCGGCACGCACGGGCGGAGCATCTGGGTGCTCGACGACGCGTCGCCGATCGGGGAGTGGACGCCGGCGGTCGCGGCGAAGCGCGCGCACCTGTTCGCCGTGCCGCGCGCGACGCTGATGCTGTACTGGGAAGACATCTCGAACATGAGCCACTTCTTCTTTACCGGTGAGAACCCGGCGGAGGGCGCGGCGTTCACCTATCATCTCGCGCAGCCGGCAGGGAAAGTGCGGCTCATCGTGGCGGGGCCGGCGGGTCGCGTGATTCGCGAGCTGAGCGGTCCGGTCTCGGACGGGACGGTTCATCGCGTGAACTGGGATCTCCGATACCCGGTGCCGCCGGGCACGGGCCGCGGTGGCGGGGGCGGCGGGGGCGGCGGTGAGGAGGGCGGCGGCGGCGGTGGTCCCGGAAGTGGGAGGGCCGGCGTGATTCAGCTTCCGATCCCGTCGCACGACATCGGCCCGCGCGGGCCGCACATCGCGCCGGGCACCTTCAAGGTGACGCTCGAGGTGGACGGCGTCGCCGCCGAGTCGCGGACGTTCGAGGTGCGCGGCGATCCCGCGTCGGCGGTGACGCTCGCGCAGCACAAGGCGCGCGAGGCGTTCGTGGTGGAGTTGATGGAGCTGCTGGCGAAGATCGAGAAGATGGCGCCCGACCTCGCCACGCGGCGGGCGGCGGCGAGCGGTGACGAGGCCACGCGGCTGCAGGCGCTGGAACAGCGGCTCGTGGGTGCCGGAGGCGGGCGCGGCGGCCGCGGCGGCGGCCCACAGCCCGTGCGTCAGCGACTCGGCGGACTGATCAACGCGTTCACCGGCTCGGGGGCACGCACGGGGACGCTGTCCGCGCCGACGGGCGCGATGCGCGAGGCGCTCGCGGAGGCGAAGGCGGAGTTGGCGGCGATCGAGAAGGAGAGCAAGGCGGGCAAGTAGGGCCGCGAATGCGATGAAGGCCCGAGTCGCTCCGATGGCGACCGGTACGCGGATGCACCGGCGCCACGGAATGCTCATCTTGATGGCATGTGCTTCCCCATCCGCCGACTCGCTCTCGCGGCGCTTGCCGGAACGAATCTCTTCCTGAGTGGCCGGGTTGCGGAGTGTCAGCCGAGTGGCGGTTCTCCCGACGTGCTGATTCGCCGCGCGATCGCCGCCGCGGGCGGTCGCGCCCGCCTCGCGGCGGCGCCCGCGCTCGAGTGGGACGCCCGCGCGGTGGTGCACGTGCCGGGGCGCGACATCGTCATCAAGGGCACGTGGAGGATCCAGCCGCCCGACAGCGCGATCGTGAGCACCTGGGACACGACGCAGGGTCCGGGCTCGACCCGCCGGCTGATCCTCGCGGGCACGCGCGGCTGGATTCAACGGGACAGCGCGCTCACGCCGATGCCCGATGCGGTGCTCGTGGAGGAGCGCCACCAGTTCTATCTCTACTCGCTGCTGCGGCTCCTCGCGCTTGAGCGTGCCGGTGTGCGCCTCAGCGCGACGCCGGCGGATTCCGCGGGGCGTCCGGGCGTTCGCGTGGAGGCGCCGGGGCGGCTGCCGGTGACGCTCCACTTCGATGCGGCCGCGCGAGTGGCGCGCATCGAGACGACGTTCGCGACCGACGGGCCAGGGCCGGGAGAGGGTCAGAGCATCACGCTCACCGGCAGCATCGAGGCCGGCGGTGTGCGCTGGTTCCGCCGGATGACGATCCTCCGGAGCGGCAAGCCCTACTATGAGCTGGAGCTGACGGCGCTGCGGGTGCTGCCCGCGCTGAAGGACACGCTGCTGGACGGGCCGCGCGCGCCATACCGCGACGCCTCGCTGCCGGTGGAGGCACGCGTCCGCGACCTGCTCGGCCGGATGACGCTCGAGGAGAAGTTCCGGCAGCTCTACATGACGCCGGGCGACCTGAGCGACGGACGGGAGAGCTACAGGGACGGCATCTTCGGGCTGCAGCTCCTCGCCGAGCGCCGCGCCGGTGATTCGTCACGGCCGGCAGACGCGGCGCGCGCAGGCCGCGACGTCGCTGGCGCGGCGGCGACCGCCGCGGCGACCACCGCGCGGCGCGCCGCCGAGCACGCGAACGCGGTGCAGCGCCTTTTCGTGGAGGAGACGCGGCTCGGCATTCCAGCGATCCTCTTCGAGGAGGCGGTGCACGGGCTGATGCAGTACGGCGCGACGGTGTATCCAGCTGCCATCGGGCTCGCGGCGACGTGGGACACGACTCTTGTCGCGCGAGTGGCGCGCTCCATCGCCGAGGAATCGCGGACGCGCGGCGTACGGCAGGTGCTCTCGCCCGTGATCAACATCGCGAGCGACGTGCGCTGGGGGCGCGTGGAGGAAACGTACGGCGAGGATCCGTTCCTCTCCTCGGCGATGGGGCTCGCGTTCGTGCGCGCGTTCGAGGGCGCGGGCGTCGTGGCGACGCCGAAGCACTTCGTCGCCAACGTCGGCGAGGGCGGGCGCGACAGCTATCCGATCGAGTGGAGTGAGCGGCTGCTCGAGGAGGTGCACTTTCCGCCGTTCCGCGCGGCGATCGAGCGCGGCGGCGCGCGCTCGGTGATGGCGGCGTACAACTCGGTGGACGGCGTGCCCGCGACGCAGAACCGCGCGCTCCTCATGACGAAACTCCGGGACGAGTGGAAGTTCGGGGGCGTGGTGATCTCCGACCAGGCGGGCGTCGGCGGCGCCAACGTGCTCCACTTCACGAGCGCGAACTACGCGACGTCCACGGCGCAGGCGATCGAGGCGGGGAACGACGTGATCTTCCAGAGCTCGGTGAGCCAGGCGCCGCTCTTCCGGGAGGCGTTCCGCACGGGGATGGTGAGCGCCCGCGCGACGGACAGCGCGGTGGCGCGGGTGCTGCGGCTCAAGTTCCAGCTCGGGCTCTTCGAGCATCCGTACGTGGACGCCGAGGCGGCCGCGCGCGTGGCGCGCGACCGAACGGCACTTTCCGGCGAGGCGGGGTCCGTGCGCTCCCAGCTCGCGCGCGAGGCCGCGCGCGCCGCGATCGTGCTCCTCAAGAACGAGGCGCGCACGTTGCCGCTCGCCAAGTCGCTGCGCTCCGTCGCCGTCATCGGCACGGACGCGGCGGAAGCGCGGCTCGGCGGCTACACGATTGGCGGCGCGCGACGCGTCTCGATTCTCGACGGCATCCGCGAGAAGCTCGGCGCGGCCGGGGCGGTGCGTTACGCGAGCGGACCGGGGCGGGAGGCGCGCGAGGTGGCGGTCATCCCGAGCGCGCAGCTCGCGTCGGATTCGGGCGGCGTGGCGGTGCGCGGTCTCAAGGGCGAGTACTTCGACAACATCGCGCTCGAGGGTGCGCCGCGCGTCACGCGCACCGACGCCCGTGTGGATTTCTCGTGGACGCTCGGCGGTCCGGCGCGCGGGATTCCCACCGACTGGTACTCGGCGCGGTGGACGGGGAGGCTCGTCGCGCCCGCGAGCGGCACGGTGCGCGTCGGCGTCGAAGGGAACGACGGCTACCGGCTCTGGCTCGACGGCAAGCTGATCCTCGACGACTGGCGGAAGCGGTCGTACGGGTTGGCGCTCGCGCCCGTGACGCTCGAGCGCGGGCGCGCCTACGACGTCCGGCTCGAGTACTTCGAGACGACGCGCGGTGGGCACGTGAAGCTCGTCTGGGACGCGGGCGTGACGCAGCGGTGGCGGGAGCAGCTCGGCGAGGCGGTGGCGCTCGCGCGGGCGAGCGACGTCGCCGTCGTGGTCGTGGGGATCGAGGAGGGCGAGTTCCGTGATCGGTCTTCGCTGCGGCTGCCGGGCCACCAGGAGGAGCTGATCCGCGCGGTGGCGGGGGCGGGGAAACCGGTGGTGGTCGTGCTGATCGGCGGGAGCGCCGTGACGATGGGCGACTGGCTCGACCGCACCGGTGCGGTGGTGGAGGCGTGGTATCCGGGCGAGGAGGGCGGCCGCGCGGTGGCCGACGTGCTCTTCGGCGACGCGAACCCCGCGGGGCGGCTGCCGATCACCTTCGCGATGGCCGAGGGCCAGCTGCCGCTCGTCTACAATCACAAGCCGACGGGACGCGGCGACGACTACCTCGACCTCACGGGGCAGCCGCTCTTTCCGTTCGGCCACGGCCTCTCGTACTCGTCGTTCGAGTACTCGGGGCTTTCGATCGAGCCCGGCTCCATCGGCACGCGCGACAGCGCGGTGGTGCGCGCCCGCGTGAAGAACGTCGGGCCGCTCGACGGCGACGAGGTGGTGCAGCTCTACGTGCGCGACCTCGTGGCCTCGACCGCGCAGCCGGTGCTCGCGCTCAAGGGCTTTCGCCGCGTGCACCTTGGCGTGGGTGAGGAACGGGAGGTGCGCTTCACGCTCGGGCCGGGCGAGTTGAGCCTGCTCGACGCCGCGATGCGACGCGTCGTGGAGCCGGGCGAGTTCCGCGTGCTGGTCGGCGCGTCGTCGCGCGACCTCCGGCTGCGCGGCACGCTGACGGTGCGGTGAGGGCGACCGCGGTGCGCGCCGCGCGACGCGCGCGATGATCGGTCACGAGGATGGTCGCCCGGCGGGCATCACGCGCCGCGAGTTCGCGGTGGCGGCGGCGGTGGCGGCCGCGAGCGCCGCGGGCGGCACGCTTTCCGCGTGCGCGCCCCGCCGCGCGTCCCTCCGCGCCTCCGGCGCTGCGACGCCCACGAGGCGGCCCGTTCCTTCGCGGGCCCAGCTCGCCTGGCAGCGCGAGGAGCTGGCGATGTTCCTGCACTTCGGCGTCAACACCTTCACCGACCGCGAGTGGGGCGACGGCACCGAGCGTCCGGCGATCTTCGACCCCACCCGGCTCGACGCGCGCGCGTGGGCGCGGACAGCCCGCGCGGCGGGCTTCCGCGCGATGATCCTCACCGCCAAGCACCACGACGGATTCTGCCTCTGGCCGAGCGCGGTCACGCAGCACTCGGTTGCGCGCTCGCCCTGGCGGGGCGGCGCCGGCGACGTGGTGCGCGAGTTCACCGACGCGTGCCGCGCGGAAGGGCTGCGCGCGGGACTCTATCTCTCGCCGTGGGACCGCAACGCCGCCGTATATGGCGACTCGCCGCGCTACAACGACTTCTACTGTGACCAGCTCACGGAGCTGCTCACCCGCTACGGGCCGATCACCGAAGTCTGGTTCGACGGCGCCAATGGGGAGGGTCCGAACGGCCGCCGCCAGGTGTACGACTGGCCGCGCATCTGGGCGACGGTGCGGCGGCTCCAACCCGGCGCCGTGGTCTTCTCCGACGCGGGCCCCGACGTGCGCTGGATCGGGAACGAGCGAGGGTCGGCGGGCGATCCGAACTGGAGCACCGTGGACCCGGCCGTCGTGCCCGCGCCGGGAATGTGGAGCGAGGCGATCGGACGCGCGCTGCAGCACGGCGACCCGGCGGGCACGGTCTGGCGACCGGGCGAGACGGACGTGTCCATCCGGCCGGGGTGGTTCCACCATCCCGCGGAGGACGCGCGCGTGAAGAGCGTGGAGCAGCTCGAGGCGATCTACTTCACGTCGGTCGGGCGGAACTCCAAGCTGCTGCTCAACGTGCCGCCGACGCGTGAGGGAGTGCTGCATCCGAACGACGTCGCGCGGCTCGCGGCATTCCGCACCCGGCGGGACACGCTCTTCGCGAAGGACCTCGCCGCGGGCCGCCGCCTGACGTGGCGCGTGACGTGGCGCGCGACGGGCGCGCGAAGCGCCGTCGCCGAGGTGGACCTCGGCCGCGCGGTGCCGATCGGCATCGTCCGCCTGGAGGAGGAGATCGCGCGGGGGCAGCTCGTGGCACGCTATCGCGTGGACGGCGCGGACGACGCCGGCGCGTGGCGCGAGCTGGCGCGCGGCGAGACGATCGGGTACCGGAAGCTCGAGCGGTTCGCTCCGGCGACGATCCGCCGGCTGCGAGTCACGGTCGAGGACGCGCTCGACGCGCCGCGCGCGCCACGGATCGGCGTCTACGCCTGACCTTCGCGCACGCGAGCCGGTCGCAGTAACATCAAGAGAGATCCCGTAGCTCACCACCGGTCGAAGGAGTCGTGCCATGATGCATCGGCCCCGCACGCTCGCCCTTGCGGTCACGCTTTGCCTGTTCGCGCTCGTCTCGGCGAGTGCCGGTGCGCAGCGGCAGATCACGACACCCAGGGAAGAGTTCGGCGCGAACTTCGGCGACGACTACTTTCTCGCGAGCTACAGGCAGATCGCCGCGTACTGGCGCAAGCTCGAACGCGAGTCCGACCGCATCCGGGTGGTGGAGATCGGGAAGACCGCCGAGGGCCGTCCGCACCTGATGGCGATCGTGACGTCGCCCGAGAACCACCGGAACCTCGCGCGCTACAGGGAGATCTCGTCGCGCCTCGCGCACGCCGAGGGTCTCACCGACAGCACGGCACGAGCGCTCGCGAAGGAAGGGAAGGCGGTCGTCTGGATTGACGGCGGGCTCCACGCGACCGAGGTGCTCGGCGCGCAGCAGCTCGGCGAGATGGTCTACCAGATGGTGAGCCGCACCGACGAGGAGACGCTGCGGTTCCTCAACGACTGCATTCTCCTGCTGGTGCACGCGAATCCCGACGGCAACGACCTCGTCGCCGACTGGTACATGCGGAACCCGGTGCCCGAGCAGCGCACGACGAGCGGCCTGCCGCGCCTCTACCAGAAGTACATCGGCCACGACAACAACCGGGAGTTCTTCACCTCGACGCAGGCCGAGACGGAGAACATCAACCGGGTGCTCTACCATGAGTGGTTCCCGCAGCTCTTCTACAACCACCATCAGAGCGGACCGGCGGGGACGATCGTGTACTCACCGCCCTTTCGCGATCCGTACAACTACAATCTCGACCCGATGATGCTGCTCGGGCTGCAGTCCATCGGCGCGCACCTCCACACGCGCCTCGCGCTCGAGGGAAAGGGCGGCGCGACGATGCGCTCGGGCGGCCCGTACGACGGCTGGTGGAATGGCGGCATCCGCAACACCGCGACGTTTCACAACATGATCGCGATTCTCACCGAGATGATCGGGAGCCCGACGCCGACGCGCGTGCCGCTCGTCGCGCAGCGGCAGATTCCGTCGGCCGACCTCGCGCTTCCGGTGCCGCCGGGCGAGTGAAACGTCGC
>Ga0209341_10001121_pt1 | contig 26868 bp, 30 predicted proteins | sample RifCSP13_2_FD_184020 | JGI IMG/M metagenome (GOLD analysis project Ga0209341, IMG submission 184020) | Soil microbial communities from Rifle, Colorado - Rifle CSP2_sed 13_2 (SPAdes) (version 2) | ecosystem: Environmental > Terrestrial > Deep subsurface > Rock core/Sediment | place: Rifle... | reverse complement strand
AACTGCTGGTCAAAGTCACCTTCGGTCTGATTCGCTCTGCTCTCGATACAGGCTGAATCACACTGTTAATCCGTAGGTTGTGGGTTCGAGTCCCACCCCCGGAGCTCGCGTTTCGTGTTCCGGGTGGTGCTCGACGTTCCGGCGCCACCCGACGTTGGCCACACCGCGATCCGCTCACCGCCGACCGGCCAGCCAGAGCTGGAGCGGGTCGCTCGCGAGGTGACGCGCGTGATCGCGACGAGCATCCACACGTGATCCACCGTGAAGCGTAGGCTCGGCCGATGGGATCCTCGCGGAAGATCGAGGGGCCCCGCCTAAACGATCGGCGTGGTTCGAGCATCCATGGACGCGTGCAGATAGAGGACAACGTCGTCGAGCTTGACCGGGAACGCGAGGCGCCCGCGGGTCCGCCGAGTTTCGAAGAGCTCTTCCTCGACGTGCACGATCGCCTGTACCGAGCGTTGTACTTCATCACAGGGAGCTCAGCCGACGCGGAGGAACTGATGCAGGACGCATTCCTGAAACTCTGGGAGCGATGGGACCGGCTCGACACGATCGAGGATCCGGTCGCCTACCTGTTCCGCGCCGCGCTGAACGGGGTTCGGATGCGTGCACGCCGTGCACGAGTGGCCGCGAGGAAGATCGTCCCGGCCGCGGGCACCCGAGACCCGTTCGATGACGTCCACGTCCGGGAGGACGTGCGTCGGATGCTACGAGGCATCTCGCCTCGTCAGCGGACCGCGATCGTGCTCACTGAGATCCTCGGGTACAGCTCGGAACAGGCCGCTCGGATCATGGGCATCCAGCCGACCACCGTGCGCGTGCTGGCGTCGCAAGGGCGCGCGGCGCTCAAGGGGAGCTAGGGAGGCGAGGATGCCAGACGTTCAGGAGGTCTACGAGATGGTCACGAAGCACAAACCACCCGAGCATGGCGCCCTCGAGCGTCAGCAGAAGCGGCAGGTCCGTGCCGCTCGGAACAAGAAGATCGGAGCGTTCGCCGTGGCGGCGGCGTTCGCCGTGGCGGCGATCGCGCTGATCCTGGTGGTACGCCAAGGAGGGAACGCGACCACCCCTGCTGCCACCGGGCCGACGGTCAACCCGGCGGATGCGGCAGCGGTGGAGGTCGCCACTGGCTTCCTCGAGGCGTTCGGCGCTTTTGACGCGGAGCAGGCGATGACCTACCTGGCCGACGACGCCGACATCACGGGATTGACCAATGGCTCGAGGAGGGCCGAGGGTTTGTCACTGATGATTTCCTTCCTCGAAGCCCAGGGCTACCAACAGACGATCACCTCCTGTGAGGCGACTACCTTCGCCTCCGATACCAGCGTCGTCTGCGAGTTCGATCTCCACGGCATCAGATCCGATGAGATCGGGCGGGGCCCGTTCAGCGGCAGCACCTTCATGTTCACCGTTCGTGACGGAGAGATCGTCCGAGCCGGGATGAACTGGGAGATCGAGAAGTTCTCACCGCAGATGTGGGAGCCCTTCGCCGACTGGGTGTCCACGAACTATCCGGAGGACGCCGCCGTGATGTACAACGAGACACTCACCGATTTCCAGCTCACCGAGGAGTCGATCCGGCTCTGGGAGCGGAACACCAAGCGGTACGTGAAGGAAGTGCAGGGAACCGAGGGGCAAACCCCCTGACGACCGAGGCTTCCCATGTCACCGTCACAGGGCGAGCAGGGCCGTGACCGAGAGGCGCCCGCTCGCCCTGTGCACGAGCGTCACCGTCCTGCCGTCTCTGGGAGGGACTGGTCCGACGCTCACCTCGTCCATGCCGCTCGCGAGATCCACGCCGACGATCCCTTCGGCTACCGGTTCATCGCCGACGAGCTCGCCCGAGAACGCGGGATCCGAGCCAGCGAGAACCGGGTGCAGCGTCTGTGCAGCGCACACGGTATCTTCTCGGTCCCTTCCCCCAAGAGGGGCCGAAGAGCAAGACCCGGGGAGCCGGTGCATGATGACCTGGTCCGCCGGGCCTTCGGTGCCCGGGCCCCGAACGAGCTGTGGTTCACCGACATCACCGAGCACCGAACCGATGAGGGCAAGCTCTGCCTGCGCGGTGAAGGACGCCTTCTCGTTGTCGCATCGTCGGCTACTCGATGCAGGCTCGGATGAAGGCCTCGCTGTGGCGGCGCTTCGCAACGCCATCGGGTTGCGTGCCCCCGCCGGCACCGTGGTGCACTCGGACCGCGGGAGCCGGCCCAGTTCCGCTCGGGGAAGTTCGTGCGGACCCTTCGATCGAACGGCCTGATAGGCTCCATGGGTCGAACCGGCGCCTGTGCCGACAACGCCGCCATGGAGTCGTTCTTCGCCCTCCTGCAGAGGAACGTTCTGGATCGACAGCGCTGGCAGATGAAAGATGAGCTCCGCCTGGCCATCGTGTACTGGATCGAACGCACCTACCACCGCCGGCGTCGACAACGGGTCCTCGGTAAGCTCACGCCGATCGAGTTCGAGGCAGTGCACGAGGTCGCTCATGTGGCCTGAAGACTTTCAGCCCCGCGAGTCAACTGAAGTGGGAGCAATCCCAATCGAGTACCCTAGACATCTGGCAGGTTACCGGCGAAGGAGGGGTTCCCCCGTGGGAGCAATCGCAGTTCCGATCGTGCCCGGCAAGCTCGATGCCTGGAGCAGCTGGATGAGTGAGTTGAACGGCGTGCGGAAGGCCGGGTTCGAGGAGCTCAACTCGCGCTACGGGCTCACCGCGCATCGCGCGTGGCTGCAGCAGACTCCCGACGGCGGACACACGGTGATCGCGGTTCACGACGGCCCCGGTGGCGACGACTTCATGGCGAGGATCGCGGCATCCGATCATCCCTTCGACATGTGGTTCAAGGAGAACATCCGGGAGGTGCACGGGCTCGACTTCTCTGGCCCGATGCCGCCGCTCCCGGAGCTGAAGCTCGCTTAGCTCTCTACGCGGTCCGCCCGAGCGCGCCCCCGAACAGGTCGCCCGTCTCGGCTCCGTTCAGGATGCCCGGGGTCTCCTGATGCCAGAGCTGGTCACCCTCGGCCGTGAGCCCGGTCCTCGAACCGTAGAAGACGTTCACCGCGCCCGCGCTGCTGATTCCATGAACGGAGTCGGCCGGCACCCCTACGGCGAGGTCCGCGAAGTAGGACCTCCCGAAGTCGGTCGCGGCGAGCGCATCGCCGAACGCGCCCCCGCCAGCACCGCTCATGCCCTGGACCTCCTGGTGCCATAGCTGGTCGCCCTCGGCCGTGAGCCCTTGCCTCGAGCCGTAGATCACGTTGACCGCGCCGCCCGGGACCGCCTGATATCCGGGAACGCCGATCGCGAGGTCGGCCTCCGGCGACTCGCCGAAGTTCGCAGCCGCCAGCGCCGAGCCGAAGTCCTCTATCCAGTCTCCGATCGCGGGCTCTCCCTTGATCCCCGGTGTCGCCTGGCTCCAGCGCTGGCTGCCCCTCCCGGTCAGCCCGTCGACGGATCCGTACAGGACCCTCACCGACCCCAGGCAGCAGAACCTGGCCGGAACCCCGACGGCAAGATCGGCGCGGGCGGTCTTGCCGAAGTCCGCCGCTGCAAGGGCCGAGCCGAGATACGCTTCGGAGTCGCCGCTGCCGTACAGCCGGGCGTCGCTCCAAAGCTGATCGCCGTCCGCCGTCAGTCCCGCTGCCCTTCCGTAGAGAACGTGCACGGCCCCATCGAAGTCTGTGGAGATACCCTCCGAAGGAACCCCAACCGCCAGGTCCGCGCGGTAGCCCTTGCCGAAGTTCGCGGCCGCGAGGGCGGAACCGAAGTGCTCGCCGTAGTCGTAGTTGGACTCGGCGGCGTCCTTGATGCCGGGGCTGTCCTGGTTCCAGAACTGGTCGCCGTCTCCCGAGAGCCCGTCTGGCGAGCCGTAGACGACGTTCACCGCGCCGGCTTCCGCGATGCCCCCGACCTCCTCCTCGGGAGCACCGATCGCGAGATCGCAGACTCCGTCGCCGTCGAAGTCGCCGGCGGCCAAGGATGAGCCGAAGCGATCTGACGTCTCCGCCGAGTCCGCGATCCCACCGCTTCCCTGGACGATCTTCTTGGTTGCTCCACCCTCCAAGCCGCCGGCCGATCCGTACCAAACGACAACCGTCCCCGCGTCGGCGGCTCCGCCGACGTCGCGGGAAGGCATCCCCACCGCGAGGTCGCCGAGCCCGTCGGAGTCGAGATCCCCGGCGGCCACCGCCGATCCGAACCGGTCTCCTTCGCCGAGCGCAAATCCGGCGTCGGCCTCCGTGAGCAGCTCGTTGCCGGAGGAGGTCAACCCGTCAGATGCGGCGTAGATCACGCTCACCGCGCCGGCGTCCGCGACCCCTCCCATGTCCTCGGAAGGCACGCCCACCGCGAGGTCGGCGAACCCGTCGCCGTCGAAGTCCGCCGAACGGGGGCCGCCGCACCTGGGTGTCGCCTGCGCTGGCGGGACTTCGATCGCTGCCAGCGCCACCGTGGCGAGCAGCAGAACCAAGATGCTTCGGCCGACGCGGATCTCGCCGAGCGATGTCGGTTCAAGAGGTGGACTTTCATCCCTCCTTCTACGTTTGGCTCGTCGAACCGTCAATGTCGCGAAGAGCTGCGCGTGGAGTAGGACGGGCCGCGTAGGCGACCCGGCCGACCGGTCGTCGGCCGGAAAGGCGACTCTACGTGGGGCACTGTTCCTGATACGAACATGTGGGGGGAAGAGCGAAGCGGGGGTTCGGGAAGTCGACCAGCCCCGAGCCCCCGCTTCATCCATTCACAGTTCCGCTTCTAGCACTTCGGCATGGCGGGCGATCCACTCTCGCGCCTCCGCTCCGAGGGGAGTTCGGACGAGTCGGACGCTCCCGAGCGGCGCCTGCTCGTAGTCGAACGAGTCGGCGTAGTCGTACGTAGGCTGACCGTTCGGCCCGGTGATGTCGTCGGTGCAGCTCGAGTCCCACGAGTCCACGGTCGCGCACGGCCCGAGCGGATCCAGGCCGAAGGTGTGCTCGATGAACGCGAGCATCGAGGCGAAGGTAGCCGGTCGGGAGTCCGTATACCCCGCTCGCGCGTAGGGGCTGACGATCAACATCGGCTCGCGGACACCCCAATCCCTGCTGTAGGCCCAGGGGTTCACGTGGTCGAAGAAGCAGCCGCAATCGTCGAAGGTGATGAAGATCGCGGTGGAACTCCAAACTTCGCTCCGCATGATCTCCGAGACCAGGTGACCGAGCCAGTTGTCCGCCGACGAGATGGCGCCGGGCGGGTGGCCCGATCGCTTCCCCGGTGGTATCACGAAGGACACGGCCGGCAGCGTCCCGTCCACGAGGTCGGTGAAGATCCTGCGAACGCCGACGAGGTGGTTACGCTGCGCCGAGCCCAGGCACTCCCAGAACGTCGGGCAGATCGCCCAGTTGTAGTTCCCGGAGTAGATCCGCCAACCGACGTCGGTCGTCTCCATGCGATCGAATATCGTGGGGACGTAGCGGGCGTGCCTCCGCGTGTACGAGGACCATCGCGGCCCCATGTCGCCCGTAGCGTCGGGGATGCACGACGGGACGAGGACCTCGCCGCCCGTCGGCGGCTTCCAGCGCGCGAACCTGCCGCTATCGCAGCCCCATCCCGGTCCCGGCGCACCCCCGGCCGGCTCCTCGGGGTTCCAGCCGGTGAACCGCTGCATCGTGGCGGAGGCGAGCACCATGTGCGCGGCCCAGGAAGGCGTCGCCCGGAACTCGAACGTGCGATCGGAGATCGCGAAGTTCTGCGCGAGCGCGGTGATGTTGGGGATGCACGTCTCGGTTCCACTCGGGCCGCAGTCGCCGCGCAGCGGATCGAACTGCATGAGGCACCCGTAGGCCGGGTTGTCGGTCGGGCGGCACCCGGGAACGAGCGAGAAGCCGTCCATCGCGCCACTGTTGATGGCCCACTGCTGCGCGCGGACGCTGTGGGAGATCCGGAGCCCGTAGTTGGGCTCCAGTCTCAGCCGGCGCCGCTCCCCGTTCGTGAGGACGCCTACCCTCGCGCCGTCGCAGCCCATGTCGAGCCCCGCCCGTTCGAGGTTCCCCCGGGAGTGTCGGACGCAAAGTTTCCCGAGGATGTCGTCGAAGGAGTGGTTCTCCAGGTCGACGATGACGACGTGCCGGATCGGCGACGGGACCGCGCCTGCCGACGGCGGAGCGGGATGGGCGCCGATCATGGACACCGCGACGGTCGTGGCGGCGACTCGCGTGTACGCCCGGCGCACCTACCCTCCTAGGACTTCGGGATCTCCTTGTTCGGATCCAGGAACGGGAGCGGCACGACCTGTGCGGCGGCCGGGCCGACGGGGGTCTCGACATCCAGCTTGGTGCCGTGTCCGGCTAGCTCGATCGGCACCCAGGCGTAGGCGATGTTCTTGTCGAGCCTCGGCGAATGGACGGCGTTCGTCACCTTGCCGACGACCACACCGTCGCTCGTCACCGGCCAGAACTCCTGGTAGTCGATATCGAGCGGCGTGCCGGCGAGCTCCATGCCCACGAGCTTGCGGCGTACGCCCTCGGCCTTGATGCTGAGCAGCGCTTCCTTGCCCACGTAGTCGGCCTGCTTGTCCTCGACCATCCGCTCGAGGCCGGTCACCTCGAGCGGGTTGTGCTCGATCGTCATGTCGCCGCCGTAGTTGAAGATGCCGGCCTCCATGCGGCGGATGTCCGAGGGTCCCGTCGGGCGGATGTTGAACGGCTTGCCCGCATCCATGATCCGTTCCCACAGCGCGACGCCCTTGCTCGGGTCGTCGCGGAGGTAGACCTCGAACCCGAGTTCCCCGGTCCAGCCCGTGCGACTGATAACCACCGCGATGCCGTCGATATCGGTCTGGAGTGTCCAGTAGTAGCGGACTCCGTCGACCGCCTCGCCGACTAGCGCGCGGAGCACGTCGCGGGACTTGGGTCCTTGGACCTGGAGCGGCCACGCGTCGGCCTCACGGACCTCGACGTCCATCCCTGAATTCACCGCAACGCCCTTGGCCCAGAGCGTCGCGTCGCTGTCGGCCAGGGCGAGCCAGTAGCGGTTCTCCTCGAGCCGGAGGAGCACAGGGTCGTTGATGATCCCACCGTTCTCATCGGTCATCACGACGTACTTGCCCTGGGTGACGGCGCAGCGGTCGAGGTCGCGCGGGGTGAGCATATTCGTGAATCGGTGCGCGTCGGGGCCGGAGATCTCCAGGCACCGCTCGACGGCGACGTCCCACAGCGCGACGTGGTTCACGATGTGCCAGTACTCGTGGACGAAGTCCGAGTACCACCCGGGGATCAGCATGTGGTTGTAGATGTCGTAGGACAGGCAACCGGCGGCTTCGGTCGCCTCCCAGTACGGCGACCTGCGGACGCGTGTGCCGTCGACGAAGAGGAGGGGAACCTCCTTCGTGCGGCGGGGAGCCTCGGCCATGGCACAACCTCCTGGTAGCTCGGAGCGGGCGGTGTACGGGCGTTGAAATCATCCTCCGGCGCGGCGTCGCGGCGCAACTCGATAACCTCTCCGAAATGTCGGATCCGCTGGTCGATATCGCCTGGCTGCTCGAGCATCTACAAGACCCGGACGTCGTCGTGGCCGAGGTGTGCTGGACGCCTGCCGGGTCGAGCCGCGAGCTCTACGAGCAGGGTCACCTCCCGGGGGCCGTCTTCCTAGACGTCGATGTGGACCTCGCCGCCCCGCCCGGGAGCGGGCCGGGCCGTCACCCGATCCCAAGCCCACCGTCGTTTGCGGCGACGATGGGGGCGACCGGGATCCGCAACACCGACCTGGTCGTCGCGTACGACCGGCAGGGTGGTTCTCTCGCGGCGCGGCTCTGGTGGATGCTCGACGTCACTGGACATCGCGCGGCCGTACTCGACGGCGGACTCGACGCGTGGACCGGCGTACCAGAAACGGGCGCGGTCGGTCGCAAGCCGGCCTCATTCGAGGAGAGACCTTGGCCGTCGCGCCGGGTAATAGATGCCGAGGGTGTGACGAGGGCGATCGCGACGCGAACCGCGGTCGTGCTCGATGCCCGCGTCGAGGAGCGCTACCGGGGCGAGGTCGAGCCGATCGACCCGGTCGGAGGTCACGTGCCCGGAGCGCTCAGCGCGCCCTGGGTAGACAACCTGGACCCGGCCGGGCGGTTCCTGCCGGCGGCCGCTCTCCGTGAGCGTTTCGTGCGGCTCGGGGTTCGGGAGGGGAAACCGGTCGTCTGCTACTGCGGGTCGGGGGTCACGTCCTGCCACGACGTGCTCGCGCTCGAGCTCGCGGGGCTCGGCGAGGCGATGCTCTACGAGGGCTCGTGGTCGGACTGGTGCTCGGATCCGAAGCGTCCGGTTGCCCGCGGCCCTGGGTCCCGGGGGGACTGAGGCTCAGGTCCTGTCGGGGCGCGTGGGGACCTTCTCGATCCGAGCGATGCGCTCGTACTCCACGACCCGGTGCCACGGGAAGGTCACGCGCTCGGCGGTGACGCCACCGGGCTCGGCGTCGCCCTCGACGAGGATGGTCACGCACCAGGCGTCGGACTCGAACCGGCTCGCCGGGAGGGTGAAGGTCTGCTCCCCATCGCCCCGGTCGTCCACCACGAGCCGGATCAAGATCCTCGAGCGGCGGTCGTCGGCGAGGGCCTCGAGCGGACGGCGAACGCGCGTCCGGTACTCGAGTATCCGATGCCATGGCAGAAAGAGCTCCCGCAGGGCCACGCCGCGGTCGGACGGGTCGAGCTCCGCGGCCCGGACCTCGATCTCGCGCCCGTCGCTCAGGCGTGCGCGTACCAGCGCCGCAAATCGGTCGCCGTCTCTTGCCGCGCGGCCGGCCCTCGAGTTGGTTTCCCTCACGGCGGGCACCTTATCGGTTGGGATGCGAGCCCGTTAACGGCCGAGAGGCCATCCTTGCACGGCCGGAGGTCGGTTTTCGGAGAAGGTCATCCCTGCTGAGGCTCGCCGCTACGGGGCTCGGGCGCGTCGGCGGTATCCGGGGTCGGCTTCTCAGGGGGCGGAGCGTTGGGCGCAACGGTCTCCGGTGCGCGCGGGAACCTGACCTTGTCTCGCATGAGCGCCGCATGCGCGGGTGCCGGTTCGGGCTCTGGGATTCGGACCACGTTGCCGCTCGCCTTCTCGCGGACCTCCCGTTGGAGCTCCTCGAGGTGGGCTTCCGTTCTCTCCTCCTCCTGCCCGAGCAATCGGTTCCGCAGCTCGAGGCGTGCGTTCGCCGCAGCGAGCTCCATGCGCTGGCTCTGAAGCTTGCGCATCTTCGAGCGCGACCAGACGGTTGCCGCGCCCACGACGCCCACGAACACGCCGGCGGCGAGGAGCGCGCCGACGCCGATGGCGATCCGTGCGGGCGTTTCGTCGAAGGTCCGGCCCAGGATCACGATGGTGAGCTCGCCCTGGCTCCCGCCGGTGACCGTCAGGAGCAGGAACGCGGATCCAAGACCCACGAGGATGAGGATGACGCCCAGCATGGCGGGAAACCGCCCCCTCTCGAAACCACCGACCAGCGTTACCCACGTGGCCACCGGCGGCAACCGCCGAACGGCCCGTTTCGCCAGGAGAGTACCCGGTGCTGAGAAGAAGCGCCAGTCGACCCGGGCGCGGGGCGCCAAGGTAGAGTTCGTTGCAGGGGCGGTAGCTCAGTCGGTTAGAGCAGCGGACTCATAATCCGCCGGTCGCAGGTTCGAGGCCTGCCCGCCCCACGAGGGAAAGCGCAGGTCAACGTGCTGTTCGGTTGCGCTTGCGGCCAGGCGCGGCCGACAGACGACCTTCACAAGTTCCTTTCGACCTCCACGGGACCGGCGACGCCGAGCAGGCACCACCCGTCCGCTGGCCGCTGATAGCAGATGACCGCGTCGATCGTTCGGGCCGGGAGCGCCAGATCCTGCGGGTCGACTCCACGGAACCCGGGGAACCATCAGAGCCTCCGATAAGCCCGGGGCGGTTCAGGTAGAGGCGCCAGCCCCTCTCCGTTACGGACGGGGAGCGGTCTTGAGTCGCTCGGTCGGTCCGTCGGGCTCAAGCGCTCAGCCCGGCGTGGCGGTCAGGACCAGCACGGTCTCCGAGACGGCGACCCGATAGGGCAGGCGGTTGCCCCGAGTCCCCCTGATCTCGAAGCCGAAGGCGAAGGCTCCTTCGGTGGGCTGCTGGTTAGCGACGACCCACGTCGCGGTCGCCGTCGTGCCATCGGCGGCTGGTGACAGCGTGAACGGCCCCGGACGCATCTGGTGCCTGGTCATGGGCGGCTTGAGCGTCGCGATCAGCCGCCCCCCGTCACCCGCGCTCGTTCCGTACTGGACGGTCAGCGACGCCGTGATGTCCACCCTGCCCAGCCCGGATGGAACCGAGAACTCGATGTCATCCGGGACCGACCCCGAACACAACACCTCCTGTTCGGTCCTCGTGCAGGAGTGGAAGGAGATCGGTTGTCCCTTGTACACGTGCATCAGCCTGAACACGTCGGGCTCGGGATCCGCTGCGGTCACCGGCAAGAGCACGGTGGCGCCCAACACGAGCGCAGCCGACGCAACCCATAGGACCGCCCTCACCTCTTATCTCCCTTCATCCCTCCCGGCCGGGACTCAGTACGGGTCTGTGAAAGTGTGGACGTCGTGGTTCTCCAGTGTTCGGCCCCAAGTCTGGCCAAGTCTAACCGTGCTGCACATCGTGTTGCTTCGTGCTGTCCGCGGGACACGAGAGGTGGTCGTGTGAGTCGTCCCATGATGGGAGTAGCCAACCACGTGACCGAACTCGTGAGCAGCGGTCCAACGTAGGTCGTCCTGATCCGGGTTAGGGTCGTCGGAGCCGGAGTTCCAGTTGTAGTCGGGATCGAACGCGACGGCGAACGTGTAGATCTTGTTGTCTGCGCCACCTCGCACGCCGTTTCATGTTCCGAGCGTTCCTCGTATCACGCTCACCTGCAGTCAGGCGGTTCCGCCACCCAGCACTACCTCCTCGGCCGCATAGCACACCGCGCGCACGCGGTCAAACCGGCACGCAATGCGGGAGCGCTCCGCCAGTCGCAGCTCGAGCTTCCGAGGAATCGACCAGAAGGGCACGTAGGCTCGCCCCGACCTGCGGGACAGGGAGGTAAGCCTCGTGCCCGAGGTGAGGAGAGGAAGACGATCGCTTCGAGGTAAAGACCGGGGTCTTCTACATGGGCAAGGCCCGCGCCGAGGAAGGCGCCACCGCCGCTTCACGCTGCTCAACAAGGGCTGCTACGCCACGACCGGTGATCAGGACGCCTTCGGCGTCGCTCACCACCAGATCGATCACTTCCACGTGGCCGCGCGCCTGTGGCAGGTCTCTCGGTGCGCCCCAACCCCGACGTCTTCCTCGACGCCTGCGCCGGGGCCGGATGGACGTCGTGGGCTCCGGGGTGGTGGAGAAGCACCAGGACCTGTTGGTGAAGCGCCGGATGAAGGGCAGGGGTGTGCGGTGGACCCGTCGGGCGCCGAACACCTCCTGGCCCTGCAGGCCAGGCGGTTCTGCGATCGGTGGCCGACGAGGTGGGGGTGGTCGCGGGTAGGATCACCGCACCGGGTGTCGATGCCGCCCCACGACAGAAAGCACGGGCCAGCAGGCCCCGTGTTCTAGCAACGCGGGCTGTGGCCCCAAGGCTTTCAGCCGGGCCGCCGGGAGGTGTCGGGGATCGGGTACTAGACACACGGGGTGGGCTCCTTCGAAGAGGTGGTGTCAAGCCATGGCTCCTGTCGACGCGCTAACCGAGATCGTGATCGGTCGCCCACGTGACGAGGTGGCTGCATTCGCTTCGAACCCAGACAACGCGACGACCTGGTACGAGAACATCACGCGGGTCGAATGGAAGTCCCCGAAGCCCGTCGCTGTGGGTTCGAAGATCGCCTTCGTCGCTCGATTCCTCGGACGAAGTCTCGAATACACCTATGAGGTAACGGAGCTGGTGCCTGGTGAGCGGTTCGTGATGAGGACCGCCGAGGGTCCCTTCCCGATGGAGACGACCTACACGTGGGGGGACGCCGCCGGCGGCACCCGGATGACGCTCCGCAACCGCGGAGAGCCGACGGGTTTCTCCAAGATGGGAGCGCCACTGATGGCGAGTGCGATGCGTCGCGCCAACCGCAAGGATCTCGCTAGACTGAAGACCCACCTGGAGGGATCGGCTCCGGCTGGGGTGCCCGCCCACTAGATCTCGGCGGCCTCCGACTCGCGGGTGCTCACAACGCGTCCGGCATCGTCCAGGACGACGATCGGCTCATCGGGCATGCGCGGGAACCGGCGCTTCTCCCTCCGGGGTGCGGTGACGGCGGGCGGAGCGACAGGCTCGGACCCGACCCTCTGCTCCACTTCCTCAAGCTTGCGCTCCAGGCGAGCGATCTGGTCGGTGAGGAGCCGTCGGCGCACCTGGAGACCGGCCACGTCCGTGGCCGACTCCATCAGCTCGAGCCGACGCCTGCGCTCTCGTGCGACGCGAACCGCGCGGCGAGCGCCGGCGACGAGGAGCGATGCGCCGAGGCCGAGAGTGAATCCGATAGCTAGCAGGCCCGGCGCGGTGAGCGTCGCGGACACGCCGAACGCGGACAGCTCGGCGTCGCCGATGACGCCGATCGCGAGCAGCGCGGCGGCTGCGATCGATGAGATCCCCAGGGCCGCGAGGCCGAGTGCCACCAACACGTCCATCCCCTCCGACGTGGTTTCCCGCCGACAGCCTCTCCGAGGACCGACGCAGCGACAACGGCCGAAGGTCCATAGGTGGGGGAGCCGACGTCCGGCCGGCGGCCGTGACCTGGTCGTTCTCGGGACCGCACTCGGGCGAGTAGGGTGATGTTCCATGGCCACCCCCGAGGCCGCTGGAGACACGCCGCACGTCGACGTCGGGCGCCGCTACCGCTTCGGCTGGGACGGCGAGGCGTACGGGATCTGGGACCGGCGCCGCCTGGGCGCACCGATCGAGCAGTTCCCCGATGAGGAGCGCATCCAGGCGTGGCTCCGCTACCGCGATCTCGAGGAACGGCAAGCACAGCGCGTCCATCGCAGGCGTTCGGGCATGCGTGGAACCCTTCTCACGGCCGCAGCGGCGCTGATCGTCGCGATCGCGTCGCTCGAGTTCCCGGGCGTGCCGTTGAACTTCGGATCGGTCCCCGCGCTCGTCGAGGAGCTGCTCACCGGCGAGGAGCCGCTGGAGACTCGCGTCCTGGCGGCCAGCGGCGGACCTGCGAATCCGGCCGAGGCCCTGCTCGACTTCGTCTTGGGAGGAGCGGACGTGATCCAAGACGCGGTCGATGGTGACTCGCCGGGGGGGCCCGGCGATGACGAAAGGGACGACGGGACGGTTCCCGGCACGGATCCGGGCACGTCCCCCTCACCGTCGCCTACCGAAGACCCATCCCCGGATCCCTCGCCGACCCCGACCGAGGACCCGTCGCCCACCGAAGACCCATCCCCGACAGAGGATCCCTCGCCGACCCCGACCGAGGACCCGTCGCCCACCGAAGACCCATCCCCGACCGAGGATCCCTCGCCGACCCCGACCGAGGACCCGTCGCCCGCAGAGCCTCCCCCGACCCCGGTCTAGCGAGCTCGAGTCCCGATCAACCGCGAAGCACCCGCCGGAGCAGGCGAAGCGTCGTGTCGCGCTCCGGCAGGAGCGACCCCTCGCTGGGTGGGAGGCTCGCGCCCGCCGTCGCCCACCCCGGCGAGGCGGAGGCTGCACGCAGGACGGACTCGCAGTTGAGCGCATTGGTCGACCGCTTGCACGTGTCGGTGCCGGAGCCGCCGTCCAGCAACCTGCCTCCCGCGCCGCCGTCGAGGTAGTCGTCGCCCGACTGGCCGGCCAACGAGTCGGGACCACCGCCACCGTAGAGCTGGTCATTCCCGCCGGCACCGCGAAGGGTGTCGGAGCCGTCCTCGCCGACAAGGACGTTCGCGCCCGCGCTTCCGACGAGCGTGTCAGCGAACGATGAGCCGACGAGGCTCTCGATCGCGGTGAGCGCGTCGCTCCCGTCGGCACCAGTAACCCTCCTGTTGGCCAGGTCGGCGCTCACCGCGCCGGGGGAGTGGTCGTACCAGGCGACGTCGCGCGCCGGACCACCGTTCAGCCTGTCGTTCCCCCCGCCGCCGGTCAGGCCGTCGAACCCCCCGCCGCCGTTCAGCGTGTCGTCGCCGGCCTGCCCGCTCAGGGCGTCGGGGCCGCCGCTGCCGGAGACCGTGTCGTTCCCTCCCTCTCCGGAGAGCGTGTTGCCGGCACCGTTCCCGGTGAGCGTGTCTCCATAGGCAGAGCCGACGACACCCTCGAACGAGGAGAGGGCGTCCCGGCCGTCCGCACCGGTCGCCGTTCCGGTCGCGAGGTCGACCGCGACCGACCCGGGCGTGAGCGCGTATCGAGCGAAGTCGTACCCGGCGCCGCCCTTCATCGTGTCCGCGCCCGCGCTGCCGGTGATCGCGTTGTCGCCCACGCTCCCGGTGAGGGTGTCGGCGAAGATGGAGCCCACCGTGCCCTCGATCGTGGCGAGCGTGTCGCTCCCGTCGGCGCCCGAGGCGGTCCCGGCCGCGAGGCTCACCGTCACCGGGCCTGTCGCGTAGTCGTACCGGGCGTAGTCGAAATCCGGTCCGCCGGTGAGCGCGTCGTCGCCGTCGCCTCCAACGAGCGCGTCGTATCCGGCCGCCCCCCGCAACGTGTCGTTCCCACCCCCGCCCAGCAGCCGGTTGTCGAGGGGACTCCCCGTAAGGGTGTCGTCGAACGGAGTACCGACGATGCCCTCGACCCGGGCGAACGTGTCGTTCCCGTCGCCGGTGGCCGTTCCGGCGCCGAGGTCCGCCGTGACCGACGAGGGCGCCGTGTCGTACCAGGCGAAGTCGAAGCCGGCACGACCGTCCAGCGCGTCGTCACCCGTTCCGCCGGTCAGACCGTCGAAGCCTCCGCCGCCGATGAGGGTGTCGTCGCCGTCCCGGCCGTAGAGCTCGTCATCGCCGCCTGCGCCGCTCACCGTGTCGTTCCCGGCCTCGCCGGCGATCGTGTTTGCGGCGCTGCTCCCGGTGAGCGCATCGGCGGCCGGCGAGCCGGCCAGACCCTCCACGGCGACGAGGGTGTCTGCGCCCGCGCCGCCGGAAGCCGTTCCCGCGTGAAGGTCGACAGTCACCCCAGACCGCGCACCGGCGTAGTTCGCGAAGTCGAATCCACCGTTGCCGTTGATCACGTCCGGACCGCCGCCGCCGACGAGGATGTCGTCGCCGCCGGCGCCTGTGATCGCGTCGGCCGCCGGACCGCCGGTGAGCGTGTCGTTCCCGCCTCCGCCGAAGAGACGGTCCCTGTTACCTCCGCCCGCGAGGGCGTCGGCGCCTCCGAGACCGGTTAGGGCGTTCGCGGCCGCGGAGCCGGTGAGCGTGTCCGCGTAGAGGGTGCCGACGACCGACTCGACCAGTGCGATCGTGTCGACCGCGGCCCCACCCGTCGACGTCCCCGTCGACAGGTTCACGGTGACGCCGGCCTTCGTCGTGTCGTAGCGGACCACGTCTACCCCATCGCCCCCTAGCAGCACGTCGTTGCCCGGGCCGCCGGTGAGCCCGTCGTTCCCGTCGCCTCCGACCAGGCGATCGTTGCCTCCCTGGCCGAGCAGCGTGTCGTTGCCGCCCAACCCGCACAGGACGTCGTTCGCCTTCGTACCCTTGAGCGTGTCGTCCTTTCTTGTGCCGACCACGGTGCACTTCGGGCCCGGACCCAGGGATCTGCCGCGGGGGGCGGCGTGGGTCGGCGAGGTCCCGGCCAGGGCCAGGGTCAGGCTCGCGACGAGCGCGAGCAGGATGCGGGTCGCACGTTCCATGGTCCATAGAAGGAGTCGGCGCCCCCGCCTCGTCGTTCGAGATGGGTGTTGCGATTTACCGGATGTCGGGTACGCGAAGTCGGGTAGCGGCGTGCGTGGGGTCTAGCGAAGTTCGACCGTGTCGCCTACGCGGATCGTCCCTGGGCGCTCGACGTCCGCGTACACACCGAAGTCGATCTTCTTCCCGTTGCGCCTGCCCCGATACCCCGAGATCACACCGAGGGTGTCCAGGTCCCTTACCCCCGTCTTGGGATCCCGGGTCGTGACCACGCACCGCGAGTCGGGTTCCCGGACGTGGATCACCGCGTCGCCGACCCGGACGGCCCGGCCGATCCACGTGTCTTCCTCGTGCGGCCCGCAGCCGTCGACCTCGATCAGCATTCGGAACCTTCGCGCGTCGACCGAGCCGTCGACGCCGGCGTGGCGCGCGAGCTCCGCGAGCGAGCCGGTCGACACGAGCGATGCGGGCCACGAGTCGCTCGCGTCGCCGGGGCGGTCGGGCCGCATCATGCGGAGCGGCCTGTCCGCGAACCGCGAGATGGCCTCGGTCCACGGACCGCGTACCTCCCGGCCCGCGACCGGCCGTCCCCAGAAGCTCGTGACGACCGTCTCACCGTCGGGCACGGCGGTCGCCTCGGCGACCTCTCCATCGGGGAACGTGAGACCGAGGACGTTCGTTTCGGGGTCGAAGGAGGCCCGGATCCGCACGAGTGGCCCGAAGCGCGATCCGTCGAACAGCCTGCCGTTCTCGTCGACCAGGTAGAACGCCCTGTTGTCGGCGACCCCGGGTGTGTCCAGGTAGACCTCCGCGGGATGCACGAGCCCGAGGGACTTCACGGGCGCCACGGAGAGGCGGGAGACGCTCAGTATGGGAAGAAGCTAGCACCGAATAGCCCATTTACCTGGGCCGAACAGCTGTCTTAGGATTCTGGTCCGGGGTTGGGTCGGTAGGAGGCGGTTCGGGTGGCGGACGACGAGCTGGTCGAGGGACAGCATCCGCTGGGCGAGCACCACGGCGAGGTCGTGCACGATCTGCTCGACCTGCAGCGCAAGCTGCGACAGGAGAGGGACGCGCGGCCCAAGAGGGCGACAGGCGTGCGAGAGCACGACGGACGGGTGGTGAACCTCGTCCCCGTGGAGACCGCTGCGGCGCAGGCCGAGGCGGCCGAGCAGAAGGAGTCCGAGCCGCCCACGGACGAAGTGGTCATCGGCCCGGCCAAGACCGCGCCCCTGAAGAGGCGGACCGTATCGACGCCCCAAGGCTCGAAGGCTCGGTCCTCGAAGGCGCGCGCGAGGAAGCGCGCGCCGCGGAAGACGGCTCCGGAGAAGGAGCCGGCGACGAAGGAGCCCGCCGTCGAGCTGTCTGCGCTGTCTCCCGGCGAGCGGCTCGCCTACGAGGTGGCCTCCGAGCTCGGCGTCGAGCCGGAGATCGACCTCGCGGTTCCGGAGGTCGACGTGGCGGAGGAGCTTGGACTGAGGGCGCCCTCGACCCCGTCGCTCGAACTCCGCCTCGCGCGGCTCGAGCGGCACCTCTCGTCGGTGCTGAACGACCTGCGCGACCATCAGTTCCGGAGCCAGGAGCTGGCCAGGACGCTCGAGGAGCGCCTAAGCCGGATCGACGAGATCCTCGGGGGAGGCGACGGGTAGCGCGTGGCCGCCGGCCCGCCGCGGCCCGCAGAACTCGAGCCCGTCGCTTTCCTGCTCGGAACGTGGCGCGGCGAGGGCGTCGCCGAGTACCCGACGACCGAGACGTTCGCCTACGGTGAGGAGCTCGCGTTCGAGCACGTGGGGAAGCCCTACCTGCTGTACGCGCAGCGGAGCTGGCTCCTGGAGGACGGCTCGCCGCTCCACTTCGAGCGCGGGTTCCTCCGACCGCTGGGTGAGGGCCGAGTCGACCTCGTCCTCGCGCACCCGCTGGGGGTCGCCGAGGTCTCGGAGGGAACGGTCTCGAGCGGCGTCCTGGAGCTCTCCTCGGTCGCGGTGGTTCGGACCTCCACGGGCGATCCGGTGACGGCGCTCGCGCGCCGATACGAGCTGCGCGGCGGCGAGCTTCTCTCCGAGGGTCGGATGGCGACCGAGGAAGTGGCGCTCACGCTGCACACCATGGCGACTCTCCGGCGCGTCTAGCCCGCTCTGGCGCTCCCGTCCGCCCGCGGGTCGGTCGCGACCTCGAACCCGTCCTCGAGCACCCGGATCATGTGGGCGTGTCCGACTCCGTCGCCCTCGGGCAGCCGGTCGAGCGCGTAGCCGGCTTCCTCGAGTGCTCGGCAGGTGGCTCCGGGGACAGCGGTCTCGACCTCCACGAAGCGGAGCGAGGCGTCGGGCTCGGTGCCGCCGACGGCCCAACGCGGCGCCGCGACCGCATCCGCGGGAGTCATCCCGAGCTCGAATGAGCGGATCAGCAGCTGCGCGTTGATCTGCGGCTGTGCGCCGCCACCCATCGAGCCGCTCACTGCGACGAGCCGCCCATCGCGACGCGCGAGCACGGGGGTGAGGGTGTGGAACGGGCGCTTGCCGCCCTCCAGCAGGTTCGGAGACGCCGGATCAAGCGAGAACAGGGAACCGCGGTTGTGGGCGATCATCCCCGTGGACGGCTCGAGGATGCCCGCGCCGAAGCCGTTGTAGAGGCTCTGGACGAGCGAGATGGCGTTGCCTTCGGCGTCGGCCGCGACCAGCGCGACGGTGTCCCCGCTGGCCGCCGGGCGCCGACGCAAGGGTCCGGGCGTAGAGGTCCACGTCTGCGCCTCCTCGCACAGGTGCCGGACGTGGGCCTCCGACAGCAGCGTGTCGACCGGCACGTGCGCGCGTCGCGGATCCGCCAGGTACCGATCGCGATCGGCGGAAGCCAGACGGAACAGCTCGGACATGAGCGCCGCGTCGGGCCCGAGCGGGTCGGGGTCGACGCCGAGGAGCTGAAGTGCCGCGAGCATCTCGAGTAGAACGAACCCCTGGGAGTTGGGCGGAGTCACGAGGACCTCGATATCGCGGAAGCCCCCTTGGAGAGGTTCCGTGATCTCAGCGCTGTGCGCGGCCAGGTCGTCGAGCGTCATGGGGGAGCCGGCCGCCTGGAGCCCGCTCGCGTAGCGGGCGCCGACATCGCCGCCGTATAGAGCTGCCGGCCCCTCGTCGCGCAGCGTCTTGAGCGTTCGCGCGAGCGCCGGCTGTACGAGCAGATCGCCTTCGGTCAGGGGCTGCCCGTCTCGGAGGAAGACCCCGCGCAGGCCCGGGTCCTCCGACAGCTGCTCGGTGCGGAACGCCATCGAGCCTGCGAGGTCGTCGGCGACCGCGATGCCGTCCTCCGCGAAGGCGATCGCCGCGCCGAAAGCTTCGCGCAAGTCGAGCCGCCCGCGTTCGGCAAGAGCCGCCCAGCCGCTAGCGGCTCCGGGAACGGTGATCGTCGCCGGGCCGACCTCGGGCATCAGCGCCGACCGCTGTCGGAGGGCGTCGGGGTCCGCGGTGGCGGGCGCGGCCCCGCTCCCGTTCACGGCGGTCACGCTTCCGTCTGGGGAGGCGACGAGCGCGAACAGGTCTCCTCCCACACCGCACATGTGCGGGTAGACGGCGGCGAGCGTGACCGCGGCACCGACCGCCGCGTCGACCGCGTTCCCGCCCGCCTCGAACGCCGCCGCGCCGGCGTCCGTCGCCGCCCAATGGGGCGTGGCTATCGCCCAGCGGGCACCCTGCGCCGAGAGTGCACGGTCGTTCATCGCCGGGAGTCTGTCACGTGCGGGAGGGAGCGGCCGGTAGGATGCGGCCCATGTCGGTAGGCGCCATCCCGCTCGGACTCCTAGCGGTCGTCTGGCTCTCCGCGCCCGCCGGCGCGCAGCCCGCGACGGACCGGCCCGCGCGCCCCCAGGTGGTTCTCTCAGGAGACCTGGTCGTGCCGCGCGGCGTCTCGGTGGGGGAGGTCGTGGTGGTCCGCGGCTCAGTGACCGTCGAGGGAGTCGTACGCGGGGATGTCATCGTGCTCGACGGCACGATCCGCGTTCTCGGGCAGGCGGCCGGGGCGGTCGTTGCGCTGGATGGACCGGTCTTCGTCGGACCGGAGGCGCAGGTCCGCGGCGACGTGTTCTCTTCCGAGGGCGTGTCGGTCAGGCCGGGAGCGTCGGTCGACGGCGAGATCCGCGAGAACGTTCGCTTCACGCTTCGTCCGTTCCTTTCCGCGATCGGCCGACTGATCGGGTGGCTCGCGGTGTCGGTGTCGACGCTGATGCTCGGGCTGCTGCTCGTGTTCCTCGCGCCGCGGGGTGCGGACTCGATAGCGACGGCCTCGCGCAGCGCGCCGTGGGCGTCGATCGGGTGGGGCGTGTTCTGGCTCGTCGCGCTCCCGGTCGGGTCGGCGCTGCTGCTCGTCTCTCTGCTCGGGCTCCCGCTCGCCATCGCGCTGCTGCTCGGTCTCGCGCTGTTCCTCTTCGTCGGGTACGCGTGGACGGTCTGGGCGGTGGGTCGGATGGTGCTCGGTCCGCCCAGGAACCGCGCGCTCGCGCTTCTCGTCGGGTGGGCCATCCTCCGCGTCGTGGCGTTGGTGCCGCTCGTGGACGGGGTGACATGGTCCCTGGGCGCGGCGTTCGGTCTTGGCGCCATGACGGTGTCGTCGTGGCGCGCGCGGCGCACGCCCGGCAGGCACCGGGAGGGTCGGGGACTCGTGGCCGCCAAGCCCGAGGAACCCGCGCGCGGCTGGGACTGAACCGCCGCTCAGTCGGGCGGAGTTCCGGAGGTCTACACTCGCCGCCGGCGCGGGCGCTTAGCTCAGCGGGAGAGCGCCGCCCTTACAAGGCGGAAGTCCCAGGTTCGATCCCTGGAGCGCCCACACGGCAGCGATCGGTTCTAAGAGAACCCGAGGTTCCCGACCGAACCTCCTTCACCTTTTTGCCCGTCCTGTCTCCTGATGGGGAGATTGAGCCAGCCGCAGGAGCCGGCGAGCCCGGAGAGCGAAGTGGAGCGCGTCTACCGTGCCCAGGGGAACAGGCTCTGGTGGGCGATGCTCGGATTCTGCGGCGACCGAGAGGTGGCGAGTGACGTTGTGGCCGAGACATTCGCACAGGCGCTCCGGAGAGGGAGCCAGATCCGTTCCCTGGAACGATGGGTGTGGCGGGCCGCCTTTCGAATCGCCGCGGGTGAGCTTCGTATCCGACGCGCGATGGATCCGCTGACGGAAGCAGGTTCTTACGAGATGCCGGAACCGGCACGTGAGCTGAGTGATGCGCTGAGGCGTCTTTCGCGCCGGCAGCGACAGGCGATCGTCCTGCACTACCTGGGGGACTACCCCGTGAGGGAGATCGCCACGATCATCGGGTCGAGCACCGCCGCTGTGAAGGTGCACCTCAGCCAGGGCAGGAAGAGACTGCGGAAGGTGCTGGAGGAGCAGGATGTCCGACCTTGAGCACCGCTTTCGCCTGCTGAGGGAGATCATTCCGCCGAATCTATGGGAGGAGATCCACGCTCGAACGATGCGAGATCCGAGACCCGCCCAGCGTGACGGCAGGTTCCTTGTTACCGCGGTGGCGCTCCTTCTTGCAGGTGCGAGCATCGGGCTATTGATGTGGGTTTTCCAGGGGCAAGAGGCGCTCCGCCAAGTACCGGCCGATGGCGAAGGATCCATCTCGCCCGGGCCTTCGCCTAGCGAAGAAGCCATCCCCGAGGGGTGGGAGCTCTACAGGGACACCGAGCGAGGGATCACCGCTCTGGTCCCCCAAGACTGGATCGTCACCCCTCCTGAGCAGTCAAGCGTGAGCCCCACCTTGCTGGCCGTCGGCACGGGAACGGTCCTCTCGGGCAACTGCGAGCAGATGCTCGCAAACGTCGAGCGGGACGGGGCGCTTGTGTTCGTCTTCGGCGACGGTGCGGGCCGGTTCTCCTGGCCGCCAAGGTCGCCCGACTACGGCCCTGGAGTGGGGGAGGGCTCCGACTTTGCAGGATGCGTCGAGGAGTCCTACGCGGTGTCGCTGCTCTCGTTCATCGATCAAGGCCGTGCTCCCTACGTATTGGTTGTCGTCGGACCCGACGCAAACGAAGCGACCGAGCAGTCTGCCTGGGAGGTCGTGAACAGCCTGGAGTTGGATCCCGGCGAGCTCGTAGGGCCAACGATCATACCGGCGGACGGATGGGACACGAGAGTTAGCCTCGCGCCGGGGGATTACCCGCCGGTCGCCTGGACGGCCACCGAGAGGCTTTCCTTGGACGACACGATGGACGACCTTCCCCTTCGAAGTATCAACGGACTGACGAGCCAAGGCGTTCTTCTGTACGTGTCGATGCCTTACGCCAAGGCGCCGGGCGGCGCGCCGGACGATGTCCCCGAGCTGCCAGAGCCGATCACGCTGGATGTGCTCGAGGAGCAGCCCAGTGCCGCAGGCGTCGATCCTCTCATCGCGGAGTTCGCTCGGATTGGCATGGTCAAGGGGAACGTCGTGGAGATTCGGCTGTTCATGGGCGGGTCTCCGGCAGAGCTGGCGGCCACAGCGAACGGGGCGCTCGCAAGGATCCAAGTCCCCTAGCGGCTCACGGCGGCGAACGATGCAGACCGTTCGCGCCGACAGTCTCGTGCATAACACCTGCATAACAACTCGACGCACCTCAACTGCGCTCATGTTGCTCATGAGTGTCGTTGGCTCCGGCGCGAGTCCCTGACCAGGGCGTTCTCCGGGCCCTTACAAGGCGGAGGTCCCAGGTTCGAGCCCTGGAGCGCCCACACACATAGCGAGGTGAGCGCGCCCAAGCTGCCGCATGGTGTCTCCCAGACGGCTTGGTCGCCCGTCAGCAGATCGCGAAACGCCACCCTAGGTGTCGTCAGTCAATAACCACCGCTCCCGCGCGACACCTCCTCGAGCGCTCAACGCCCTTCGTGCTGTCTTTGCGATCTGAGTTGAACACGTCGTCTCCCGGGCCCCCCCTGACGGCGTCGCCCCCCGTCCCGTCACGGCTCCAGAGGCACGGATCGTCTCCGAGACCCCCGGCTATGACATCGGCGGCTTTCGCGTCTTCCGCGAAGAGCCGATCCCGACCCCGCCCCCCGCTGAGTTGGTCACGTCCCTGATCACCTTGTAGCGAGTCCCTGCCACGGTTTCCGAAGATTCGGTCGTGGCCGCTCCTCCCCAGGACGCTGTCGGCCCCGCTGCCGCCGTTGACTCTGTCGCGACCTCGCCCTGCGAACACTATGTCGTCTCCGCGACCGGCAAGAACGAGATCGTTGCCAGCACGGGCTTGGATCGAGTCCGCGCCACCGAGGCCGCAGATGACATCCTTCCTGCGGGTGCCGACGAGCAACTCGCTGTTTTGGGTGCCTCGTATCGTGCAACGTGGTCGATCGCCTGCCATCGCCCTCTCGGGGGAATGCTGGAACGACGCCGACACCACTACTAGGGCACAAATGGTGGCGACTCGCAGCCACATGGCCGACAGCCTACCCCGAGCGTTTCAGTTCAATCAACCGAGCAAAGGCGTCACCGCGGCGGAGCGCCGCGGCGCGAGGACGACAGGCCTTCACTCAGACAGGCTAACACGGTAGGTGGCGGGCGAGGTCCGTGAATCTGGTGGAGTGAGATCGAACGAGGGGAAGAAGTGATGAGGGCGATGATGGTTAGATGGGTCGCCTCAGCGACGGTGGCGGGTACTCTCGTCGTCGCCCCACAGGTGTTCGCCGATGAACCGGTCTGCCAGGGCTGGGCGTGGGCATACGAGGATTCCGTGGAGGGCGAATCGACGCCTCAACAGGCAATCGCGGCCGTCTTCGGGCAGGAGGCAGCAGACGCGCAGCAAGGGAGCGATGGCTTCTATGAAGATGGCGACTATGAGTACGCAGTGGCTCAGGTGGACGGGGGAGGCTGGATTCTGGTCGCTGCTGAGGTCTGTGAAAGCGGCGCTGAAGCGGCGCTCGCTCACCCCATCGCTGATTGGTACGCAAACAAGCTGTGGCCTCAGGGGAATCCGACGAACATTCGCTGGGCATTCACCGACGAAGTCAGCGGAGCGCAGAAGAGAGATGCCATTCGCGCGGGCGGCAACGACTGGGACGAAGTTGGCGGAGCGTCGTTCAAGTTCACGCAGGACCTCCCGGACCACGCCGATTTCGATTTCGACAACATCGATTGCGTGAACCGCGAGCCAGACAACACGATCCACTGGGAGATCATCTCGGGTGATGCCATCGGCGTGACCACGTGGTGCAACTCAGGCGGCTACCGGGACGGCTTCGCAATCAAGTTCGACTCAAACTTCCCGGACTGGTCCTTCGGTGGCACGCCAGCTTCGGATGAGGTCGACCTTGAGTCAGCGGCCGCTCACGAGTTCGGCCACGCGGCTGCCCACAAGGTCCACTGGGACGACGGTGGAGCAGCGTCCCTTTGTCCAGACAGCGCGGCGCAGCACACGATGTGTTCCACCGTCTACCGCGGAACGACCAGATTTCGTAGCCTTGAGGACCACGACAAACATACACTGGACAACGCCTATTAGGCGAGGGCTGGGACTCTTACTCTACGGGTCGCGTCGTGCCCAAGGCAGTCGGCCTTCTAGACACGCGGGCCCGGAGGGGCAGGTCGTTTCCCTAGGTTACCGAAGCACGGGCACTCTGAGACGGCAGTCGTGGGGGCGCACTGATCGGGGGGCTGGTGAGGCGCGCGAAACCCCGGCTGGCCTAGTGTCGGGTCCAAGACCTGATTGCAGCGTTGCATAACATCTGCATAACAACTCGACGCACCTCAACGACCCCCATGTGGCTCATGAGTGTCGTTGGCTCCGGGACAAGTCCCTGACCAGGGCGTTCTCCGGGCCCTTACAAGGCGGAGGTCCCAGGTTCGAGCCCTGGAGCGCCCACCGACGAAACGCGTTGGTCAGGACTCGTTTTCGGTTTCCGCGGGAAGACCGCGGATAGCGCCGGGCGGCGCTCAGGCGGCAAATAGGCGGCAGAATGGTTGGCCCCGACCAAACGCCGGGGCCAACTGCAGAGACTCACCTACTTCTGGCGATCCTAGTTCGTTCCGCCCTTGCAGAGTCCGAGCGTGCCCGGGGCACCATGCGGAAGGCCGTAGTACTTCCAAGAGTCCGCCGCGGTCTGAACCTGCGACACGTTCTGGCCCCCTAACTGGTCGAGGTCGTTCAGCCCGCTGAAGGCGCAAGCCGAGTTCGCGTTCTCTGGGGCCGCGGTCTCGTTGGTGTTGTTGATGGTGCCCGGAGGACCCTTGACCTCACCAGCGAGTGCACCGCTCGCTCCGGCACCCACGAGCACGGCAACAGAAGCCGCAGTCACGAGTAGTCGTTTCATTCGCTGACCCCCTCTGTGTCGATCGACGCTTCCCGTTGGCGTCGAGATCGGCTGAACATACTCCTGGGAAGTGGTCTTCTTCAAGAGGTTGTCCGATAGCTCGTAGAACTTGAGGTGACGGTCCTCCCGCCTTGTCCGGTCGCGTCGCGACTGTGGCGAGTGCGAAGTCGTCAATCGAGAACTCGTCAATCGACAGGGAGGAGGAAGCGCCATGAAGACCGTATCGCGGGAGCAGGTCGCCACGAGCTAGGCGATCGGCGGGCTCGCGTTGCCGCCGCGCGTGCAGGAGGCGCTCGGCGAGCTGGTGATCTCGGGGAAGGAGGGACTGCTGGCGCTGAGCGTCGGTGTCGGGCTCGGTGTGCTCGCCGACAGGCGCGTCCGGGTCGAGCGGCCCACGCGTGCGCAGCGCAGACGGCGGGCGCGATCGACGTCGCGCTCGGCGGTCAGTCGCGAGTTCGTCGCCCACACGCGAGAACCTGCTCTCGCTGATGAGCCGCCGCCTGGACGACGTGCGGCTGGTGGTGCTGATGCTGGACGGCATCGAGCTCCTCCAAGACCTGCTGATGTCGATCGAGAACGCTAAGACGGGAAGTTGCGGCGATACCTCGTCGGTAAGGAGTTGGATCGAGCAGAGGTCGTCGAAAGTGTCTCTTCAGGTGGCACCGAGATTGTCGTCGCAGCCACGTGACAGCTGCCTGGGTGTGCGTTGGAGAAGCCGACGGCTCGACTTGGGAGTGAGGGTGCCCCCGTCCCGTGCATAAGATCTGCATAACAACTGGCCGACCCTCAACGACCCTCATGTGGCTCATGAGTGTCGTTGGCTCCGGGACAAGCCCCTGACCAGGGCGTTCTCCGGGCCCTTACAAAGCGGAGGTCCCAGGTTCGAGCCCTGGAGCGCCCACTCCTGACTTGCTATAACACGCATGTTATACTTCGCGCGTGGATGTGCTTTCCATCCGGAGGCCGAGGAGGAACTGGCTCGCCTCCCGGACGGAGAGAAGCTCGCCATGCATCACGCGGTGGAGAAGCTCGAGGCGCTCGGCCCTCGCTTGCCGTATCCGCACCAGAGCGGCGTCAAGGGTGCGGAAGGCCTGCGCGAGCTGAGACCGCGGGCGGGGCGGAGCCCCTGGCGGGCGCTGTACCGCCAGGTCGGTGGCGTCATGGTGGTCGCCGCCATCGGTCCCGAAGCCAAGGTGAACCAACGCGGCTTCGCGGCAGCGGTTAAACGCGCGCGTGCTCGGCTGGCCGAGTTGGAGGAGCCGCGCAGGAGACAGAAGGGAGCAAGAGGATGAAGCTACAGGAGCTCAGGAACCGCAAGAAGGTGCTCGCCGAGCACCTGAAGGACCCCGCCTTCCGCGAGCGGTGGGAGAAGACCGCCCTGGCTCGAGCCGTCGCGATCCGTCTCGTGGCCTACAGGGCCGAGCGGGACCTCTCCCAGACCGCCCTGGCGAAGGAGCTCGGCATGAAGCAGCCGGCGGTAGCGCGCCTCGAGGCGGGGGAGTCCAACCCGAGCTGGGAGACCCTCCAGCGGATCTCCAGCGCGCTCGGAGTCGAGTTCCTCGTGGACATCTCCCCGACAAGGCGGCGATCTCTAGTGGGCAAGGAGTTGGATCGAGCCGAGGTCGTCGAGAAGCTAGCGTCGGGGGGCACCCAGATCCTCGTGGCAGCCACCTGACACGTGCAGGCGTCCCACCCCGACCAGGTCTGGGCGATGGACTTCCTGTTCGACGACATCTCAAGAGGACGAAGGATCAAGGTCCTGAACGTGACCGACGAGTTCACCCGCGAGTCCATAGCCGGCCAGGTGGCTCGATCGATCACGGCCAGGGACACCGTGGCGGTGCTCCAAGGGATCGTCGGCACCCG
>Ga0209341_10001118_pt1 | contig 26919 bp, 24 predicted proteins | sample RifCSP13_2_FD_184020 | JGI IMG/M metagenome (GOLD analysis project Ga0209341, IMG submission 184020) | Soil microbial communities from Rifle, Colorado - Rifle CSP2_sed 13_2 (SPAdes) (version 2) | ecosystem: Environmental > Terrestrial > Deep subsurface > Rock core/Sediment | place: Rifle... | reverse complement strand
TTGGAGCAGTGCGGAGCACGCATTCCGGCTGATCTTCAGGGGGAACCGATGAAAGCCTACGAGGTCGCACAGATCCGGAATGTGGCGATCGTGGGCCACGCGCAGGAGGGCAAGACCTCACTCACCGAGGCGATCCTCTTCGACACCGGGGCGATCAGTCGCCTGGGGCGCGTCGAGGAAGGGAATACGGCGACCGATTGTGACGAGGACGAGATCAAACGGGGCATCAGCATCAGCGCAGCGGTCGCCGCCGTCGATTGGAAAGGGGTCAAGGTCAATCTCATCGACACCCCCGGCTTCTCGAATTTCTTGACCGATACGCGGATCTGCATGCGCGTGGCAGATCTGGCCGTGATCCTCGTGAGCGGCGTGGACGGCGTCAAGGTCCAGACGGAAAAGGTGTGGGGATTCGCCGAGGAGTACGGTCTCCCCGTGGTCTTCTTTGTCAACAAGATGGATCGGGAGCGGGCCGACCTGTTCCGCTGCCTCGAGGATATCCGCAAGAGCCTGCAGGCGGCGGCCATCCCGGTCGCGCTGCCCATCGGGGCCGAGGCGGGCTTCCGGGGGGTCGTGGATCTCCTGACGATGAAGGCCGTCACGTTTCCGGGGGACGCGTCGGGAAAGTCCAAGGAAGTTGACGCCCCCTCCGAGCTCACGCGCCGCGCGGGTGAGCTGCAGCATGCGCTCGTCGAAGCGGTGGCGGAATCCGACGATGCGCTGCTGGAAAGCTACCTGGCGAGCGGCAACCTCACCCCGGAAGAGCTGCGGCACGGCCTGCGCCGGGCCATCGGCGCGCGGCGGCTCTTCCCCGTCTGCTGCGGATCGGCCAGCCGGAACATCGGGGTGCAGCCCCTCCTCGATTTTCTCCTCGAGTGCGGTCCTTCCCCACTGCATCGGCCGCCGGTGGAGGGCACCGACGTGAAATCCGGGGACCGGATCGTCAGGCAGACCCGGCTGGAGGAGCCGCTCACCGCGTGGGTCTTCAAGACCATCAGCGACCCGTACGCCGGCAAAATCAGCGTCTTCCGGGTGTACGCCGGGCAGTTGAGTTCCGACAGCAGCGTGTATAACGCGACCAAGCGGGTCCGGGAGCGCATCGGACAGCTCTCGCTCCTTCGGGGAAAACAGCAGACATCCGTCGCCGCTGTAGGGCCCGGAGACATCGGTGCCGTGGTCAAGCTGAAGGAGACGGGCACGGGGGATACCCTCTGCGATGAACGATCCCCGATCCTCCTCGACCCCCTTCCGACGTCGACCCCGCTGATCTCGTACGCGGTCGCCCCCAAATCCAAGGGGGATGAGGAAAAGCTCTCCGGCGGATTGAGCCGCCTCCTGGAAGAAGATCCGAGCCTCAAGGTGGGCCGGGATCAGCAGACCAAGGAGACCATCGTCTCGGGGATGGGGAAGGTCCACCTGGAGGTAGCGGTGGACCGCCTCAAGCGAAAGTTCGGGGCGGAGGTCGTCATGAAGACCCCGCGCGTCCCGTACAAGGAGACCATCCGCGGGACGGCCTCCGTGCAGGGGAAGTACAAGAAACAGACCGGTGGCCGCGGGCAGTACGGCGACTGCTGGATCAAGATCGAGCCCCTGCCACGCGGGAAAGGCTACGAATTCGTCAATCAGGTCGTCGGCGGCTCCATCCCCAGGCAGTACATCCCGGCGGTGGAGAAAGGAATCGTGGAGGCCATGGACGGAGGGGCGTTGGCCGGCTATCCGGTGACCGACATCAGAATCACCGTCTATGACGGCTCGTACCACAGCGTGGACTCTTCGGAAATGGCCTTCAAGATTGCCGGCTCCATGGCCCTGAAGAAGGCCGTCCAGCAGGCCACTCCCGTCCTTCTGGAGCCGGTTATGGCGGCGGAGGTCGTCGCGCCGGATGACGCCATCGGGGACGTGATTGGTGATCTCAATTCGCGGCGGGGGCGGGTGATGGGGGTCGTGGGCAAGACCAAAAGCCAGGCCATCAAGGCGTCGGTCCCTCTGGCAGAGATGCTCGAGTATGCCACCACACTCCGCTCGCTCACCGCCGACCGGGGAGACTACACCATGGAGTTTTCGCACTTCGAAGAAGTGCCGGCCCACATCCAGGAGAAACTGGTGGCCGCGGCCAAGAAAGAGGAGGAAGGGGACTAGGGGAAATTCTCCTTGCGTTGCCCCCGACGGTGTGGTATGAATTCACAGAGAGAAAAGTGGGCCCATGCCCACTTTCTTCTTTTCGGGGACGGGGAGGGTGGCGACCGGAGACCAGGTGATTGAGCGGGTCCGATCCGTGATCCTGCCGGTGGTGGAGGCCCAGGGCATGGAGCTCGTCGATGTGATCTTCCGTCGGGAAGGACGGGGCTGGGTATTGCGACTGTATCTGGACAAGCCGGGGGGGATCACGCTCGAGGACTGCGGCGCGGTGAGCGAGCAATTGTCCGATCTGCTCGACGTGGAGGAGATCATCGACCATCCATACGCCCTGGAGGTCTCCTCCCCAGGGTTGGACCGTGTGCTGAAGTCCCCCCAGGATTTCACGCGATTTGCGGGACGGCTCGCCCGGATTCAGACTGCCGCCCCACTCGGCGGGCAGCGGCGGTTCCTCGGGCGGTTGGAAGGATGCCGGGACGGCATGGTGATCTTGCGGCAGGCGGATGGACCGACACTGCTGATCCCGCTCCAGGCTATCGCCAGCGCGCGGCTGGAGGTCGAATTCTGAGCAGTTCACAGTTCTCGGTTCATGGTTCACAGGAAAAGCGCAAGCTTCCGTGGACTTTCTGACCGTGAACTGTGAACTCTGAACTGTGAACCGAGGTGAGGGGTGGCTGTGAATCTGATCCAAGTCATCGAGCAGATCGGACGAGAGAAGGGGATCGGGCGGGAGGTGTTGATCGACGCCGTGGGGGCCGCGATCCTGTCGGCCTCGCGGAAGACCCTGGGAACGCTGTCGGATATCCGGGTCGAATTCGATCAGGCCTCCGGGCGATTCGTGCTCTATACGGTGATGAAGGTCGTTGAAGAGGTGACCAATCCCCGGGCCGAGATCACGGTCGAGGAGGCGAGGGGCCATCAGCCGGATCTAAATGTCGGAGACGAGTTCCGGATCGAGGTCCAACCGCGCGGGTTCGGTCGGATCGCGGCGCAGACCGCCAAGCAGGTGATCATCCAGCGCGTCCGGGAGGCGGAACGGGACAGTGTCTATCAGAGCTTCAAGAACCGCGAGGGAGAACTGCTCACCGGGATCGTACAGCGTGTGGTGAAGGACAACGTGATCGTTAACGTGGGCAAGGCCGAGGCGATCCTGCCACCCCGAGAGCAACTCCCGCGCGAGGATTACCGACCCGGCGACCGGATTCGCGCCTTCATCGTCGAGGTCAAGAAGGGGAACCGGGGGGCCACCGTCGTGCTCTCCCGGAGTCATCCGGGGATGTTGATGCGCCTCTTCGAGGTGGAAGTTCCGGAGATCGAGGAGGGGATCGTCGAGATCAAGGGCGTGGCCCGCGAGCCGGGAGAGCGGTCCAAGGTCGCCGTCGTCTCCCGCGACAGCAACGTGGACCCGGTCGGGGCGTGCGTGGGGTACCGGGGCTCTCGGGTGCAGGTGATCGTGCGCGAGTTGGGCGGGGAGAAGATCGATATCATTCCCTGGCGGGAGAACTCGGCCGAGTTCGTGCGGAGCGCGCTGGCGCCGGCCGAAGTGGAGTCGGTGGTGGTGAACGAGGCGACCCGGACGCTCCATGTCGTGGTGGCGGACGAGCAGCTCTCCCTCGCCATCGGGAGACGCGGGCAAAATGCGCGCCTGGCAGCCAAACTCGTCGGTTGGAAGGTGGACATCAAGAGTCGCGCCGAGTTGGCTCGTGAGGCTGAGGAGAAGGCGCAGCGCGCCCGCGCGGCCATGGAAAGCCTGGCGCAGGTGTCCGGGATCGGGCCCAAGACCGCCGCGCGCCTCGTGGAGGCCGGCCTCAACACGTTGGAGCGCCTCCGGCAGGCCTCCGCCGAGGAGCTCATGAGCGTGAAGGGCGTCGGGCCGAAGACAGCCGCGACGATCCTCGCAACCATCCAGGAGATGGCAGCCGGGCCGGCGGCCGAGGCTGATGCCACGGCTGCCTCGCCCGAGGGGGTGCCGCCGGAGGTGGAGCCCGTCGAGCCGGAGAGCGCCTAGGTGGAAGCTGGCGTCGTCCGCAAGCCACCGGATGCCCCAGGCCGGACGTGTGTGGGATGCGGGCGCAAACGGGGCCAGGGGGAACTCGTTCGGATCAGTGCCGGTCCCGCGGGCCTCACGGTCCAGTTCGGGCGAGGCGACGGCCGGGGGGCGTATCTGTGTCTCGACGCACGCTGCCTGGAGTCGGTGATCAAGCGAAAGGCGTTGCAGAAGGTGCTGAAGGCGGATCTGGGACCGCTCAGTGTTGCGCACCTTCGCGAGGCCATCGATCGGGCGGTAGGGCAGAGGATCCTTCGCCTCTTGGGTCTCGCCCACAGGGCGCGGAGAGTGGTTGCAGGCGTGCGCGGGGTGATGCGCGCCCTTGAAGCAGGTCGGGTGCACCTGGTCCTGCTCGGTCGCGAGATGTCCCCGCGGGGAGGACGGCAGCTTCAGGCTGTGGCCGAGAGCAAGGGGATTCCTGTGGTGGCGGATCTGTCGCGGGACGAGCTGACATTGGCGCTCGGTGGTCCCTCCCGAGAGGTGATCGGCCTCTTGGATGGCGCGTTCGCCGACGGCATCCTCATCTGGCTGCGCTTGCGGGCGTCCGTGAGTGCCGGGGTGGGAGAGTCCGGGGACGCAGAGGGATCTGGGACGGGAGGTGGTCGGCGTGGGGAAGATGCGCGTATATGATCTGGCGAAAGAGCTGGGACTGACCAGCAAAGAGGCCGTCGAGCGCCTGGCCAAGGCGGGGTTTGTGGTTACGAGTCCGAGTAGCTCGGTGGAGGCAGGGAAAGCGCGGGCCGCCCTGGTAAAGGGAGAGCCCCTCAAGGAACCCAAAGAGAAAGACAAAGAGAAGGGGGACAAGCGGCCGGCCAAAGCGGAGGCGGCCGCCAAGGCCACGCCGGCTCCCGAGCCCAAGCCTGCGCCCAAGCCTGCACCCGCGCCGACCAAGCCGGCTCCCGAGGTGCGGCCCAAGGCGAAGGCGGTTCCCGTCGAGGAGAAGCCGCGCAAGAAGCCGGTGGCGCCGCCCCCGCCCGGGGAGAAGGCAGCGGTACCGGTCAAGCCGGAGCCCGCTCCGCCGCCCCGGCGCGAAGTTGCCGCCCCACCCCCAAAGCGGGAGGCGCCGCCCATAGCGCCGCGTCCGACGGAGCGTCCGCGCGTTGAGGCCGTTCGCCCGGCTCCTCCCGTGGCGGCGAAGCCGGCTCCGGCAAAGCCGAGCCCGGCGGCACAGAAGCCGCCCACAGTCGAGCGCTCGGCTCCGGTGACCGCTAAACCGGTCGTCGCGCCACCCGAGGCGCCGCCGAAGCGGCCCGAGCCTCAGGAGGCGGTGACGCCTGCGGTCCCCAAGGTGGTCAAGATTCCCGAGACCATTACGGTAAAGGAGCTCAGCGAGCGTCTCGCGGTCAGCCCCAGTGAAATCATCAAGAAACTGATGAAGATGGGGATCATGGCCACCGTCAACCAGAACCTGAACCCCGAGCTGGTCAAGCAGTTCGCAAATAAGCTGGGCTTCGATGTGGAAATTACGCCCGTGGAGGAGGCGGACGAGGTCCTCGCGGAGGTCGAGGACCCGACGCAGCTCCGCCCCCGGTCGCCCGTGGTGACGGTGATGGGACATGTGGATCACGGGAAGACCTCGCTCCTGGACGCCATCCGCCAGACCGATGTCACGGCCGAAGAGGTGGGCGGGATTACGCAGCATATCGGGGCGTACGAGGTGGAGCTGCCCCCCGACCCCGGGACGAAGTTTCCGGGCGGCCGCGTGGTCTTTCTCGATACCCCGGGACACGAGGCCTTCACCGCCATGCGGGCGCGCGGGGCCCACGTCACCGACGTGGTGGTCCTGGTCGTGGCCGCCGACGATGGGGTCATGCCCCAGACCATCGAGGCCGTCAACCATGCGAAGGCCGCGAACGTGCCGATTCTCGTGGCCGTCAACAAGATCGATAAGCCGGGCGCCGACCCCAACCGGGTCAAGCACCAGCTCGCGGAATACGGGTTGATCCCCGAAGAATGGGGCGGCCAGACGATCTTCGCCGAGGTCTCGGCCAAGAAGCGGATCGGCATCCCGCATCTCCTCGAGATGGCCCTCCTCCAGGCCGAGATCATGGAGCTGAAGGTCAACCCCTTCAAGCCGGCCAAGGGCGTGGTGATCGAGGCCAAGGTCGACCGGGGGCGCGGGCCGGTGGCGACCGTCCTCATTCAACAGGGGACGCTCCGGGTCGGGGACGTCTTCGTGGTGGGGAGCATGTACGGTCGGGTCCGCGCCCTGATCAACGACAAGGGACGCAAGGTCGCGGAGGCAGGGCCCTCCACCCCGGTGGAGGTCCTGGGGCTGTCCGGTGTCCCCGCGCCGGGGGATACCCTCGTCGCGGTGCCGGACGAGCGGAAGGCCCGGCAGATCGCGCTGGTCCGCCGGCAGCAGCAGCGGGACGATACGTTCGCCGCGCACCGACGCCTGACGCTCGAGGACCTGCACCAGCGGATCAAGGCGGGGGAGGTGAAGGAGCTCCGGATCGTCCTGAAGGGAGACGTGCAGGGGTCCATCGAGCCCCTCAAGGAGTCGCTGGAGCGGTTGAGCACGCCGGAGGTCCAGCTGCGGGTGATCCACTCGGGCGTGGGTGGGGTCAGCGAATCGGATGTGATGCTCGCCTCCGCCTCCAACGCCATCATCCTCGGTTTCACCGTCCGCCCCGATCCGAAGGCGCAGCGGCTCGCCGAGCTGATGCGCGTGGAGATGCGGATGCACGGCGTGATCTACGACGCCGTCGGCGAGATCAAGGAAGCGATGGAAGGGATGCTGGAGCCGCAGTATGCGGAGCGGATCATGGGCCGGGCCGAGGTCCGCGCGACGTTCGGCGTCCCGCGGCTCGGGACGGTGGCCGGCTGTTACGTGAGCGAGGGGAAGGTGCTCCGGGACGCGCTCATGCGCCTCGTCCGCGACGGGCGGGTCATCCATCCGGGCAAGATCGCATCGCTGCGCCGCTTCAAGGAGGATGTCCGGGAGGTACAGAGTGGCTACGAATGCGGCATCGGCCTCCTGAACTTCAGCGACATTAAGGTGGGGGACCTGATCGAGGTGTACGAGCTGGTCACGGTCGCCCCCAAGCTGCAATCGACGCAAAGTGCGGGATGATCCGCGGATCCGAGATCCGTGGCGCTCCGCTCGATAGGGAGTGGATGGACCATGGTCGTGGGCACCTGTCGGCTGGAACTGAGGATCCCAGAGGCCGCCTCCCTCAAGGACAAGCGGCAGATCCTGCGGAGCATCAAGGATCGGGTGCAGAACCGGTTCAACGTCTCCATCGCCGAAGTCGGCTACCTCGAGGAGTGGCAGCGGGCGACGCTGGCCGTGGCCTGCGTGAGCAACGAGGGCCGCGTGGTGGATGAGATGCTCAACAAGGTTGTGAATTACGTCGAAGGACACGGGCAGGCCCTCCTCGTGGACTACAGCATCGATATGATGGTCCACGGCGACGGCTTTGCCTGACGGGAAGGAACCTCTCAGCGGGGCGGATGGCATGTCTCGAGCGGAGCGCGTCGGCGATCTCTTGAAGGAGGAGATCAGTGAGCTCCTCCTGCGCCATATCCGGGATCCGCGGATCGGGTTCGTCACCATCACCGAGGTGCGAGTCAGCGCCGATCTCCGTCACGCCCGGGTGTACGTCGTCACGCACGAGACGGGTGAGCCACAGGTGCGCACCCTGGAGGGGCTGGAGAGTGCCCGGAGCTTCCTCCGGGGCGCGCTCGGGCGCCGCCTGCACCTCCGCTACGTCCCGGATCTGAGCTTCAGCATCGACGAGACGTGGGAGCAGGGCTTGCGGATCCAAGGGATCCTCAAGTCCTTGGAGACGGAGGGCCGGCCGGATGACGCGTGATCTGCCACAGATCGTGGCGGCCCTGAAGGGGAGTGCCTCGGTGGCCATCCTCTCGCACGTCCGCCCGGAGGGGGACACCTTGGGCGCGGCACTGGCCTGCCACCTCACCCTGAAGGCGATGGGCAAGGAGGTCGCCACCTTCAATCCCGACCCGGTCCCGAAGACCCTCCGCGCCCTGCCCGGGGCGTCCGAGGTGATTCGCGCGGACCGGCTCCCGCGGCGGTTTGACGCGGTTCTTGTCGTGGATGCCACGGATCCCGGTCGCGTGGGAGGACTGCTCCGCGATCTCCCGCCCGGAAGCCCGGTGATCAATATCGACCATCACATCAGTAACGTCCGCTTTGGCACGTATAACTGGGTCGATCCCGAGGCCTCCGCCGCCGGGGAGATGATCTACCACCTGATCGAGGCGTTGGGCGTCCCCGTCTCGCGGGAGGCGGCCACCAACCTGTTCGTCGCGATCCTGACCGATACCGGCTCCTTTCATTACGCCAACACCACTCCCCGGGCGCTCCGGGTGGCGGCGGCGCTGGTGGATGCCGGTGCGGTCCCCCACGAGGTGGCGGGGCTCCTCTTCGATCAGCGTGAGGTGGAGGAGCTGCGGTTGCTTGGATCCCTCCTGAGCCGCGTGCAGCTCTCCTCCGACGGGGCGGTGGCCTGGATCGAAGTGACCCGGGACGTCCTCAAGCAGCACGACGCGACCGATGCCCTTGAGGACCTGATCAACTATCCGCGTTCCGTCCGAGGCATCAAGGTCGCCCTCCTGTTGCGGGAGGAAGACGGGCAGGGGGTGCGGATCAGTCTCCGGTCCAAAGGGGAGGTTGATGTCGCGGCTGTCGCGAGCGTTTTTCACGGCGGGGGACACAAGAATGCCGCGGGGTGTACGGTAGTCGGATCGCTTGCCGAGGTCCGAGAGCGGATCTTCGCGGAGGTCCGTCGGGTGGTCTCCCGATCACAGGGCGCGTCCGGCGATGGCAAAGGCTGAGGCCCGAGATATTTCCGGGGTGCTGAACATCAACAAGGCGGCGGGGATGACGTCTCATGACGTCGTCGATGTCGTGCGGCGCCTGTACCACGTCCGGAAGGTCGGGCATACCGGGACCCTGGACCCTCGGGGGACCGGGGTCCTCCCCATCTGTGTCGGCCGGGCCACCAAGATCGCCCAGTTCCTGACGACTGCCGACAAGGAATACGAAATCGTCGTGCAACTCGGGGTGACCACCGATACGCAGGACGCGGACGGGAAGGTCATCAGGGAGGCGGAAGTCCGGGTGACCCGGGAACAGGTCGAAGCGGCGCTCCCCCGTTTCGTGGGAGAGGTGCAGCAGGTTCCCCCGCTCTTCTCGGCGAAGCGCGTCCGGGGAGAGCGTCTGTACCGCTTGGCCCGCCGGGGAGAGACCGTGGACCGGGAGCCGGTCACGGTGCACATCTACGCCATCCGCCTGACGGCCTTCGACCCTCCCTGTGTGGGGATGTGGGTGCATTGCAGCAAGGGGACGTATGCCCGCGCGCTCGCGGACGATCTGGGGAAGACCCTGGGGTGCGGGGCGCATCTGTATGGCCTGGTCCGGATTCGGGCGGGGCGTTTTGAGCTCAAGGATGCCCTCACGCTTGAGCAGGTCGAGACACGCGTGGCGGCGGGCCGGGGAGAGGAGCTGCTCATCCCGGTGGAGGAGGCCCTGGACCATTTGCCGGCCGTGCGGATTCTTCCTGAGGCCTCGCGCCTTATCCTGCACGGTTCGCCGGTCACCGCCGCACAGGTGGTTGGGGTGCCCCCGGAAGTGACGAAGGGGACGCTGGTCCGGGTCCTCGGATTCCGGCGCCAACTCTTGTCGCTGGCGACGGCCTTGATCGAGGCGGCGGACTTCACGCGGGTGGAACCTCGCCGCGCAGTCTTGGCGCCCGTCCGGGTATTTCGATCCCCACAGGGTGAGTAGACCGACAGCAGATTGATGGAAACCGTTCGGGACATCGCCCAGGTAGGGCGGAAGTCATTTCCGCACGTCGCCGCCGCCATCGGGACCTTCGACGGCGTCCACGCCGGACACCAGCGGATTATTCGAACGGTCGTAGAACGCGCCCGCAAGAGCCGAGGAACGGCGGCCGCGCTCACCTTCGTGAACCATCCCCTCGAAGTCCTGCAGCCGGATCGGGCGCCTCGCCTGATCACGCCCCCGCTGCTGAAAGAACCGCTCCTCCGGGCCCTGGGGATCCAGCTGCTGATCGCCGTCCCCTTTACGCCGAACCTCGCCGAGACCGAGGCGGAGGCCTTCGTACAGGAGATCCTCCGGGACAGGCTCCGGGTCGAGTTTCTCTGCCTGGGATTTGATTTCCGCTTCGGCAAGGGCCGGCGGGGGACGCCGGAGCTGCTGGCAGAGATGGGGATAGCCCTCGGATTTGAGGTGGAGGTCGTCCCGCCGGTGGTCGTGGATGGGACGGTGGTGAAATCAGCCCTGATCCGGGATCTGTTGCATGAGGGGAAGGTGGGTGAGGCGGCCCGCTATCTCACCCGCGCCTATGCGATCCTCGGAGAGATCGTCCCCGGCGCAGGCCGGGGCAGGGGGTTGGGATTCGCCACGGCCAACGTGATCCCGCCCGGCGGCTTTCTCATCCCCGATGGGGTGTACGCAGGCCGCGCCTATGTCGGAGAGGCCGGGTACGATGCCGCGATCAATGTCGGTGTGGCCCCCACCTTCGGGCGTGGGGATCGCCGCGTGGAAGTGCATCTGCTCGATGTACGGGAGGATCGGGCGCCCGGCTACGGGCAGACGATCCTTGTCACTTTCTGGGAGTGGATTCGGGAGGAGGTGCGTTTTGGCTCCCCGGGAGAGCTCACCGCCCAGGTGGCGCGCGACGTCGAGCGGGCCAGGGAGATCCTGCGGCAGCCCCCCGGCGGCCGTGGAGAGGATTGGGCTTTACTCGGGACAGGCTCCTGTGCTAGTATCAGAGCCGATTGAGGAAGGAGTCATGGTGTGGCGAAGGTTCTTGCTCGAAAACAGGAGCGGATCAAGGAATTTCACCTGCACGGGCGGGATACCGGGTCGCCAGAGGTCCAGATCGCCCTCTTGAGCTCACGGATCGAGTTTCTCAGCCAACACTTGACCGTCCACAAAAAGGATCACCACTCCCGGACCGGTCTGCTCCGGATGGTGAGCCGCCGACGAAAGCTTCTCAACTACTTGAAAAATAAGGATGTTGAACGATACCGCAAACTCATCGAGCGGCTGGGGATTCGTCGCTAACGAGGCGGAAGGCTGGCGTCTTGACGGTTCTCCATGGAAGGGTCGCGGTGCCCGCGGCGGGTGGCAAGATCGAGGCCATCTTTCGCGGGTTTTTTCACATGAGGGGGGACGGAGGGGCCCCGGGCGATGGTTCATCGGCTAGAAGTCGAAATTGAAGGACGGCAATTTTCCGTAGAGACGGGACGGGTCGCCCGGCAGGCGGACGGGGCGGTCTCGGTTCAGTACGGCGATACGATCGTCTTGGTGACGGCCGTGGCCACCAAACAGGTGCGGGAGGGGATCGACTTCTTCCCGCTGACGGTCGACTATCAGGAGCGGGCGTACGCCGCCGGGATGATTCCCGGGGGCTTTTTCAAACGCGAGGGTCGACGGACCGTCGTGGAGACGGTGGCCGCCCGCCTCATCGATCGGACCATCCGGCCGCTCTTTCCGAAGGGATTTCGGCAAGACGTCCAGATCATCGCGACGGTCCTCTCGGCCGACCAGGAGAACGACCCGGACATACTCGCGATGGTGGGGGCGTCGGCGGCCCTGACGATCTCGCCGATCCCTTTCCTGGGGCCCGTCGGCGCCGTGCGGGTCGGCCGGGTGGGCGGGCGCCTGGTGCTCAATCCGACCTACAAGCAGCTTGCGGAGTCGGACCTGGACCTCGTGGTCGCCGGGACAAAAGAGGGGGTCATCATGGTCGAGGCGAGCGCCAGGGAAGTGCCGGAGGTCCCAGTCCTCGAGGCGATGGCCTTCGGCCAGAAGGCGATCGCCGAAATCATCCGGATGCAGGAGAAGCTCGCCGCGTTGGCGGGGCGGCCGAAGATCACCTTCCCGTCTGCCGCGGTGGACCCCGCCTTGCTCGAGCGCGTGGCGGGCATGGCGCAGCAACCCATCCGAGGGCTGGCGGCCAATCATGAGAAGACCACCCAGCAGTCCCGGAGAGAGCAGATCGCGGAGGAGACCCTGCGTGCCTTCGCCGGCGAACCGGCCGAGATGCAGCTCCGGGTGCGGGAGATCTTGGAGCGCCTCGAGCGCGAGGAGATGCGGCGGGTGATCCTGGAGAAAGGGATCCGGGCCGACGGGCGGCGGCTCGAGGAGATTCGGCCCATCACCTGTGAGGTCGGCGTGCTGCCCCGGACGCACGGCTCGGCCCTCTTCACCCGGGGCCAGACCCAAGCCCTCGTCACCACCACCCTGGGAACGTCCGATGACGTGCAGCGGCTGGACAGCATCGAGGGCGAGGGGTTCAAGCGGTTCATGCTTCACTATAATTTCCCCCCCTTCAGCGTGGGCGAGGTCCGGTTCCTGCGCGGTCCCGGCCGCCGGGAGATCGGCCACGGGACGCTGGCCGAACGGGCGCTGCTCTCGATCCTCCCGAGCCCGGAGGAGTTCCCGTACACCATCCGGATCGTCTCGGACATCCTGGAGAGCAACGGGTCCTCCTCCATGGCCTCCGTCTGCGGCGCGACCCTGGCCCTGATGGACGCCGGCGTGCCGGTCAAGGGGGCCGTCGGGGGCGTGGCCATGGGGTTGGTCGTGGAAGGGGAAAAGGCCGCCATCCTGACGGATATCCTGGGGCTGGAGGACCACCTCGGCGACATGGACTTCAAGGTGGCCGGCACGCGCAAGGGGATCACGGTGCTGCAAATGGATCTGAAGGTCCAGGGGGTCACGCAGTCCCTGATGGCCGGGGCGCTGGAGCGGGCCCGGCAGGCGCGGATGCACGTCCTGGACGAGATGGAGAAGACGTTGGCCCACCCGCGGCCGGCGCTCTCGGTCTATGCTCCCCGGCTCCTGCACATCAGGATCCCGGTGGACAAGATCCGAGAGGTGATCGGGCCGGGGGGGAAGGTGATCCGCGGGATTATCGTGGAGACCGGGTGCAAGATCGACATCGCGGATGACGGCACGGTCGAGATTGCCTCCACGGATCAGGCGGCGGCGGAGAAGGCGCTCGCCATCATCAACCGGATCGTCGAGGTGCCGGAGGTCGGGAAAGTCTACAAGGGCAAGGTGAAACGGATCATGGATTTCGGCGCCTTCGTGGAAATCCTCCCGGGGACCGACGGTCTGCTCCACATCTCCCAGATCGCCGAGCATCGCATTCAGCGGGTGCAGGATGTCCTGTCCGAAGGAGAAGAGGTTACCGTCAAGGTGATCGAGGTCGACCCGTCAGGCAAGATCCGGCTGAGCCGGAAGGAGCTCCTGAAAGAGCACGGGACCGAGGCGGGGGGGGATCGGAAAGAGGAGGGCCCGCCCCGGCGCCCGGACTCGGGCAGCCAAGGGCAACGCGAGGCGCCCCGGGAGCGAGAGGGGAAACGGTGACGATGGCACTGCCCCAGGTCTTCCACCAGAAGACGGTCCTCGACAACGGCCTCGTCATCCTGAGCGAGAAGATGCCGGCGATGCGCTCCGTCTCCGTCGGCGTCTGGATTCAGGTGGGCTCGCGGGACGAGGAGGAGGGGCAGGCGGGGATCTCCCACTTTATCGAGCACACATTCTTCAAGGGGACCGAGAACCGGAGTGCCGAGGCGATCGCCGAGGCCATCGACTCCGTGGGGGGGGCCCTCGATGCCTTCACCAGCCGGGAGTACACGTGTTTCTCGGCTAAGGTCCTCGGTGAGCACCTGCCGCTGGCGGTGGATCTCCTCGCCGATCTCGTGCTCCACGCCCGCCTCGATCCGGGGGACATCGAGCGCGAGCGCGAGGTCGTCCGCCAGGAGATCAAGATGATCGAGGACACGCCCGATGATCAGGTCCACGACCTCTTCGCCCAGACCATCTGGGCGGATCATCCCCTCGGTCGTCCGATCCTGGGCCGGCGCGAGACGTTGGAGCAGATCGGCCGCGATGAGATCGTGAAGTACATGGGGCGCCACTACCGGCCCGACCGGGTGATCATCTCTGCCGCCGGGGACCTGGAGCACGAGGTCCTGGTGAATCTCCTCACGGCCGCGTTCGGGGGGTGGGGAGGACAGGCGCGGGTCGGCGTCACCGCGCCCCCGGTCTCGCGGTTCACGGTGGTGAACGAAGAACGGGATCTCAGCCAGGTCCACCTGTGTCTCGGGTCCAACGGCCTCGCCAACGCGCACCGCGACCGCTACACCCTCTCGATCCTCAATACGATCCTCGGGGGCGGGATGAGCTCCCGTCTCTTCCAGGAGATCCGCGAGAAGCGAGGGCTCGTCTATTCAATATACTCCTACGGCGCGTCGTACCGCGACGGCGGTCTCCTCGTGGTGTATGCGGGCACGAGTAGCGACCACTACCAGGAGGTGGTCGACCTCATCCGGGCCGAGCTCCGCAAGGTGCGGGATGAGTTGGTCGGGCCCGCCGAATTCCGACGCGCCAAGGAGCAGCTCAAAGGGAACCTCCTCCTCGGTCTCGAGGGCACCAGCAGCCGGATGACGCGGCTCGCCAAGATGTACATGACGTTCACCCGCTGCTTCGGGTTGGAGGAAATCATTCAGGGGATCGAGGAGGTGACGCCGGAGCGCCTCCAGCAGCTCACCCAATCCCTGTTCGATGGCGGGGCATGCACCTTGGCCTCCATCGGTCGCATCGAGCAACCCGCTCCATCGGTCTGATACCCTGAACGGTTTCCATTGCCACCCTCGAGCGGACACCTCCGCGGGATGCGACCTCGCGGGAAGGGGATCTCGCGATGATTCCTCGCTATACCCTCCCCCGGATGGCCGCGATCTGGGAGCTCGAGCACCGGTTCCAGGTGTGGCTCCGGATCGAGATCCTGGCCTGTGAGGCCTGGGCGCAGCTGGGCAAGATTCCTGCCGACGCCTTGCAGGCCATCAAGACCAGGGCCGCTTTCGATGTCCGTCGCATCCAGGAGCTCGAGCAGACGGCCCGCCATGAGGTGGTCGCGTTCCTGAACGCGGTCGCCGAGCGGGTCGGGGAGCCTGCCCGGCACATCCACCTGGGTTTGACCTCTTCCGATGTCATGGATACAGCCTTGGCGTTTCAGCTCCGGGAGGCGGCCGAGATCCTCCTGGAGGACTGCGACGCGCTGCTCGGGACTCTCAGGACCCTCGCGAGAACCCACAAGCACACGGTGACGGTGGGTCGCACCCACGGGGTGCACGCCGAACCGGTGACCTTCGGGCTCAAGGTCGCCCGCTGGTACAGCGAGATGCTCCGCAACCGTGAGCGGCTGGAGCAGGCCCAGGCCGCCGTCGCCTTCGGCAAGCTCTCGGGGGCGGTCGGGACCTACGCCCATCTCCCGCCCGCCATCGAGGCGTACGTCTGCGAGAAGCTCGGGCTCGCGCCGGAGCCGGTGTCGAGCCAGATCATCCCCCGCGACCGGCACGCCCAGTTCCTCGTGACGCTGGCCCTCGTGGGCGGCGCGCTGGAGACCATCGCCACCGAGATCCGCCACCTGCAGCGCACGGAGGTCGCGGAGGCGGCCGAACCCTTTGCCGAGGGGCAGAGGGGCTCGTCCTCGATGCCGCACAAGCGCAACCCGGTCACGTGCGAGCAGATCGCCGGCCTCTGCCGGATCCTGCGGGTCAACGCCCTTGCGGCCCTCGAGAACGTGCCGTTGTGGCACGAGCGAGACATCAGCCACTCCTCGGTCGAGCGCGTGATCATGCCCGACTCCACCATCCTCCTCGATTACCTGTTCACCAAGATGCGGGAGGTGCTGGAGGGCCTGGAGGTTGCCCCGGACCGGATGGAGCGCAACCTGCATCTCACGCAGGGTCTGCTCTTCTCTCAACGGGTGCTCTTGGCCTTGACGGAGAAGGGCGCGCCGCGGGAGGTCGCCCATGACCTCGTGCAGCGGAACGCCACCGCGGCCTGGGAGAAGGGAGAGCATTTCCGCGATTGTCTGTTGCGGGACCCGCAGGTGCTGCGCTACCTCTCGCCGGAGGCGATTGCCGCCTGCTTCGATCTGAAGCCGTACCTCGAGCATGTGGACACGATCTTCGCGCGGGTGGGACTCTAGGGGGGAGCATGGAGCGGCGGACGAAACTGTACGAGGGCAAGGCCAAGATTCTCTACGAGACGGATGATCCCGACCTCCTGATCCAGTACTTCAAGGATGAGGCGACGGCCTTCAACGCGCAGAAGCGGGGGGTCATCGCGCAGAAGGGGGTCTACAACACCCGCATCTCCTCGGTCCTCTTCGCCTATCTAGAACAGCAGGGCATCCGGACCCACTTCGTCCGGCAGCTCAGCGAGCGCGAGATGCTCGTGAAGCGGCTCGAGATCATCAAGATCGAGGTGGTGGTCCGTAACATCAGCGCCGGCTCGCTCGCCAAGCGGCTCGGAATCGAGGAGGGCAAGCCCCTGCCGGAGCCGGTCCTCGAGTTCTTCTACAAGGATGATGCCCTGGGAGACCCGATGATCAACGAGGATCATGTCAGGCTGCTCGGCTTGGCCAGCCCCCGGGAGGTCCGGGCGATCCGCAAGCGCGCGCTGCTCGTGAACGCGCTGCTCCGGGAGTATCTCGATGCGCGGGGTCTCATCCTCGTCGACTTCAAGCTCGAGTTCGGGCGGCGCCGCGGGCGGCTGCTCCTCGGGGACGAGATCACCCCGGACGGCTGCCGCCTCTGGGACAAGCAGACGCTGGAGAAGATGGACAAGGATCGGTTCCGACGGGATCTGGGCGGGGTGGAGGAGGCGTACCAGGAAGTGTGCCGGCGGATCTGCGGATAAGGGGAGCGCGGCTCGGGGGAAGGCCTCCGCGTCGTCGTCGCAACAGACGGCGACTCGGGGAGGCCCTGCCGCATCGTCGGTCAAACAGCTTATGTCGGTCGCCCGTTCGGCAGCCTGCCGCATCGCGAAGGGGATCTTGTTGCAGTCAGATGATTCGACAGCGCAATTCAGACTTGGGGTGGTCGCAGGCGTCACGCGGTCGTGGACTGGTCGAACGGGGCGCGAGTTTGACCTTCCTCTGCGGCAGACCCTCCCCTCGCCGCCCGCTAGGAGATCACGGGCGGACAGATGATAGCGGACGGTTGATGAGCGGAAAATGATACGGGCGAAGGTGTATGTGACGCTGAAGAAGGGGGTGCTGGATCCGCAGGGGGAGACCGTCCGGAGCGCGCTGGAGACGCTGGGATTTGGCGAGGTCAGGGATGTGCGGATCGGCAAGTTCATGGTCATTAGCCTGAACGACGTCCCGCGCGACGAAGCGAGGCAGCGCGTGGAAGAGATGTGCAAGAAGCTCCTGGCGAACCCGGTGATCGAGGAGTACCGGTTCGAGGTGGAGGAAGGCTAGATGCGGTTCGGGATCATCGTCTTTCCCGGGTCGAACTGCGAGCTGGACTGCCGGTGGGTCCTGGAGAACGTCCTGGGGCAGCAGGCGGAGCTCGTGTGGCATAAGGAGACGGCCCTCGGCGACTATGACTGCCTCATCCTGCCGGGGGGCTTCGCCCACGGGGACTACCTCCGGACGGGCGCCATCGCCCGCTTCTCGCCGGTCATGGCGGCGGTCGAGCGACACGCCCGGCGCGGCGGCCTGGTGCTGGGGATCTGCAACGGATTTCAGGTCCTGTGTGAAGCGGGGCTGCTGCCGGGCGCGCTGCTCCGGAACACGACGATGCACTTTCTCTGCCGCCAGGTGCATATCCGGGTGGAGACCGCCGCTACCCCCTTTACGAACGCCTGCACCCGTGGCCAGGTCCTGCGGATCCCCATCAATCACAACGAGGGGCGGTATTACGCCGACGAGGCGACGGTCGCCCGCCTCACCGCGAACGACCAGGTGGTCTTCCGCTACGTCACGGCGGGTGGAGAGCCGACCGAAGCGGCGAATCCCAACGGGTCGCTCCAGAACATCGCCGGCATCTGTAACGAAGGGCGCAACGTCCTCGGCCTGATGCCGCATCCAGAGCGGGCCGCCGAGGCCCTCCTCGGCTCCGCCGACGGCCGCCTGTTGTTTGCATCGGTCCTGCGCTCCGCCCGCACCGCATCTGCCACCCCTCGGTGAACGCCATGGTCGAGCCGGCCGTCACCGACGCACTCATTGCCGCGCACAGCCTGACGCGCGAGGAGTACGACCGCGTGGTCGCCATCCTGGGGCGCGCACCCACCTATACGGAGCTCGGGATCTTCTCGGTCATGTGGTCGGAGCACTGCAGCTACAAGAGCTCGAAGGTGCACCTGCAGACCTTCCCCACGTCCGGACCCCGGATCCTGCAGGGGCCGGGAGAGAACGCCGGTGTGGTGGACCTCGGGGACGGCCTGGCCGCGGTCTTCAAGGTGGAGAGCCATAATCATCCCTCCTACATCGAGCCCTACCAGGGAGCCGCGACCGGCGTCGGGGGGATCATCCGGGACATCTTCACGATGGGGGCGCGCCCCATCGCGCTGCTCGATTCCCTCCGCTTCGGGCCGCTCCACGAGGCCCGGAACCGGTATCTCATGGGGGGAGTGGTGGGGGGGATCTCGGGATACGGCAATGCCGTGGGGGTTCCGACCGTTGGGGGCGAAGTCCTCTTCGCCGACTGTTACAGTCACAATCCGCTGGTGAACGTCCTGTGTCTCGGAATGGCGCAGGCCGACAAGCTGTTCTTCGGCCGCGCGGGCGGCATCGGCAACCCGGTCTTCTACGTGGGCGCCAAGACCGGCCGCGACGGGATTCACGGCGCCACCATGGCTTCCGAGGCCTTCGACGAGAAGAGCGAGGAGCGCCGCCCGACGGTCCAAGTGGGGGATCCATTCCGGGAGAAGCTGTTGATCGAGGCGTGTCTGGAGCTTATGCGGACGGATGCGCTGGTTGGGATTCAGGACATGGGGGCGGCCGGGCTCACCTGTGCGAGTTGCGAGATGGCGAGCCGCGGGGGGACGGGCGTGGAGGTCGACGTCCGGCTCGTTCCGCGGCGGGAAGAGGGGATGACCCCCTACGAGGTGATGTTGTCGGAGTCCCAGGAGCGGATGCTGCTGGTGGCGCGGCGCGGGACCGAGGAGGTCGTGCGGGGTATCTTTGCCCGCTACGATCTCGATGCGGTGGTCGTGGGCCGGGTGACCGGTGACGGCCTGATGCGGGTGCGGGACGGCAGTCGGATCGTCGCCGAGATCCCGGTGAAGGGACTCGTGGCCGAGGCCCCGGTGTACCGGCGCCCGACCGTTCGCCCCGCGTGGCAGGATGAGGTGCAGCGTCTCGACCTCGATGCGATTCCGCTCCCGCGCGACTACGGAGCCGCGCTGTGCCGACTCCTGGCCTCCCCCTCCATCGCCTGCAAGGCGACGGTCTGGGAACAGTACGACCACATGCTCTTCGTGAACACCGTCGTCGGCCCTGGGGCCGATGCGGTGGTGCTGCGCCTCAAGGGGGCCGAAGGGGGGATCGCCCTCGCCATGGACGGGAACGGGCGGTACACGTTTCTCGACCCCTTCATCGGGGGGGTGATCGCCGTGGCGGAGGCGGCCCGGAACGTGGTGGTGAGCGGCGCCGAGCCTGTGGCGGTCACGAACTGTCTCAACTTCGGCGATCCGACGCGCCCCGAGATCATGTGGCAGTTCACCGAGGCGGTCCGCGGGATGGCTGCCGCCTGCCAGGCCTTGCAGACGCCGGTCACCGGAGGTAATGTCAGCTTCTACAACGAGACGACGGGGAAGGCCATCTTCCCCACCCCGATTGTGGGGATGCTGGGGGTCCTCGGTCACATCTCCCACGCCACGACCCCGGCCTGGAAGGCGGCGGAAGATCTCGTGGTGCTGCTGGGGGAGAGCCGGGAGGACCTGGGGGGGAGCGAATACCTGCAGGTCTGCCACGGGATGATCCAGGGCCGGCCACCCACGGTGGATCTCGAGACGGAGCGGCGCATCCAGCGGTGCTGTCTCGAGGCGATTCGCGCCGGCGTGGTGCGATCCGCGCACGACTGCTCCGAGGGGGGACTGGCCGTGGCGTTAGCCGAGGGCTGCATCACCGATCCGGACCGGCCCATCGGTGTCGAGGTGAGCGTTCCGGGGATGCTCCGGCCCGATGCGCTTCTCTTCGGCGAGACGCAGTCCCGGATCGTCGTGTCACTGCGAGAGGCCGACCTGGGCAGGCTCCAGGCGATCGCCGACCGCCACGGGGTCCCGGTTACCGCCCTCGGACGCACGGGCGGCTCCCGGTTCGTCTGCCGGGGGCGGACGTATCACATCGATCTGTCCCTGGCGGTACTGGATCAGGCCTGGCGCGGATCCCTTTCCGCCTTTTTTCGCCACAGGTGAACGGGGAGAGCCATGAAGACGATCAACGTCGGTCTCGTCGGATTCGGCACGGTCGGGACGGGCGTCGTCAAGATCTTGAAGGAGCAGGCGCCCCTCCTCGAGCGGCGCCTGGCGGCGCGGCTGCGCCTCAAACGGATCGCGGACATTGACCTCACGCGGCCGCGCGACGTGGAGGTGGATCCCAAGGTCCTGACCACGGATGCCCGTGAGGTCACCGAGGACCCGGCCATCGACATTGTCATCGAGCTCATCGGCGGCACCAAGGCGGCGCGGGACGTCAGCCTGGCCGCGCTCCGGAATGGGAAGCACTTGGTCACGGCCAACAAAGCGCTCCTCGCCACGCACGGCCTCGAGCTCTTCAAGGCGGCCGCGGAGAAGGGCGTCGATCTGGGATTCGAGGCCAGCGTGTGCGGCGGGATTCCCATCGTCCGGGCCGTCCGGGAGGGACTGGTGGCGAACCGGATCCGGTCCATTGAGGGGATCGTGAATGGGACCTGCAACTACATCCTCACCAAGATGACGGAGATGGGGGCCCCGTTCAGCGAGGTCCTGAAGGAAGCGCAGGAGAAGGGCTACGCCGAGGCGGATCCCTCCCTGGACATCGACGGCATCGATTCGGCGCACAAGCTCCAGATCCTCGCCTCCATCGCGTACGGGGGCTTCGTGGATTTCAACGCGATCTACATCGAGGGGATCCGCGGGATCGATCCCGCGGACATCCAGTACGCGAAAGAGTTGGGATACCGGGTGAAGCTTTTGGCCATCGCCAAGGAGACGGACGGGGAGGTCGAGGTGCGCGTCCATCCCACCCTCGTTCCCGAGGAGCATCTCGTCGCGTCGGTGGGCGGGGTCTTTAACGCCGTCTACATCGTGGGGAACGCCACCGGCTCGCTGATGTTCTACGGCCAGGGGGCCGGGCAGATGCCGACGGCGAGCGCCGTGGTGAGCGATGTGATCGAGATCGCTCAGAACATCCTGTATCAGCGGCCGTCGCGGCCGTCCCACATCTCCGGGATCGCGGGCGAGGGCCTGCGCCTCAAGGCGATGGAGGCGATCCGCACCTACTACTACCTCCGGGTCATGGCGGTGGATAAGCCGGGGGTCCTCTCGAAGGTTTCGGGCATCCTGGGCGATCACGACATCTCCATCGCGTCGGTGATCCAGAAGGGGCGGCACGCCCGGGCGAGCGTCCCGGTGGTCATGATGACCCACGAGGCCGTGGAGGGAGCGATGCGCAAGGCCCTCGCGGCCATCGACGCCCTCGATGTGGTGGGCGAAAAGACGGTCTGCATTCGGGTCGAAGAACCCTAACGGCGTTCGAGGTGCGACGTCCAACGTTCAACGTTGGAACGCGAATGCTGTCCCTGGCTTTGAACCTTGAACCTTGAACAGTGCACGGTGTCTTCCATGTGGCGCGGCGTTATCCATCACTATCGGAAATTCTTACCGGTGACGGACCGGACACCCGTGATCACCCTGCACGAGGGAAATACGCCCCTGATCCGGGCGGAGCGTCTCGCGCAGGCCCTCGGTCTCCGGGGAGAAGTCTTCCTGAAGTACGAGGGGCTCAATCCCACCGGCTCCTTCAAAGACCGGGGCATGGCGCTTGCGCTCAGCAAGGCCGTGGAGGCGGGGGGCACCGCCGTCATCTGTGCCTCGACCGGGAACACCTCCGCTTCCACCGCCGCCTATGCCGCCCGTGCCGGGTGTCGCGCCATCGTAGTGGTTCCCAAGGGGTCCGTCGCCCTGGGGAAGCTGTCTCAGGCCATCATGCACGGGGCGACGGTGGTCCAGCTGGAGGGCAACTTCGACGACGCCCTCGAGATTGTGAGGAGCGTGGCGGCCCGGTTTCCCGTGGCGTTGGTGAATTCGGTCAATCCGTTTCGCCTCGAGGGCCAGAAGACGGCCGCCTTTGAAGTGTGTGAGCAGCTCGGCGAGGCCCCGGACGTCGTCTGCCTGCCGGTGGGCAATGCGGGAAACATCAGCGCCTACTGGAAGGGATTTCGCGAGTACCGCGAAGCCGGGGTGATCGGTACGCTCCCCCGGCTGCTCGGGTGGCAGGCGGAGGGGGCCGCCCCCTTGGTCCGGGGCGAGGTGGTGAGACGTCCGGAGACGGTGGCATCGGCCATCCGGATCGGCAATCCGGCCAATTGGAAGATGGCGCTTACGGCGATCGAGGAGTCCCGCGGCGAGGTGGGGATGGTGACGGACGCCGAGATCTTGGAAGCTTACCGGCAGGTCGCTCTGCTCGAAGGGATTTATTGCGAGCCGGCCTCGGCGGCCGCGGTTGCCGGTCTCGTGAAGGCCTCCCGGGCGGGGAAACTCCCCCCTGGCGCCCGCGTCGTCTGCGTGCTCACCGGCCATGGCCTGAAGGACCCGGAGACGGCGCTCACCTTTGCACCCCAGCTTCGGCCCATTGCGGCGACTCTCGACGCGGTGCTGGCGGCCATCGGCCTCGGGTGACAGGCTTCGGGGAGACCGTCCGGCGACCCCCATGGCGGCGATGCCGGTATCCGCCCCGGCCGGTGCCGATCCGGGCGCGGAGATAGGGCCCAAAAGCCGAGAAAGGGCTTGACTCTACGGGGGGGCCGACGGTATTGTATGAATCGCCTGGATTCCAGGCCCTTTTTGTCTTGTGATGCTCCTGCAGGCGGGAATAGCTCAGTGGTAGAGCATCGCCTTGCCAAGGCGAGGGTCGCGGGTTCAAATCCCGTTTCCCGCTCCATGGAAACTCTGGGGCGGCGTAGCCAAGTGGCTAAGGCAGAGGTCTGCAAAACCTTTATTCCCGGGTTCGAGTCCCGGCGCCGCCTCCAAGGATCATGGTATAAGGCCGGGGTGGCGGAATGGCAGACGCAAGGGACTTAAAATCCCTCGGGCCTTAGGTCCGTGCGGGTTCGAGTCCCGCCCTCGGCACCATCCGGGTCCTGTGGAGGGTTCACCGATAGCGGCAAGACTGAAGAGTGCGGAGGTGCACCACCCACGTGTCGGCGACCATCAGGCGTCAGCGGTGAACCGCGGCAGGCACGTAGCTCAGGGGGAGAGCGCTTGCTTGACACGCAAGAGGTCGGCGGTTCAAGACCGCCCGTGCCTACCATCCCCGCCGTCATGCGTCCATTGTGGATGATGTCGAGAGAGGTATCACGGAGGGCTCCGTGATGCCTTTTTTATTGCATCGGGGGAAGAAACGGGATGGGACAGGTGGAAGTGATCCTCCCCGGCGGGCGGGTCGCGCGCCTTGAGGGGGGGCGTCCTCTCGCGGCACTCCTTCGGACGGTCGATGGGGATCTGGCGGGACGAGTGCTGGCGGCGCGGCTCGAGGGGAAGATCGTGGATCTCTCCGCGGTCCCGCCCGCCGGAGCGCGGGTCGAGCTCGTCCTCGTCGACTCTCCGGACGGGCTGACGATCCTCCGCCACAGCACCGCGCACCTCATGGCCGCGGCGGTGCAGAAGCTCTTTCCCGGGGCCAAGTTCGCCATCGGGCCCCCGGTGGAAGACGGCTTTTACTACGATATCGACCTCCCGCGGCCCCTGACGCCCGAGGACCTCCCGGTGATCGAGGCCACGATGCGGACACTGCAGGCCGAGCGGCTGCCGTTTCGTCGGCTCGAGATGCCGGTGGAGGAGGCGCTGAGGCAGATGAAGGAGAAGGGACAGACCTACAAGGTGGAGATTCTCGAGACGATCCGCCGCACCGGCACGTCCCGGCCGGAGCCGGTGGAGGAGCTGCAGGAAGAGGCCGAGCCGGGTGGCATGGTGAGTTTCTACGAGACCGGCGCGTTCCTCGACCTCTGTCGGGGACCCCATGTCCCCGACACCTCGTATCTTACGGCTTTCAAGGTGACGCACCTGGCGGGCGCCTACTGGCGGGGGAAGGAACAGAACCCCATGCTCACCCGGATCTACGGGACCGCCTTTGCGACGCCCGAGGCGCTCGAACAACACCTCACCCGGCTGGAAGAGGCGAAGCGGCGCGATCACCGGCGCCTGGGCCGGGAGCTTGGACTGTTCAGCATCGAGGAGGAGATCGGCCCGGGCCTCGTGCTGTGGCATCCGAAGGGGGCGGTCATCCGGGAGGTGATCGAGACCTTCTGGCGCCGGGAGCACCGCCGGCAGGGCTACCAGCTCGTCTACACCCCGCATGTGGCCCGGGCGCATCTCTGGAACGTGAGCGGGCACCTGCAGTGGTATCGCGAGAACATGTTCTCGGGGATCGAGGTCGAGGGGCAGGACTATCTGGTTAGACCGATGAACTGCCCCTTTCATATCCTGCTGTACCGGTCGCAGACCCGGAGCTACCGGGACCTGCCGCTGCGCCTGGGGGAACTCGGGACCGTCTACCGCTACGAGCGGTCGGGGGTGCTGCACGGGCTGCTCCGGGTCCGGGGCTTCACGCAGGATGACGCGCACATCTTCTGCCGGCCCGAGCAGCTCGAGGGCGAGGTGGCCGACGTGCTGGCACTGGCCCTCGGCATGCTGGGCGCCTTCGGATTCAGCGAGTATCACCTGGTCCTGTCGGTGAGCGATCCGAAGCACATGGACAAGTACGCGGGGAGCCCGGCCGACTGGCAGCGGGTGGAAGCGGCGCTCGCGGCGGTGCTCGAGAAGAGCGGGATGGCGTTCGACCGGGTCACGGGGGAAGCGGCCTTTTACGGTCCGAAGATCGACGTCTCTCTCGTCGACGTCCTGGGGCGCCGGTGGCAGTGCGCCACGATCCAGGTCGACTTCAACATGCCGGAACGGTTCGACCTAGGCTACGTCGGCGAGGACGGCAAAACGCATCGGCCCCTGATGGTGCACCGGGCCCTCCTCGGCTCGCTCGAGCGGTTCTTCGGCATCCTGATCGAGCACTACGGGGGGGCCTTTCCCCTTTGGCTGGCTCCGGTGCAGGCGACGGTCCTGCCGGTCTCCGAGCGGCACGCGCCGTATGCAGAGCAGGTGGCCAAGCGCCTGGCCGCGGCCGGGGTGCGCGTCACGGTCGATGATCGGAACGAAAAGGTGGGGTTCCGGATCCGCGAGGGGGAGGTAGCCAAGGTGCCGGTCCTCCTCGTGGTGGGGGACCGGGAAATGGAGGCCGGGTTGGTCTCCGTCCGAGAGCGGGGTCGTCGCGATCGGGGGGCCATGCCGCTCGAGACACTCCTCGAGGAGGTTCGTGAGGCGCTCCATCCCCCCGTGACTGGACCCGCACTGTGAGGAGGTGAGTCGGGATCGAAAGAGGACTGAGAATCAACGAACGAATCCGAGTCCGGGAGATCCGGGTGATCGACGCCGACGGGGTCCAGCTGGGGATTCTGACGCCGGAAGAGGCCCTGGCGAAGGCCCGGAGCTTGGGGTTGGATCTCGTTGAAGTCGCCCCGCTGGCCAAGCCGCCGGTCTGCCGGATCTTGGACTACGGCAAGTTTCGGTACGAGCAGGCGAAGAAGGCGCGGGAGGCGAAGAAGAAGCAGACGATCGTTCAGCTCAAGGAGATCAAGCTGCGCCCCAAGACCGACGAGCACGATTTCCAGTTCAAGGCGCGGCACGTGGACCGGTTCCTCCGGGCCGGGCACAAGGTCAAGGTCACCATGATGTTCCGGGGCCGGGAAATGGTCCACACCGAGCTCGGCAAGCGGCACTTGGACCGGCTGTCGGAGGCCCTGAAGGACCTCGGGCAGGTGGAACAGCCTCCGCGGCTCGAGGGGCGTAACATGACCATGGTCATGGGTCCGAGGCCGGATCTGAAGCCGGCGTCAGCCAAGCCAAGCCCGGAGCCGGCTGCTGTCAAGGACACGGCGAAGGACAAGGATAAGTAACAGCGCGGCGGACTACGGCGAGCCGTTCGACGTACTCAGGGTCGAGCCGTCATCGGTGATCGGAGGAGAGACATGCCCAAGCTCAAGACGCACCGGGGTGCGGCGAAGCGCCTCAAGGTGACGGGGACGGGCAAGATCCGGCGGCGGAAGGCCGGCAAGAGCCACCTGCTGACCGGCAAGGGGGCGGATCGTCGTCGGCGGCTTCGACGCGGTGCTCTCATACATAAGACGAACATCAAGCGGGTCCGCCGGCTGATTCCGTACCTGTAAGGTCGGCGCTCCAGCGGGAAAAGGAGAGGGGACGATGGCGAGGGTGAAGGGCGGATACGTCACCCGGCGTCGGCGGAACCGGGTCCTCAAACAGGCGGAAGGATTCTGGGGGAAGCGCAAGTCCAACTTTCGCATCGCCCAGGAGGCGGTGGACCGGTCGCTCAAGTACGCCTTCCGCGATCGCCGGGTGCGCAAGCGGGAGTTCCGCCGGTTGTGGGTGAACCGGATCGGCGCGGCGGCACGCCTGCACGGTCTGTCGTACAGCAAGTTGATCGGCGGGCTGCGAAAGGGTGGGGTGGTCCTCGACCGCAAGGTGCTGGCCGACATCGCCGTGAAGGATGCGGCCGCCTTCGGCCAGTTAGCGGCCGTGGCCAAGGCGGCGGCGGGCGTCTGACCGCAGTGAAAAATATCTGCCAGCGGGTCCTGTCATGGGTGGCCTCACAGGATCGGGCGGG